>Ga0256834_1000953_pt1 | contig 20266 bp, 16 predicted proteins | sample 4281140metaG_FD_190536 | JGI IMG/M metagenome (GOLD analysis project Ga0256834, IMG submission 190536) | Hydrothermal vent microbial communities from East Pacific Rise, Pacific Ocean - 4281-140 | ecosystem: Environmental > Aquatic > Marine > Hydrothermal vents | place: Pacific Ocean: East...
GAACCTTACGGAGAGCCACTCAATCTTATCTCTCTCCTTGAGCCTTTTCAAGGCCATCTCCACGTCGAACTTCTCTATCGAGTGCATCAGCGCGTTGACGAACTTCGCCCGGCTGAAGTCGAAGCGCTCCTTAACGACCCTCACGACGGAGTCGGTAGCTATGGCGGGAGGAACCTTCCGGAAGTGGATTTCAAACGTCCCGATTCGGAGGAGATTGGCGAGGTAGGGGTCGAGGTCTTCAACCTTCGAACCCTTCAGCACGGAGTTGATGATGAAGTCTATCTTCCCCCTCCACTTCTCAATCTCGAAAACGTAGGCGTGAGCCAGTCCGCGAGCCTTCTCCATGTCCTTTCCGGCAACCTTCCGGAAGACCCGCTCAAGGGCGTGCTTGGAGGAGAGCTCGCGCTCCTCAACTAAGCTCAAAGCGTCCGCAACGACCTCCTGAAAGCTTACCCTGTAAAACAGCTCCATGCTCGGCCCTTCGCGGAGCGCTTTAAAAAGGTGGCGGTGAGGTTTATTAGTCCCGAGTGCAATTTCATAACGGTGGGAGCATGGAAGAGGTTGACAGGCTCGTCTTCAACTTTCCCCTGTTCAAAGACTACCGTGAGAAAGAGCGCTTCCTGAAGGTGATTGGACTGCTAGTAAGCCACCAGATAACGTTTGAGAAAGCCGCAGAGTTGCTCGATATGAGGTTAGATGAACTCGCGTTTCTCCTCGACAAGCTTGGCGTCGAATACTCTCTTCTCGATGAGGAGGAGGCGAGGCTTGAGCGTGAGAGCGCCCACTGGATTTTGAACAACCTGCGTGGTGAGTTGTCATGATTCTCGATACCGACTACATCACCGAGAACGGGAAGCCCGTGATAAGGGTCTTCAAGAAGGAGAACGGCGAGTTTAAAATCGAGTACGACAGAACCTTCGAGCCCTACTTCTACGCCCTCCTGAAGGACGATTCGGCGATAGAGGACGTTAAGAAAGTAACGGCAAAGAGGCACGGGACGGTTGTCAGGGTGAAGCGCGCCGAGAAGGTGCAGAAGAAGTTCCTCGGCAGGCCGATAGAGGTCTGGAAGCTCTATTTCACGCACCCCCAGGACGTCCCGGCGATTAGAGACAAGATACGCGCCCACCCCGCGGTTATCGACATCTACGAGTACGACATACCCTTCGCCAAGCGCTACCTCATCGACAAAGGCTTAATCCCGATGGAGGGCGACGAGGAACTCACGATGCTTGCCTTCGATATCGAGACACTCTACCACGAGGGCGAGGAGTTCGGAACCGGGCCGATTCTCATGATAAGCTACGCCGACGAGAACGGGGCAAGGGTCATAACCTGGAAGAAGATTGACCTTCCCTACGTTGACGTCGTCTCGACCGAGAAAGAGATGATTAAGCGCTTCCTCAGGATTGTTAAGGAGAAGGACCCTGACGTGCTCATTACATACAACGGCGACAACTTCGACTTCGCCTACCTGAAGAAGCGCTGTGAGGAACTCGGAGTAAAGTTCACACTCGGCAGGGACGGGAGCGAGCCAAAGATACAGCGCATGGGGGACAGGTTTGCCGTCGAGGTGAAGGGCAGGATTCACTTCGACCTCTATCCTGTTATAAGGCGCACGATAAATCTCCCGACCTACACCCTTGAGGCCGTTTACGAGGCCGTCTTTGGAAAGCCCAAGGAGAAGGTTTACGCCGAGGAGATAGCGCAGGCCTGGGAGAGCGGGGAGGGCCTTGAAAGGGTTGCAAGATACTCGATGGAGGACGCCAAAGTGACCTACGAGCTGGGAAGGGAGTTCTTCCCGATGGAGGCCCAGCTTTCTCGCCTTATAGGCCAGAGCCTCTGGGACGTCTCGCGCTCGAGCACCGGAAATTTGGTTGAGTGGTTTCTCCTGCGGAAGGCCTACGAGAGGAACGAGCTCGCCCCAAACAAGCCCGACGAGAAAGAACTTGCGAGGAGGAGGGAGAGCTACGCAGGTGGGTATGTTAAGGAACCAGAGAGGGGATTGTGGGACAATATCGTGTACTTAGACTTCAGGTGCCACCCAGCCGACACAAAGGTTGTAGTCAAGGGGAAGGGCATAATCAACATAAGCGAAGTACGAGAGGGGGATTACGTCCTTGGAATAGACGGCTGGCAGAAGGTCAAAAAAGTCTGGGAGTATGACTACGAGGGAGAACTCATCAATATAAATGGCTTAAAGTGTACCCCCAACCATAAGCTGCCAGTGGTGGGAAAGAACGAGAGACAAACTAGGATAAGGGACAGCCTTGCCAAGTCGTTCCTTACAAAGAAAGTTAAGGGCAGGTTAATAACCACATCACTCTTTGAAAAAATTGGAAGGATTGCGGGGCAGAATGTGTCCGAGGAGGAAGTGCTTAAGGGAGAACTTGCGGGGATAATCCTCGCAGAGGGCACGCTCATAAGGAAAGACGTGGAGTATTTTGACTCCTCAAGGGGCAAGAAGAGGATATCGCATCAATACAGGGTCGAGATAACCGTTGGGGAGCATGAGAATGAGTTTATAGGGAGAATAGTCTACATTTTCGAAAAACTTTTTGGTGTAACCCCCAGAATCACCAGGAAAGAAGGCACTAAGGCTGTAACTCTCAAAGTCGCCAAGAAAGAGGTCTACCTCAAGATTAGGGAACTCATGGACAACGTTGAGAACCTCCACGCTCCTTCCGTTCTGAGAGGCTTCTTTGAAGGCGACGGAACGGTCAACAGGGTTCGCAGGACGATAGTCGCAAACCAAGGCACTAACAACAAGTGGAAAATCGAAATCGTATCAAAGCTCTTAGAAAAACTCGAAATCCCTCACAGCAAGTACACTTACGAGTACACCGAAAGGGGGAAGAACCTGACGAGGTACATCATTGAAATTACAGGTAGGGATGGCCTTATACTGTTCCAAACGCTGGTGGGGTTCATAAGTACGGAAAAGAACCAGGCTCTTAGCGAGGCAATCAGGGGCAGGGAGATGAACCGCCTCGAAGACAACGTCTTTTACAGCCTCTCTGAGTTCAAAGCAACTAAAGAGTATTACAAGGGCAAAGTCTACGACCTAACCTTGGAGGGAACACCTTACTACTTCGCCAATGGCATACTGACACACAACTCGCTGTATCCTTCAATAATCATAACTCACAACGTCTCACCGGATACCCTCAACCGCGAGGACTGTAAAGAGTACGACGTCGCCCCCGAGGTTGGGCACCGCTTTTGTAAGGACTTCCCGGGATTCATACCGAGCCTCCTGGGAGATTTGCTCGAGGAGAGGCAGAAGATAAAGCGGAAGATGAAGGCAACGGTTGACCCGCTGGAAAGGAAACTCCTCGATTACAGGCAACGCGCTATCAAAATCCTCGCCAACAGCTTCTACGGCTACTACGGCTACGCAAAAGCGAGATGGTACTGCAGGGAGTGTGCCGAGAGCGTTACAGCCTGGGGAAGGGAGTACATAGAAACCACCATTCGCGAAATAGAGGAGAAGTTTGGCTTTAAAGTGCTCTACGCCGACAGCGTTACGGGCGAAACCGAAATCGTAATCAGAAGGAACGGGAAGGTTGAATTCGTGCCGATTGAAGAACTCTTCCAGCGCGTTGATTACAGGATTGGGGAGAAAGAATACTGCGTTCTTGAAGGCGTTGAGGCACTGACGCTGGACAATAGGGGCCGGCTTGTTTGGAGAAAAGTTCCCTATGTAATGAGGCACAGGACGGACAAGAGAATCTACCGCGTCTGGTTCACGAACTCGTGGTATCTCGACGTTACAGAGGACCACTCGTTAATAGGCTACCTGAACGCCAGCAAAGTGAAGCTCGGAAAGCCGCTGAAAGAGCGCCTCGTCGAGGTAAAGCCCGAGGAAATCGGCAAAGAAGTTAAATCACTCATCACACCAAACCAGCCGATTGCCAGGAGCATTAAGCCGACTCAAACCGCCGTTAGGCTGTGGGAGCTTATAGGGCTGTTGGTTGGCGATGGCAACTGGGGAGGGCATTCAAACTGGGCTAAATATTACGTTGGCCTTTCCCTAGGGATAGACAAGGAAGAAATAGAAGAGAAAATTCTGAAGCCTCTTAAAGAAGCTGGCATAATTTCCAACTACTACGATAAAAGCAAGAAGGGTGATGTTTCAATACTCTCAAAGTGGCTGGCAGGCTTTATGGTCAGGTACTTCAAAGATGAGAACGGAAACAAGAGAATCCCCAACTTCATGTTCAGCCTTCCCAGAGAGTACATAGAGGCGTTTCTGCGGGGACTGTTTTCAGCAGATGGAACGGTAAGCCTCCGCAGGGAAATCCCCGAGGTAAGACTGACGAGTGTTAATCCAGAACTCAGCGAGTCTGTAAGAAAGTTGCTGTGGCTCGTTGGCGTCTCCAATTCGATGTTCACTGAGACCAAGCCAAACCGCTACCTTGGAAAAGAAAGTGGAACTCACTCAATCTATGTCAGGATAAAGAACAAACACCGCTTCGCTGAGAGAATAGGCTTTGTTCTGGACAGAAAAGCCCTAAAACTTTCAGATAACTTAAGCGACTATACAACCAAGAAGGAAGCCTATCAGTATGGGTTTGACTTGGTGTATCCGCGGAAGATAGAGGAAATTCCCTACGAAGGCTACGTTTACGACATCGAGGTCGATGGGACGCACAGGTTCTTCGCAAACGGAATCCTGGTCCACAATACGGACGGTTTCTTTGCGACAATCCCCGGAGCAGACGCCGAGACCGTGAAGAAGAAGGCCAAGGAGTTCCTCAGGTACATCAACGCGAAACTGCCCGGCCTGCTCGAACTCGAGTACGAGGGCTTCTACGTGAGGGGGTTCTTCGTGACCAAGAAAAAGTACGCGGTGATAGACGAGGAGGGCAAGATAATCACGAGGGGCCTTGAGATTGTGAGGCGCGACTGGAGCGAGATAGCGAAGGAGACGCAGGCCAGGGTTCTTGAGGCTATACTCAAGCACGGTGACGTCGAGGAGGCCGTCAGGATAGTGAAGGAGGTCACCGAAAAGCTGAGCAAGTACGAAGTCCCGCCCGAGAAACTGGTAATCCACGAGCAGATAACGCGCGATTTGAGGGATTATAAGGCAACGGGTCCGCACGTTGCCGTTGCGAAGAGGCTCGCGGCGCGTGGAGTGAAAATCCGGCCCGGCACGGTGATAAGCTACATCGTCCTAAAGGGCTCGGGTAAGGTGGGTGAGAGAGCCATTCCCGCCGATGAGTTCGACCCGGCGAAGCACCGCTACGATGCGGAGTACTACATCGAGAACCAGGTTCTTCCGGCTGTGGAGAGGATTCTAAAGGCCTTTGGCTACCGGAAGGAGGATTTGCGCTATCAGCAGACGAAGCAGATTGGCTTGGGCGCGTGGCTGAAGGTGAAGAAGTAGCCGATTTCATTCTTTTTGTTTTTGCCATAGCAAGTGTTTTATTCCTTAATCCGAAATTTGTTAGTAGGTGGGACGATGGAAAACGTAGCTAGGAATATTGGGGCAAATGTAGAATGGCGCATTAAAATGGACAAGATTCGAGCCGAAGCCAGGGCAAACGTTGATGCGGTTCTCGATAGAGCCTTTGGGTATCTAAAAACCCCCAAGAGCTAGAGAGAGCTGGAGGCAGAACTCTATGAGGAGCTTTCTGGCGTGTAAGGGAACTACCTGTATGCCCGCTCCCTCCGCTCAATCTTGAAGATTACAACCCTGAAGTTCTCGTCATCTACCTCGTAAAGGATTCTAAACTGGCCTACACGAATTTTGTACGTATGCTCTTCACCCCGAATCTTTTTGTAAGGGTAGGAGAAAGGATTTCCAGAAAGACGGAGAATTATCTCTTTCAGCTTTCTTCTATGTGCGGGTTGCAGAGCCTTTACCTGCTTGGCGGCTTTCTTTGTAAAAACAACCTCGTACATTGGTCACTCCTCAAAAAGCTCCTCAAACCGGACGAACTCTCCCCTCTTAACTTCCTCGCGCATTTTTCTGAGCTCTTCTCTCTCCTTCTCCGTTATCTCTTCGTAGCCGAGGAAGTTGTCTATCTTGGCGTTGAGGGTGATGAGCAATCTCTCAATGCGCTCCAGTCTCTCGACAACCTCACTCATGTTCCCACCGACCATTATCTCAGCGGCTTCCCTTAAATACTTCCCGATTCAATCGCCTTCAAAACCTCCAGAATCCCCTCTACACGGGGCACCTCGAAGCCCCTCTCGTGGATTCTCCTCACGCCTTCGGCCTCTGGATTAATCCAGACCGCCCAGAGACCTACTTTTAGAGCTCCTTCAAAGTCCTCCGCCTTCGTGTCGCCGATGTGTATGGCCTCCTCAGGCTTCACGTTGAAGGTCTCCAACGGCTTTCTAAACATCTCTGGCAGGGGTTTGTAAGTGAGAACCTCGTCGGCGAAGAAGGTTTTGTCGATGTAGTTCATAAGCCCGAAGCGCTCGAGCAGAAGCCTCGTGTAGGAACCCGGCCAGAACATCACGTTGCCCGTGACGGTAACCTTCAAGCCCTTCCTCTTGACGCCCTCAAGAGCCTTTTTGGCTCCGGGGAGCACTATCTCCTCATCGACCCTGAGAACCGCCCTCGCCCCTGCTCTCTTCACCAGCTCGACGTCTATTCCGAGAAGCTCAGCAAGCATCCCCTGGCTCTCCTCCAAAGCTCGCCTCGGGTCACCTTCGCCTCTGGCGCGCATGGCCTTTATCCTCTCGCGCGTCAGCATTATTCCCTCTGCCACGTCGAGTATGCACGCCCCCATGAGCTTCGTCAGCTCCACCGTGAGAGCGTCGAGCATGACCTCTATGTCGAGGAGGGTGTTCCAGACGTCGAATGAGACGAGCTTCACCTTTATCACCGAAGGGAATTGGAGGGAGAACTTAAAAGTTCAGCGCTCTGAAAATGCGAGGTATCTGAGGCCCTCCATAAGTCCGGCTTCCCTAAGAACAGCCTTGAGGTTCCTAAACCTGGAGCGCATGACGAACAGCTCGTAGAAGCCCTCGAGGTTGCCCCAGTGTCCGTATGCGGAAAGCGCCAGATACATGACTTCCTTGGGCTTGAGCTTCCTCCCGAGGCTCTCGTTTAGCGCTTTAATGCCCGGCCTGACCCTGTCGAGCAGTCCCTCGCGCTCGATGAGGTGGAGCATCAGGTCCTCGACCGTTGGCTTTTTCCATTCTATCAGCCCGTCCTCGAAGGGCAGTCCAATAACGAGCGGAATTACTTTGGTTTTTCCGACGAGGTAGCCCCTCCCCGTAGTTTCATGCTCAAAGCCCGAGAGCTTCCCCGCTATCGAGGCGAGGGCGCTTTCCCTGCTCTCGTCTATGTCGATGGCAACGCCGAGCCTATCAACGCTGAAATCGAAGACCTCCATGGCTTTTAGAAAGTTTCCAAGGTTTCTAATCACCCCGGAGTTGCCCTCGCTCGGGATAACGGCGAGGTAAGCCCCGTCCGATTCCCGCCTGAGTAAGTCAAAGTTGTCGCGCTCAAAGACGCGCTCTATAAAGCGGAACTGGTACGGGGCCTTTCGGCTCTCCCTGAACTCGAAGAGCTTCTTGAAGACGGCCTTGAAGAACTTGGCGTCTGTTTTTCCCTCGACGAAGAGGACGCCCGCCCTGGCACTTTCCCCTGAGAAGCCCCCGCGGACGTCGAAGTCAAGGTATTTCCTCAGCTCGTAGGCTTCCTTGAGCGTTATGCTCCTCCCCGTGTCCGAGTAGATTAGAACGTTCTCCTCGCCCTTCCTAAAGCGGTTCGCTATCAGGTCTACCAGCTCCAGACTTGCCGTAACGATGGTCTCGTCGCCCTTCAGCGAGTTCACGAAGTTAATCAGCTCGTCGCGGTTCTTTTGGTACTCGGGAAAAAGGACGGCATTCTCATCGGCGAAGGCCTCCCAGCGCTTTCCGGTTACTACCCTCATTCACCTCACCATGTCGACCGCTATCGCGCCTATGACCGCGAAGGTGCTTATTATGACGGTTGCGTTGAAGTACTGGAGCGGGGAGAAGCGCGCTATGTAGTCTATGCCGAAGAGGTAGATTAAGAGAGCTGAAACGGCGTAGGAGATGAGGGCGACGGTTATGAGCCTCTTGGGGACGTGGAAGATTTCCTCGCGCTTCAGGTTTCCGAGCTGGGCCTTAGTGAGGAAGAGATAGGCCAATCCCATTGTCATGAGGAAGATTGCGAGCGAGCGCTCGACCGAGATGTCCTTTGCCACGTCCCAGACCTCGCCGGTGAAGATGAAGGGAAGCGCGAAGGTTATCGCTCCGACTATCTCCTGCGCTATGTCGTCCCAGCCGAGGGAGTCGGGCTTTCTCCCCTCCTCCAGCCTGGCAACCTGTCTCGTAAGTTCTTCAACACTCTTCCGGAGCTTCTCCAGTTCAACCACCTCGCGCTCAGGTTCGGGGTTCATCATCCCGTCAGCATTGGATTCACTCATCATCGCACCTATGGGAGTTCCGGGAAGGGTTAATAAACGTTGAGTGCCAACTGGGGCTTGGTGGGAGAGATGAGGTTTAGGGCGTTCTCAGTGGTCGTTGCGTTGCTCCTCCTCTTCGTTCCCCTGAGTAGCGCTTCAACAGCCGGGCAGTTCAACTCCGCCAACACCGTGATAGTCCTCCCCACGACGAAGGTTGTTAACGGAACGCCCGTCCACATAAACGAGGACGCGATAACCGGGTCAAGGCTCGGTGCCTTTCTCGTTCTTCAGGGTGTTAAGACCTTTACGTACAGGAAAACCGTCGTAATCCCGGTGGAGTACCACAGCGTTTTAATCCCCGACGATAACCAGACGTACTTCCTGACAGAGAGGGACATGCCCGACCTGGGACTCAACTTCTCGACGGAGCCTGTGGGCCGCTCCATAGTCCTCATGGTGAACTTCTCGAGGGTTCTCTACAACTCAACCCTTCATGCGGCCGAGTTCTTGGACAGGAGCGTTGAGATTGTCTTCAACGAGAACACAACTCCGCTCAACGTCACGGGCAACTACAAGGTGTTCTACAACACCGTTGATGGGAAGGACGTAATGTACCTCTACACGTACGCCCACTCCTCGGGAAACATGACGTCCATAGGCGGTGCGGTCTCGATGGGAGGCTGGACGATTAAGTTCCTTGACATCAACCTCAACCAGTCAGAGGCCTTGATAAGCCTCACGTATCCGAGCGGGATTAAAAAGCTCAAAACGATGAGCAAGGGGCACTACTACCTCATGTACGTCGACGCCCGCGGAAACGAGGACTTCGAGGAGTACACCGCGTATCCATCTGCGAGGGTTGAGGAACTGCTCAAGAACGGCAGCAGGGAGGTCTTTGTGTTCTCACCCACGGACTTCTTCATAGGCATCAACCAGGCGAAGACCGTAATCTACGAGTACTGGTTCTACTACAAGGCCCGCCAGTACGAGGACGGGCAGGTCTATAAAGGCCAGTGGGTCTGGGACATTGACCCCGAAAAGGGTCTTTACACCCTCTACCTTCACGTCCAGGCCAACAGCACGGAGTTCGGGCCGGTAATAGTTGGCACCGGCTCAAACCTCTCGATGCCCATCTCCTCTTGGAACCTCGTTCTTCAGCCCGTCTTCAACAGAACCCCGACGGGCGGGGTTATCGTCGGTGTTCTCGGCTACAGGTTCGTCAGAACGGAATTCGTCAGGAAGACCGTCTCAATAGAGGCCCAGAAAATCGTTGCAACGAACGACGTTTACAGCTTCATTGTAAACGACACGTCGCTCCGGTTCCTTCCATCGGACAAGAACGTGATAATAATAGGCGGTTGGGTCAGCAACAAGGCCTGGAGGCTCCTTGAGGAGGTCTACGGAAGCGGTGAGGTGGACAAGCTCAAGGCCCAGGTTCTCGAAAACGGCTACGTGGTTGCCGAGCTTAAGAACCCGTACAACCCCAACTTCTACGTGGTCGTCCTCGCGGGGAGAACCTATCGTCAAACTGCGGAGGCAGTCAAAATCTTTATGGAACAAATTCAAACTTGATTCCAGCCTTTTTGTTTGAACTCTCTCTTATTTAATCTCCCTCATGGAGGCTCATTTTTTCGATTTTATCCGTGAGTAACTCTCCCTTTGGACATTTAATAATTTTTTGGTGCAGTCCTATGTCTTCGAATTATATCCATAAAACGACGGGAAAGGTTATAAGTTGAGGGTGGTTTAGGGCAGTGGGGAGAGAAAGCGTTTTTGGGTGGTGCTTATGGCGGTTAAGGACTGTCCCGAGTGTCACGGAACCGGGAAGGTCAAGGTCGGCGAGAAGGAGTGCCCCGTCTGTGGGGGCTGGGGCTACGTTCCGGCCGATTTCAAGATAGGCGACAAGCTTAAAGGTTACAGAAACCTCGACCACCTCGGCGTTGAGGAGGAAGTTGATGAAATCCCCTGCCCGGAGTGCCACGGAAAGGGAACGGTTCCCGTTTACGACACGTGCCCAACCTGTGGAGGAACCGGCAAGGTGCTGGTCTGTGATATATGCGGTAAAATAAAGGGCCCGTGGGAGCCCGGAATGGACACGACGTGGGTCTGCCCGGACTGCTTGAGGAAGTACAAGGTCGTCTTCATCCTCGACAAGACCTGCGATTATGAAGACGTCGAAATCGGCGGTCTCTACAAGGGAACAATCGACAGGGTTGAACGCTTCGGAGTTTTCGTCAAGCTCAATCCCCACGTTGTCGGTCTGATAAAGAGGAAGGACCTCCTCGGCGGAAGGGAGTACATACCGGGCCAGGATATAATAGTCCAGGTTCTCGACGTCAGACCCGACAAGAGGGAGATAGACCTCATAGAATCGCCACAGAGGCACTACAAGACCGTCGTCGTCAAGAAGGAACTCCCCATAACGCCGATAGCGGAGCTCAACAAGGACATGGCCGGAAAGACCGTGAGGATACAGGGTAAGGTCACGCAGATACAGGTCACTGGAGGTCCAACGGTCTTCACGATAACCGACGGAACGGGAATAACCTGGGCGGCCGCCTTCGAGGCGCCGGGAGTTAGAGCGTACCCCAACATAAACGTCGGCGACATCGTCGAGGTCATAGGAAAGATAGCCTTCCACTCTGGTGAGATTCAGATTGAGGTCAGCGACATGGCGAGGCTCTGGGGGCCCGATGCGGCGAGGGTGAAGCAGCAGATAGAGGCCGAGCTCGACAAGCGCGCCCAGCCGAAGGACGTGGGCTTCCTAATCCAGAGCGAGGTCTTAGAGAAGCTCAAGCCGAAGATTATGAAGGCTGCCTTCATGATTAGGAGGGCCATCTTCGAGGGCAGGCCGATTCTCCTGAGGCATCACGCTGACACCGACGGCTACACCTCCGGTTTAGCTTTGGAATACGCGATAGTCCCGCTGATAGAGAGCATTTCTCCAGACCCCCAGGCTAGGTGGAAGCTCTTCAAGCGCAGACCGAGCAGGGCTCCCTTCTACGAGCTGGAAGACGTTCTCAAGGACATAATCTTCATGATTGAGGACCACGAGAAGTTCGGCGACCCCCTCCCGCTCGTCGTCATAGTGGACAACGGCGGAACGAGCGAGGACATTCCGGCCTACAAGAGAATAAGGGCCTACGGGGTTCCGATAGTGGTCATAGACCACCACGACCCGCGCGAGTGGGTGAGCGAGGACAAAGCTAAGGTCGATGAGTACGTCGATGTCCACGTCAATCCGCACCACGTCAAGCGCGGTTACTACGAACTAACCGCTGGAATGCTTGCCACAGAGGTGGCCCGCTTCGTCAACCCCGATGTTGAGGACAGGATAAAGCACCTGCCTGCCATCGCTGGAACAGGCGACAGGAGCAAGGCACCGGAGTTCTACCAGTACCTCGAGATTGCCAAGAAGGCGAAGGGCCTCACCGAGGAGGACCTGAAGAAGATTGCCGAGGTTATAGACCACGAGGCCTTCTACTGGAAGTTCATGGACGGGCACGGGATAATAGACGAGATTCTCCTCCTCACGGGGAACCTGCAGAGGCACCGCGAGCTGATAAACGCGATTTACCCGGAGGTCAAGGAGAAGCAGGAGAAAGCGCTGAAGGCATCGCTACCGCACGTCAAGAGCGTCGTCCTGCCGAACGGGATAAGGTTCAACACGATAGACGTCGAGCTGTTTGCCCCGAAGTTCAGCTATCCTTCTCCGGGCAAGCTGAGCGGCTTAATCCACGACCACTTCAAGGAGAAGTACGGTGAGGATTCCCCAATCTTAACCCTCGCCTACGGCCCGGACTTCGCCGTGGTTAGAGCGAGCGACGGAATGGCCGCCTACAACTTCGACCTCAACGCGATAATTCCGAGGCTCCAGGAGAGGCTCCCGTCGGCGGGAATCGAGGGCGGCGGCCACAGCTATGCAGGCTCGATAAAGTTCTTCGAGGGCATGCGCAAGGAAGTACTTGAGGAGTTTGCCAAAGAGGTTCTCAAGCTGAAGAGGGCTGAGTAACCACTCTTTCCAACTCTTCTCTAATTACAATCTTTTTCCTTTAAGTGAGAAAATCTTTTAAGGGTTGAACTCTGAATACAGAGTGTTCGGGGTGGTTGCATGAGGTTTGCAATAAGACTCAGACCTGAGAATGAACCCTACCGCGTCCCCTTCAGCAACCAGCACTACCTCCAGGGGCTGATTTACAGGAGAATCCAGCGCGTTAATCCCGACCTGAGCTTAAGCCTCCACAGCCCCAAGGTGCCCAAGCTATTCACTTACTCCCTCTTCATGGTCGAAAAGCGTGAGGTGGAGCGGAGAAGGCCCTACTTCCTTGGCTCTGGGAGGGCATACTTCTACTTCTCAACGGCGGTGCCGGAGATTGCCGAGGCATTCATCGGAGGACTGCTCCAGAGTCCGGAGGTCGAGCTGTGGGGGGAGAGGTTCAGGGTTGAGGAGGTCAGAGCCGTGGCGGAGCCTGAAAGGTTGAGCGGGCGGAAGTTCGTCACGCTGTCGCCGATAGCTGTGACGACGAAGAGATTTCAGTTTGGGAAGCTTAGAAGCTACGACTTGGGACCTGACGAGCCCGAGTTCTACGAGCTGATTAAGGAGAACCTCAGGGAGAAGTACCTCCACATCTTCGGCGCGAATCCGCCGGAGGATTTCGAGATGAAGGTCTTCAACGCCAAGCCCAAGCGCTTCGAGGTAAAGCCCGGGATATTTCAGATAGCCTGGCACCTCGTGTTCCGCGCGAAGGGCGACGAGGGCCTGTTGAAGGCCGGCTATCTGGCAGGCTTCGGGGAGAAGAACTCGATAGGGTTTGGAATGGTGAAGGCTGATGGAAGGAGAAGAACTTAGGTTCACGGGGAACTGGTTCATAGATGCAGGCATTTTGGGATTTGTTAATCTGATGGAGGAAGTTTACGGCTGGGATTTGGAGGAGCTTCAGAGACGCATCAAGAATGAGCTGGAGAAGGTTTATTACGGGTATTTTCCGTTAGCTTATTTCTACAATCTTGCAAGCGAACATGATAAAAGTGTAATAGCGGTTGCTACAGAAGAAATCGAGAACTTCCAAGGTGACAAACATAAATTGCTCGAACTGGTGTGGTGGAAATTCATAACCGGGATTTTTAAGGATAAATGGATTAAGAATAAACTCAAACAGATGCACAAAAAGGATGTCTTAGATAGGAATGGCAACCCCAAACCAGCATTCAATGATGAGACTTATTTGGAATACATTGAAACGAGGGAGAAACTGCTGGTAGAGGTTGCATGTGATAAGGATTGTCAAAATGCCCTTAAGTCAGCATTAAAGCTTAGAAAGGCCCCGTGCGAGAACAATACTCACAAACTTGAACTTGAACAGATTGAGCAACTTAAAAATCCTGAGTTATTGGAAGCATTACCAGAAAAATGCAGTAAGAAACTTCAGTATGCTCTTGAAGTTCATGCTAAGCTTAGGGAATATCTAATGTCTCAATGGTTCGCTCTAAGGGAAATTCCATACGGGTCAGTAGCCTTGGATGAGCTGAAACAAAAATCCCGCTACTTCAGAATACCGATTGATAGTGGTTTCTACAAGAACTTTATGTTCTTTAATAATAGCAGGGGGATATTCGAACAGCTTGAGGACTTTAGAAATATCATCGAAGGAAATGTCCAATACACAGAGTATCTTCAGAAAATTGACAAAACTCTGAGTAAATTCCTGCCTTCTGACTCGGAGTTTCCAAACGTTCATTATACCCCTATTAGAGTTGAACCATTGCTACGCCAAGTCCCGCATCTGTTTATATACCTCCTGAACTTTCTCAATGCATTCACATTCGTTAGTGGCGTTGGCAATGTGTTCTTTTACGGGAGCACCTTGGAGTTCACATACCATGTAAATAAGCGTCTGAAAGTTCTCGTAGCCCAAACTCGGGAAAAACAATCTATGTTTAGGATAACGTGGCAGGCTGTCATCGATACTATTCTAGAAGAAAAAGCTCAATGGAGTCTTGAAAATATGTATTTAATTAACTTTGCAGGGATTAATCAACAAAATCTTGTAGATGTTGAATACATCGGCATTCCAAAACTCCACGCTTCAATAACCCTCGACGACCAGATTAGGGATGCAATGAACACTTCACTGCCCGTTGGAGATTCAAAAGTCTGGCTCCTCGGCGAGTTCATAAAACAGAAGCCACTCTCCCCGCTGATTTCAAAACACCTTTGGAATGCAGTCAGGAAAAACAGTCCTCCATCTTGGAGAGCCAGCCTCTACGCTCTGGCCGTTGATGCAAAGTTGAAACGTGAGGAGAACCCAGTCCTGTTTGGTCGGGATTTCTTTGACCGTCCAAAGAGGGCGGCGGTTGAGGTTAAGGACTTCTACAGAGACATGAACAGCGTTGCTGTGGTAATTAGGGAACTTTCGCCCGAAATCGGTGGGAGGAATCTAATTTACACTCTGTTTTCAGCATTGAGGAGGCACAACAGAAACGCCTTTGTCAATACGCTCCTCAAGGCGCTCCTCCAGGTTAAGAGCAAAGACAAAGTGGCCATAATCAACTCCTACCTCTTCAGGCGGATTTTAAACAACGATTCCTCCTGGGAGAATTTTGCCCTCGCGCTCATAGTCGGTCTTGTTGGAGGCGGTGGGGATGGTAGTTCAGAACAGGACATTGTGGAAGATTAAAAGTCTGAGTAGAGAAGTCCTCGGCGGGGCTGGTTCTGAAAACTACCGGCAGAAGCTCGTCTTTGACCTGCTGAACGCCGTCAAGGCAAACGACCAGGACAGATTCCTGTGGATTCTCCTGAGGGCTCTTAACGCCCATTCCAAGGACAACCACAAGGCTAAGGAACTTGCTTCCGTGCTTATGGATGTCTTTCCTTCTTCGGAGTCTGACTTTGAGAAAGTTGCCTACTCCGTAATACTCGGCATAATGGCTGGAGGTGAAAGCTGATGGCAAGATTTTTGGTTATGGATGTTGTCTTTTACGGAAGTTCCCTTAACTACGACCAAGGGAGCGGGAACTATCAGGAGCTGAAGAAGATAACCCGCTGGGACGGGAGGCAGTACACGCTGGTGAGCAGGTATGCGCTGAGATACAGCATGCTCAATGATAGTGAAGTCTTTAAGCAAGATGAACTCGCGCCTGGAGCAGTGTTTATCAAGGAGAGTGATAAAAGTAAAGGAGATGTCTTCAATCCCAAGCCTGATGTCCTATTCACTGGAGAGATACTTAAGTATCCTGAGTTCGACCTCTTTGGATATCTCGTTACAAAGTCAGAGCCAACTCAGTCAAGAACAGCCCCTGTCAGGATAAGCCATGCGGTTTCAATGACACCGTTCTACTATGACTCCCACTTCAACGGAAACCACTGGATAGCTCAGAGAGCCCTAAAAGCTGGCCTCACCACAAAGCTTGAACCAAACCTATTCACGGCTGAAGAGCACTACTCCTATTACATCTACACCGTTGTGGTAGATGTTGACCAAGTGGGAAGGTTCTCAGTGTTCACGACGAAGATAGACAATGTTAAAACAGTCCTCGATAACCTAAAAGCCGAGGGCAAAAATGCAAAGAAGGTTACAGAGTACAAAGGGCTCATCGAAAATGACAGCAAGAACAAAAAGAAGGGCAAGAATGAAAGTAAAGGAGGTACTCCAACTACAGAGCTGGTCCTAATCTCCAAGGATGGAAAAATTGAGATTGGAAACGTTCATCTGGAGGAGCTTAGGATAATACCAATACTTGACCCAACGAGCAACAAGGAGGGGGTTAAGCTCTACGAAATTCAGTTTGACCTAGGTGAAGAAGCAAGGAGAGAACGGATTCTCAAACTTATAGAGGCAGTCTTGAACCTCAAGAGGAAAATAAAGGGACGCACTGAGTTCCTCACTCCAAAACTTCTGATTCTCGGAGTCTACAATAACAAACCCTACCAGACGTTTAAGGACAGGATTCAGCTCCTCGACGAGTACAGCGAAGAGGAGTACGACGAAATAGAGGAACGCGAGGAAGACGGGAAGAAAGTTGTTAGGATAAGGCACGTTGTCTCAAAGAACCGGAAACCAGTATTTCTGGTGGCAGGTCTTTCGGAGGGCATCGATATTGCTGAGCTAGATGAGTCTAAGGTCCTGTCTACTGTTGAAAAGCTCTTCAACGCTGGGAAAGGGCTCTCAGAGGTGAAGGTCTTCAAAGACCCGAGCGTAGAAGTGAGGCTCAAGTGATGGCTATGGCCGAGAAAACCCTCCTCATTGAACTCTTCCAGCCCTTTGCCCAGTATCGCAACTCGTTTACCTTTTATTACGCCCAGACCTACCCGTTACCACCGAAGTCCACGATAATCGGTATGTTCCAGAACGCACTAAACGACTGGTACGGCAACGGGAAGGGAATCGATGAGTGGTGGAACCTCCAAGTCAGCATTCATGGTGGCTTCGAGAGCGTCTTCTGGAACTATCAACAGCTGATAAAGGCCACGAAAACGGAAATAGCACTGGTTCGCTTTAGGGGTCGGCCTGCACTGTGGAACCAAAATCTGCCGCTCTATGGTTTTCCAGTGACTTCTCAAAGAAGCCCGGTCCTCCAGCAGGAGCTTTTCAACGGCTGGCTTTACATACTCCTTAGAGGGAAGGAAAAGTTCCTTAGCGAAATCAAGGAGGCCCTTGAGAAACCCAGAAAGGTTATATCCCTCGGGAGAAGCGAGGACGTTGTCTTTCTAAGAAGAGTAGAGTTCATTGAGGGGGAAGAAAAGAAAGCGCGGGAGATTGCGATTAAATACCCAACTTACGTTAGCGTGCCAATTGAAATGCTGAGGAAAAAAGAATATCCAACGTATTCAATCCCAATCCGTGTCGTCTTCAAAAACAATGGAAAACCAGTAAAGCACAAGGCAGAGATAGGCACCGAGACTTTTAGGGACGTGGATTTCAGGTCAGTGATTTACGTTGGTGCCTGGACATTCTTGAAATTCAGTAATAAGGTTCGCTTCGAGGAGTATTCCTTTGATGGGGTTCAGCTCAAAGTGGTAGCTGATGAAAAGGCGAGCGGGTGGTTGTGATGCCCCAGATGAGTATTGAGGAATTTCTCAGAGAGGGTAACGACACCACGAAGGCTTCTCTGTTGTCCTTTCTCAGGGCAAAGAGCGGGGAAAATAACGCCTTGCTCATTGACCACGTGAAATCTGCGCTGGAAAGATGTGTTGAACTCTACAAATTCATCGAGAACCTGAACGGAACTGTGACTTACCTGCCCCTTCGGAATTCCAAGGAGCGTTTTGAACTCTTTAAGGGCCTCGCGAAGGCGATAATCATCCACGACCTTGGCAAGATAACCCTCGACTTCCAGAGGAGGCTTTATGGCAAAGGGAAGTTTCCCGAGAAGCTTGCGGAATATCTCAAGGGAAGCGAGGGTATAAGAGCTCGTCATGAAATTCTGTCGGTTCTTTGGAGTGCGGGATTGCTAGGTAACTCCGAGCAGGATGCAAAAATCCGAACCGCGGTTCTGCTCCACCACTACAACGAGTTTTTCTCAGAGGACAAAGAGTTCTCCCACATAGTTGAGCTATATCCTGATGATGTAGAGAAGCATCTGAGTTTTCTGGTTTCAAAGAGGGAAATCATTGAGGAATTCCTCAGGGAGTACCTCAGGGTCATAGATAGCGAATTCAAAGCGGAGGACTTCATCAAAAAGGCCGTGGCGGAGATAACGATTGATTTCTCCCGCATAGAGACAATTAAAGAGAAGGTAGCGAACTGGAACGACGACCTATCTGAGGAAGTTTTGCTTTACAATCCAGAAGGTTTCGACGTTGATTTCCTTGTGTTCCTCGGCATGCTAAGGAGATGCGACTATTCATCAAGTGGAGATTTCGAGATTGAGAAGTCGCTTAATCTCTTAGAAGTCTTCAATGATGTTAATGAACAGATAAGAAGGAAGATTCTAGAAAAGCTGAGAAACCAGAAAGTTGATTTTGGTGGCCTCTGGCAGGAGGAGCTTTTATCCAAAAAGGATTCGGACTATCTTGTTGTCGTTGCACCCACGGGCTCCGGGAAGACAGAACTTGGAATCCTGTGGGCGAGGAAAAGGGGCAAGTTGCTCTACACCCTTCCGCTCAGGGTGGCCCTAAACGACCTTTACAAACGACTATCAGAGGAGTACTTCGATAAGGATTTGGTTGGCCTGCTTCATTCGACGGCATTCATAGAGTATGTGGAAGGTTCCGGAAGTGACATCGAAGTTGAGAAAAAGGTAAACGCCGCGGGCCTGCTTGCGATGCCCGTTATGCTCTCAACTCCTGACCAAGTCTTCCTTACGGGACTCAACTACTACGGAGCCGACAAGGTGATTTCAGTTTATCCTGAATCGGCGATAGTCGTTGATGAAGTTCAGGCGTACACACCTGAGATGGCGGCGGTCTTTCTGAAAACGCTTCAGCTCATAAAAAATGCCGGTGGAAAGGTGCTCGTGATTACAGCGACTTTGCCGCCCCATATGGAGCATTTCCTCAGGGAGGATGGGTTTAAAATCGTTGATGTCCTTGAGGAGTCAAAGAGACACGGACTTAATGTCAAGAACCTTCGCCTGAAACGGCATCTCGTAAAGCTCATAGAAGGAAATCTTTTCAAGTACACCAATGACGGACTTAAATTTGAAGGCCTTGAAAAAGTCCTCTCAGCAATCGAAGAGTTTGAAAAACAGGGCTTTAAGAGTATCATGGTGGTTCTTAACAACGTGAAAAAGGCAATAGAAGCCTACAAACTCATATCTAAGCAGGGCAATGGCTGGGAGGTTTACCTCCTCCATTCACGCCTGCCTGAAAGAAAGAAGGCAGAGGTTATCCTTAAAGTTAAGTCAGGTCTTAAAGAAGGCAAGAAGGTGGTTCTTATAGCAACTCAGGTCGTCGAGGCTTCAGTAGATCTTGACTTCGATGCTATGATAACAGAAATTTCACCAATTGACAGCCAAGTTCAGAGATGGGGCAGAGTTTATAGAAACAGGGAAACAGATTACGCAGGTGCCCCAAACATTGTCGTGTTCTCTGGCATTGACCAGAGAACAAGGGCGGTGTACGGAGGGAAAATCGGCGATAAGGTGCTTCAGAAGACTGCGGAAGTTATTGGCACACTCGAAGGCAGACCCCTCAGCTATGAGGACGAGAGGAACGCCATAGAAAAGGTCTATCGGGGCGAAATCCTTGAAGCGTACAGGAAACAAGTTGAGGAACTCCTGACAAAGCTCGACTACTTCACTCTCGAAAAGAAGAGCGAAGCTCAGCGTGTTTTCCGCCAGATGGCTGGAATGTACTTCGTCGTGCCCGCGCTGATGGTGGAGTACGGTTACAACGAAACCGTGAAGAAGTTTGGGGAGTTACTGAGTGACCCCAAGAACTTCAGGCTCAGTTGGAATGATATTACGCAGAGGCTCTCTCAAGAACTTGGACGTGAGGTCAGCAAATGGGACCTCAGAAAAATACTTCAGGAATTTTCGGTTAACATTCCAATTTGGTTAATTTTGGATAATAAGAACTTTGACCTTCAGCACGCTCTCCACAACACGTTCAAGGGTTATCCAGTGATTCTGACTTGGGGCAAGGATAAAGCTGAGCAACTTTGGGAATACGGTGTTGATGAAGTGGTTGGTAAAGGTAAAGACCTCGATGACTTGGAGGACATCCTATGAATTACAGTCCAAACTGTAACAGTAAAGACTGTAACGATAATTACAACTCAAACTGCAATTCCCCTCAGGGATACTCCCTCACAGACCTCCTCATCACCGGCACGGAGATAAACTACCTCTTCATCTGCCCGACGAAGCTCTGGTATTTCGCAAGGGGCATTACAATGGAGCAGGAGAGCGATTGGGTTGATTTGGGGAAATTCATA
>Ga0256834_1000954_pt1 | contig 20259 bp, 16 predicted proteins | sample 4281140metaG_FD_190536 | JGI IMG/M metagenome (GOLD analysis project Ga0256834, IMG submission 190536) | Hydrothermal vent microbial communities from East Pacific Rise, Pacific Ocean - 4281-140 | ecosystem: Environmental > Aquatic > Marine > Hydrothermal vents | place: Pacific Ocean: East...
TGCCCATTGGGCCCGGAATTGAGCGCATTGCAGAGGAGGCTACAAAATTATTTCCTAATGCCAAGCAAGTTGTGCTTTCGTCCGATATGGGAACAGCTGAAACGCTTAAGCAAAAATTTATAGATATTGAGCAAGGGAAATATAATTTAATCATTGGCACGCAATTAGTTGCCAAGGGGCATCATTTTGAAAAGCTAACTTTAGTTGGTGTGCTAGACGCTGATTTAGGATTAGCGCAGGGCGACTTAAGAGCCGCAGAAAAAACCTATCAGATTTTAACGCAAGTGACAGGGCGAGCAGGACGTGCCGCTAAACAAGGCGCTGCTTATTTACAGACCTATCACCCCGATAATGATGTTATGTTGGCAATGAAAGCACAGGATAGCGAGAATTTTTATAGACATGAATTAAAGGTGCGAGAAGATGGAGGCTTGCCACCGTTTGGGCGCTTAGCGGCTTTAATTGTTTCAAGTAATGAAAGAGATATAGCTTTCAAATATGCTCGTATGTTGCTTAGTTGCGCTCCAAAACCAACCAATAAACAAGATTTAGAACTTTTGAAAATCTTTGGCCCGATTGATGCGCCAATTTCTATGATTAGAGCTCGTCATAGGGTGCGCTTGTTGGTGCAATCGGGCAAAAATTTTGACCTTTCTTCTTATGTGCGCTTTTGGCTTGAAAAAGCACAAAAGCCTACGGGTAATATAAAGGTGCAGGTGGATATTGATCCTGTAAGTTTTTATTGAAGAATTGAGTAAATCAAACAACCTCAATGTTTTGGTGGTTTTTTTATAAAGAGAAGGAAGCACTCAATAGTTTTGCATCTTGTTTATGGTGCAATAAATTACTAGCTACTATCACTTGCATAATAATTGTATTCAAATATATTATTTTGAACGTAAAAAAATGCGATATTCTTAGCGATCGCACTAGGGGAACCTATTTTTGAGAATTGGTCACATGAGTATAAAAAACATAGTTGAGAAAAATGATAGTGCTGGAGGACGCATTTTTGATTTTTTTATAATGATTCTCATCGTCATTTCAATCATTTCATTTTCTATCGAAACAATACCCGACCTTTCTCCTGCAATAAGAAGTAGCCTTCAAATATTAGAAACCATAATTGTTATAATTTTTACTATAGAATATTTATTAAGGCTATTTTTTGCAGATAAAAAACTTAAATATATCTTTAGCTTTTATGGAATGATTGATATTCTTGCTATTATTCCATTTTACCTATCAACTGGCTTAGATCTTAGAACCTTACGTATTTTTAGAATGTTGCGTCTTTTCCGTTTGCTAAAAATAGTAAGATATAGCAGGGCAATTAATCGGTTTTCTCGTGCGTTCTCTATTGCAAAAGAAGAATTAGTTCTGTTTTTAGTTGCAACAATAATGATGCTTTTTTTGACTGCTGTAGGAATTTTTTATTTTGAAAATAATGCTCAGCCAGAAGTTTTTAAAAGTATTTTCCATTCTCTTTGGTGGGCTGTTACCACTTTAACAACAGTTGGCTATGGGGATATGTATCCAATAACAGTGGGTGGTAAAATCTTTTCATTTCTTATATTGATGATTGGCTTAGGAATTGTTGCAGTACCTGCTGGGTTGATGGCATCAGCACTTTCTAAAGTTAGAATGGAAGAAATAGACGACAAATAATTGTACCGTTTTTTGCCACTTCTATGTTTTATAGGTTTTTAAACAACCTCAAACCAAGTAATCATACCAGCGGCTGCATGTTCTAGCATGTGGCAATGATAAAGCCATTTGCCTTTATTATCTGCAACAAAGGCGATTTTTACTGTTTGCTCGGTGCCAATTAAAAAAGTATCACGCCAAACATTACTCTCGTCAATCTCTACGCCACTTCTTTTTATCACCCGAAAATGAAAACCATGTACGTGCATTGCATGGATAAAATTTGTGTCATTATTAGTTTCAATAATAACTGTTTCACCAAGTTTTACGCTAAAAAATGGTTTTTCTGGCAGATTAGCAACGCCATTAAATGCCCAAACTTGCCCAGTATTTCTAAAATCATCACCCTTTAATTTTTTACCTTGATAATATATATCACCAACCCGACGCATTGCGCCACCGCTCATTTTCAGTGGAAAGGTTTTGGCATTTTCAATGTCAGGCTCAGGGATATTATTTAGTGGTAATTGCACCAAAGAGGGGGTGCTTTCTTTATCACCAACAATTTCAAATTTAACAAATGAATATCCCTGCCCTGAAGATAATTCATCAATAGAAAAATCTGCGCCAACTTTGGGAGTAACTAATAAATCAACCCTTTGCGCAGGGCCAATTAACATTGGTGAATATTGTAATATTTGCGGCGTTCCTATTGATTGCCCATCATAGGCAAGAATTTTTGCGTTAAAACTATTGGGATCAATTTCTAAAATTCTAGAATTTGCAACATTGATTAAACGAAGGCGATAGGGCTCACCTGCATTTAGCTTAAAACTCGGCTCGTTTTGTGAGTTGACAGTTAAAAGATTGCCCAAACGACCTTCATGCGACCAGTCCATCATTGCGCCAAGTGAAGCTAAATCTAGCTTGCCATCTTTTCCAATGCGCCAATCATCAATCACTAAAGTTAAATCATGTTTGCGATCAAAAATCTCATTTTCTTCTTCAACAATTAAAGTGCCATAAAGCCCACGTGCTACTTGGCTCCAAGTTTTATTGTGCGAATGATAATAATAAGTGCCAGCATCTGGGGCAATAAAATTATAATCAAAACTCTCACCGGGCATAACTGCTTCTTGCGTTAATCCGGGAACACCGTCCATTGCATTATCAATTCTTATTCCGTGCCAATGAATGGTGGTTGGTTCTTCAAGTTGGTTAATTAACCTAACTAAAACCCTTTCACCCTTTTTTATCCGAATTTCAGGACCGGGCGTTTGGCCATTATAAAGCCAAAGATCCGATAATGGCCCATCTTCGCCAACCAATGATTGTTTGATAGGAGCGGCAACTAACTCAATATAGTTAGAGCTAGCAAAAGCGACTTTAAGCGAATAAGGCGCAGCTAAAAAAGCTGCGCCACTTGCACCAATCTTTGCACCATATTTCAATATTTCACGCCGATTAAATACCATTCTTAATCCTTTAGTTTTAACCTGTTGAGCCTAAGAGCATTTGAAATCACTGAAACAGATGACAAGCTCATGGCCGCTGCCGCAATCATTGGTGAGAGCAAAGTATTGGTTAGCGGATAAAGAATACCAGCGGCAATAGGCACACCAGCCGCATTATAGGCAAAGGCAAAAAACAGATTTTGTTTTATGTTTCTAATCGTTGCTTTGGCAAGTTTTCTAGCCCTAACAATTCCGCTAAGATCACCGCCCAAAAGTGTAATGCCAGCACTTTCAACCGCCACATCAGCACCAGTTCCCATAGCAATACCAACATCGGCTTGTGCAAGTGCGGGCGCATCATTAACGCCGTCACCAGCCATAGCAACCATTTTGCCTTCCTTGTGCAATCTGGTAACTAGTGCCTGCTTATCTTCAGGCAACACACCAGCCAAAACTTCATCAATACCTAATTCCTTGGCCACTGCCTGTGCCGTTCTTTCATTATCGCCAGTTGCCATAATAATTTTAAGACCAAGTGCGTGTAGTTTTTCAATCGTATCTTTGGTTTCTTTTTTAATAGGATCAGCAACCGCAATAATCCCTGCTAATTTATTATCTATTGCAACAAACATTGCCGTGCGGCCAGTGGTGCGCAATTCATCGGCTTGCGCTTCTACTTGCTTAGTTTTAACGCTAAGCGTTTCCATCATTGCTTTATTGCCAATTGCAATTTTGCTCTTTCCAACCGATCCGCTAACACCTTTACCAGTAATGGAGGTGAAGTTACTTACCTTAGTGATTTTTGCACCACGTTGTTTTGCACCCTCAACAATCGCTTCTGCTAGTGGATGTTCAGAAGAATTTTCAAGCGTTGCAACTTTTGATAGGAACTCATTTTCCTTCATATTGTTAAAAATAATAACATCTGCGAGGTCTGGTTTACCTTCTGTCAGAGTGCCAGTTTTATCAACGATTAGAACATCAACTTTTGCCATTTGCTCAAGCGCTGTTGCGTCTTTAATCAGCACGCCATTTTGCGCTCCCATGCCAGCGGCTGTCATAATTGACATCGGCGTTGCTAAACCCATTGCACAAGGGCAAGCAATAATTAGCACCGAAATTGCTGAAACTAGAGCAAAAATAAAGGCAGGAGATGGGCCAAAAACCATCCATGTAATAAAGGCAATTATGGCAATAGCCACAACTATTGGCACAAAATAAGATGCAACCTTATCAACCATGCCCTGAATTGGCGCTCGTGAGCGCTGGGCATTGGCAACCATTTCAATGATTTTAGCAAGCATGGTTTCATCGCCAACTTTTTGCGCTTTAATAATCAGCGAGCCGTTTTTATTTATTGTCCCGCCCGTAACTTCATCTTTCTCACCCTTTGCAACAGGCAAAGATTCGCCAGTTATCATGCTTTCATCAATCGAAGAGCTTCCCTCAGTAATTATTCCATCAACAGGAATGCTCTCACCAGGGCGAACTCGTAATAAATCACCCTGCAAAATATTTTCAAGCGGCGCATCATATTCCGATCCATCAGGGTTAATACGGCGAGCGGTTTTTGGTGCTAAATTAAGCAAAGCCTTAATAGCATCTCCTGTGCGCTCTCGGGCTCGCAATTCAAGCACTTGCCCCAAAAACACCAGCGCAATTATTACCGCTGCCGCTTCAAAATAAATCGGCATATGCCCTGCTGCATCTTTTAGAGCAGCTGGGAAAAGATTGGGCAAGAATGTCGCAACGGTTGAATAGGCATAGGCCGCCCCAACCCCAAGCATAATAAGCGTCCACATATTATAATTGCGAGTAACAACAGAAGACCAACCACGTTGAAAAAACGGCAATGCCGCCCATAAAACAACAGGAGTTGCCAAAATAAATTCAATATAAATTACATATTTTTCACCAATCCACTCACGAATTGGAAAGCCAACAAATTGCCCCATCGTTAAAATAATTAGCGGAACGGCAGCTATCGCACTAACCCAAAAACGGCGAGTAAAATCTATTAATTCGTGGTTAGGCTCGTCCGATGCGCCAGACATAGGCTCAAGCGCCATGCCACATATCGGGCAAGTTCCAGGCCCCTCTTGCACAATTTCAGGATCCATTGGACAAGTATAAAGTGCGTTTTTATTTTCAACTTTTGGCTTTTTCTTATTATTGCCAGAAGCATAAAAATATGGGTCAGCCTCAAATTTTGCATGGCATTTTGGATTGCAGAAATGATAAGTCGTACCATTATATTGTGCGCTCATTTTACCAGCATCAGTTTTCACCGACATGCCACAAACAGGATCAATTACACTACCAGCGCTAGGTGCTGCATCATTATGATCATGTGAGCAGCCACAAGTTTCTCCGTGCTTATGCTCTTGTTTATTTTCCTGATTGCTTGAGCAGCAATCAGCAGTTTTTTCTTGTTTTTCACTTGAGCAACAACCATCTTTTGCCATGATATTTTTCCTTAGAACAATCTGAATTAAGATAAGTCTAAGGCTTCTAGTGGCTAGAAGGTCAAGCGATTATTTCTTTAATCTATCTAGGCGCAATCTATCTCTATTATCACTTAATCTATAGGCGCTTAAAAGAGTTGCGCTAATCACCCCAAGTCCTGTTGCGCCAGCTGTCAGTAGCAATATTAAAATTTGATATTTTACCGCTTCTGCTGGATCAACCCCCGACAGTATTTGCCCTGTCATCATACCGGGAAGCGAAACAATTCCCATTGCCGCCATTGCGTTAATTATTGGCATAAATCCAGCCCTTAAAGCAATGCGAATAAAGGGCAACATTGCTTGGAAGCGAGTTTTTCCAAGTAAAAGCAAAGCCTCAACTGCTTTTTGCTCTCGCTTTAAGGTTGTGGTGAGATTATCCAGCGCTAGCGAAACTCCGGTCATAGTATTGCCCAAAATCATACCAAATAGCGGCAAGGCAAATTGCGGTTTAAACCATGGGTCTGGTTGAATTTGCGTTGTCAGGGCAATTAAAGTTACCAACATGCCAGCAACCATCATTGAGCCAGCACCAATAGAAAACCCCCAAAACCCTGCTAATTTCTTTTCTTGACGAGCATAAATTTCACGCCCTGCAAATAGCACCATGATCAAAGCTACAAGCAAGGTTATCCAAGGGTTTGAAATGGTAAAAATACCTTTGAGCAATAGGGCAACTATTGATAATTGTACCACCATACGAAACGTAACAATGAATAATTTTTTGGCGAGACCTAATCTAAAGGCAATAGAAATTGCGCCATTGAGCAAAATGAAAATTGCCCCAAGCGCTAAATCCCAATAGGAAAGCAAAATATAATCAGCCATTTTTGCGCCCTCCCTTCTTGCTCCCTCTAGAGGATTTTTGTGGTTTTAATTCACCATTTTCTAAAATGAACGAGCGATTTGCAAGGCGCTTAACTTGCTCATCATCATGGCTAATCATAATTATGCCAACCCCATTATCTAGCTGTTCTTTAATAAGAACTTCAATCATGTTAGTGGTTTTTTTATCAAGCGCAGATGTTGGCTCATCAAGCAACAAAAATTTTGGCTTTAGAGCTAAAGCACGCACAAGACCCAAACGCTGCATTTCGCCGCTCGAAAGACGGCTTACTTGCCAATCAAACACCTCAAGCGGCAGACCCACTTTTAACAATATTTCGTCTACCAATTCACTCTGCTCAAAATGATCGCCAACCTTATCCGCCCACCAGCCAGTTTGCGCTGGCACAAAGGCAACTAATGAGCGCCAAATATGAGCGGCAATAACATTACGCTCAATATCACCAAAAAACACCTCGCCCTCATTGACATCAAGATCAACAATAGCACGCAAAAATAGCGATTTACCTGCTCCAGACGAGCCAGAAATCATGACCATCTCGCCAGCTTTTACCTCAAGGTCAAGCGGCTTAAAAATATCTGTCGTTAGGTTTTTTATCTGTAAAATACTGCACCTATTTGTTAGGTATATATTCTTTGAAATGTTTCGATAATTTAAGTCTTTGCGCCTGATAGTTTGAGCCTAAATCAGTGCCATAAAGCTGTTCTGGCCGCTCGCTCATTCTCTCATATAAAAGCCGCCCTATTGTTTGCCCATGCCCAAGTAAAAATGGCACTTCACGTGATCGCACTTCTAAAACTGCGCAAGAGCCTTCGCCACCCGCTTCACTATGCCCAAATCCAGGATCAAAAAACCCTGCATAATGCACTCTAAATTCACCAACTAGCGGATCAAAGGGTACCATTTCGGCGGCATAATCTGGCGGCACTTGCAAGCTTTCACGGGAAACTAAAATATAAAATTCTTCGGGGTCTAAAATAAGCTCGTTTTTGGCGTTAGCATAAAGCGGATCCCAAAAATCCAAGACCTCAAGCGCTCCCTTTTTATCAACATCAATCACCGCCGTGTGGCGTTTTGAGCGAAACCCAATTAAGCCATTGCGCTCTTCCCCTCTAAGATCAATCGAAAGCGCAACGCCATTTGAAACTTCCATATTGGGATTAAACACTAATGTTTGCTGTTTATGGAGCGCAATATGCTCCTCAATATTGAGTAAATTATCACCAGTACGAAAACGCATTTGGCTTAGGCGAGAGCCTTTACGCACCAAAATGGGGAAAGTTCTTGGGCTAATTTCAATATAAAGCGGCCCCTTATAGCCCTTAGGCAATACATCAAAACCACGTGCCCTATCACCTATTGTTCTGGTAAAAACATCTAAACGACCAGTTGAGCTTTTTGGATTAGTTGAGGCTGAAACTTCGCTAGGTAAATCAAGGCTTTCAAGTAAAGGCACAAGATAAACACAACCCCGCTCAAGCACTGCACCCTCGCTAAGATCAATTTCGTGTAATTTCAGATCTTCAATTCTATCAGCAACAGAAAATTCAGGGCCCGGTAAAAAACTTGCTCTTATACGATAGGCTTTATTTCCAAGCCGTAAATCTAAACTTGCTGGTTGAATTTGCGCAATATCGAGCGCATCATTAAGTTTTATTGCGCCAATGTCTATTAGTTCCTCAATCATTGAAGTTGAGAAAACACCGTTTTTGAAATTTATAGTTTCAATCATCTAAAATGCCCAAAAGATCTAATATATGCTATTTATCATACACCCCATTTTTATTGACGCAAAGCACCATTTTAGCTTACACCCATAATAAGCTAATAATCTTGAAAATTGTAATGACAAAAAATAATAAAAACCCACTAAATAATAAAGCTAAGCTATCGCCACAAACTTTGGCGGTACATGGCGGAGGCGCTCGTAGCCCATTTGGTGAAACCTCTGAGGGTATATATTTTAATTCAGGTTTTACTTATGAAAGTTCTTTAAGCGCTCAACAACGATTTGAGGGCAATGAAGAGGGGCATATATATTCTCGCTTTTCAAACCCTAGCGTTGATATGTTCCAAAATAGAATGGCACTGATTGAAGGAGCAGAAGCTGCTCGTGCCACCGCAACTGGCATGGCGGCAGTAACTACTGCCCTTATGAGCCAAGTTAAAGCTGGCGATCACGTGGTTGCGGCTCGTGCGCTTTTTGGCTCTTGTCGATATGTGGTTGAAGATTTTTTACCACGCTGGGGGGTCAACTCCACGCTAGTTGATGGGCGTAACCCAGAAGATTTTGCAAAAGCTATGCAAAAGAATACTAAGGCTATATTTATTGAGAGCCCGACTAATCCAACTCTTGAGCTAGTTGATATTAAAGCGGTGGCTGATATTGCACATGCAAGTGACGCAAAACTTATTGTCGATAATGTTTTTGCCACACCAATTTTTCAAAAACCGCTAGCACTCGGCGCTGACCTTGTTACTTACTCAGCAACCAAACATATAGATGGGCAGGGGCGAGCAATGGGCGGAATTATTCTTGGATCAAGTGAAATTATAGAAGCTGATATTCATACATTTATTCGTCAAACAGGGCCTTCAATAAGTCCATTTAATGCTTGGATTATGCTCAAAGGCTTAGAAACGCTTGAGTTGCGAGTTAAAAAGATGAGCGAAAATACTGCAAAAATTGCTGATTTTTTAGCTCTGAGCAACAAGATAGAACAATTATACTATCCATTTAACGATAAGCACCCACAATATGAATTAGCAAAGCGCCAGATGAGTAATGGCTCAACAATGGTTTCTTTTGAAGTTAAGGGCGGGCAAGAGGCGGCCTTTAGATTTGCCGATGCGTTGGCAATAATTCTGATTTCAAATAATCTTGGTGATGCTAAAACTCTTATTTCGCATCCCTCAACAACTACTCATCAACGCTTTAATGAAGAAGAAAGAGCTGAAATGGGTATAAGGCGCTCTCTTTTGCGTCTATCCGTTGGGCTAGAAAACCCTGATGATTTAATTGCTGATTTAGATTTTGCCCTTGATCAAATCTAATCTGTAAAAAGTTTTTTGGCATTTAATATCCGCATAATTGCGGTAAAAAAGGTTAGTGCCGCAAAAATAAGAGCAAGCATTGGGAAAATACTTGGCCATATACAAATGACAATAAAGAATAAAATTGTCTCACTTCCCTCAAGCAACCCTTCGCTAAAATAAAGTGATTTTTCATCATTTTTATCAGTTTTAAGTTTATATTTTTCTGCCAAAATGGCATAGCCTAAAAAAGTTGCGCCATTAAAATAAAACGCAACTAACAATAATGCACCCACAATAGCATTGGCGCTTGGATTGCTGATAATAAACCCAAAAACTATAGCGCCATAGAATAGGAAATCGACAGAAATATCAAGATAACCGCCAAAATCTGTGCTTTTTGTTACTCGTGCAACAGCACCATCTAGCCCATCAGCTATTCTTGAAATAATTATAAATATCAGGCCAAGCACAAACCAACTAGCAGCGATTGAAACGGCCGCTGCCAAGCCAATACTTAACCCAAATAGACTTATAGCATTGGCGCTAATTCCTGCTTTTGCAAATTGTTTTGCAATTATATTAAGATATGGATCAAAAATCTTACGCATAGCACGATCAAACATAAAATTATCCTGTTAAACTACTCAATAAATTATAATAGACATGAACTATTATTTATAACAATGTAAATCAATAATTTAGAAATTGAAAAGAATTAAGTTTAGTCAATGCAATTAAGACCAATCATTTCTTTAATCGGGCAAGTTACTACTATTTTAGGCATATCAATGTTGTTGCCAGCAATGGTAGATTTTATTGCGGGCAATGATGAATGGCAAACTTTTGTTATTTCATCTCTAATTACAACACTTTGTGGGACTGGCCTTTGGGCCGCAAATTCTGGCGGTTCGCATGTTTTGAACCTAAAACAGGCTTTTTTATTGACCTTTTTGATATGGGTTGTGCTGACAATTTTTGGTGCACTTCCTTTTATTTGGATTGAAAATGGCCTTTCTATTACTGATGCGATATTTGAATCTATGTCAGGTATAACCACAACTGGCGCAACAATTATGACCAATCTTGATGGATCAGCGCCCGGAATTTTGCTCTGGCGTTCACTCTTACAATGGTTTGGCGGGCTTGGTATTGTTGTGATGGCTATTGCAGTTTTACCAACTTTGCAAGTTGGTGGTATGCAAATGTTTAGAGCTGAAGCATTTGAAACGCCAGATAAAATATTACCACAAGCTGCCCAAATTGCCAGCGGCATGACGGCAATATATGTATTGCTAACCCTTGCCAGCACTGGGGCTTATTGGGCGTTTGGCATGAACTTATTTGAGGCGGTGTCGCACGCTATGACAACAGTTGCAACGGGTGGATTTTCTACACGTGATGGCGGCTTTACGGAATTTAATTCAACCGCCCTTGATTATATCGCAATAATTTTTATGATTTTAGGGGCATTGCCGTTTGCGCTTTATTTAGCGGCAGTGCAATATGGCCGTTGGAAAAAAATATTTCAAGATAGTCAAGTAAGAGTATTTCTTGGCATAGTTTTAATCGTCACATTTGCTATGATGTGGTTGCAAATTTCAAAGGAAGAATATTTTGGTGAAGAAGCATTTCGCCATGCTTTATTTTCTGTAACCTCAATCATTACAGGCACAGGGTATGCAACGATTGATTATAGCGCATGGGGGCCATTTGCCATGACTACCTTTTTCATAATTACCTTTATTGGTGGTTGCACAGGCTCTACTTCTTGCGGCATAAAAGTCTTTCGCTTTCAAGTATTAGCACGAGATCTTTATCAACATGTGCGCCAAATTCTTTATCCCAATTTAGTATATGTAAAACGCTATAATGGCCGTCCACTACCAGATTCTATTTCTTCTTCTGTGCAAAGTTTTGTATTTTTATATTTCTTGAGTTTTATTGTGCTTGCTATAGCGCTTTCTTTAACAGGGCTTGATGCAACAACGGCACTTTCAGGAGCTGCTACTGCTATCTCAAATGTTGGCCCAGGTTTGGGTGAAATTATTGGACCAGCGGGAAATTTCTCGTCTTTGCCCGATATTTCAAAATGGCTATTAGTTGCAGGAATGCTAATCGGGCGCTTAGAAATATTAATTGTTTTAGTATTATTTACTCCAAGATTTTGGCGTTGAGTAATTGAATAAAACTCAATCGAAAAGCGTAACCAACAAAGACGTATTACTTATTGCTATTCCTGCAACGCTAGCCTTTATTACTGAACCATTAGCTGGATTGGTAGATTTAACAGTTATCGGGCGCTTGGGCGATGCAGGGCTTTTGGCAGGAGTTGTGCTTGGGGAGTTAGCTTTTTCAACCCTTATTTCCTTGATGTTTTTCTTAAGGCTTGGAACAGCTGGATTAACCGCTCAGGCTATTGGCGCAAAACAAAAAGATAATGGGCTTATTCATTTTGTACGTGCGGCAATTTTGGGGCTTGTATTTTCAATAGTGTTTATTATTTTTATGCAACCGATTATTTCTATGGCGGCAATTTTGCTTGCACCAAGTGAAAATTCTGCTCAGCCCTATGAGACATATTTTATGGTGCGAATAATTTCAGCACCGTTTGTTTTGATAAATTTTGCGCTTTTGGGTTGGTTTTATGGGCGAGCTGCGGCAACTACTGGCATGGTTTTGCAACTGCTTATTCATATAGTCAATATTATTCTCTCTATTGCATTTGTTTATATGTTTAATATGGGGGTGTTTGGTGTGGCGCTAGCAACCCTAATCGGGCAAGTAGTTGCAGCTTTTGTTGGGCTTTATTTGGTGTTTAGGCATTTTGGTACTTTTGAGAAAATTAGCTCGCTCATTTCTATTTCAAGCCTATTGAACATAAAAGCAATAAGGCGGCTTTTTTCGCTCTCTCGTGATCTAATGATAAGGTCTGCAGTGCTAATGTTCACCTTTGCTTGGTTCACAGCACAAGTTTCTCGTATGGGAGATGTTATACTCTCTGCCAATGAAATATTGATTTATTTTACGTTAGTTACTGCCTATTTTTTAGAAGGGCAGGCGCAAGCGGCAGAAGCTTTATGCGGCAGGGCGCTTGGGGCAAAAGACAGAGCTAATTTTATTCAAGCAATAAAACTCACATCTTTTTGGGGTTTTGGGATTGGGTTTTTATTATTATTATTTTGGCTAATATTTGGCACATATTTAATTGATTTCATGTCAACCAATGAGGCTATTCGGGAGCAAGCAAAGATTTATATTTTTGTGGCAGCATTAACCGCCATAACTGGCGTTGGGGCATTTGTACTTGATGGTGTAATGGCAGGAGCAACCTTAGGATCGACTATTCGCAACGGCATGGTAGCCTCTGCCGCTATCTATTTAATATCCGCAATTATTTTACAAAATCTATTTGGGCTAAATGGATTATGGGCAGCAATGCACATTTTCTTCATTGCCAGAACAATAATTTTTGCTTTTGCGCTAAGAGCGAAGATGCCTAAACTATTTGAATAATAGATTAGGGTTTAATTTATTCCTCAAACTGATTTGGATTAAAATAATATTTGCTGGAGCAAAATTCACAGGCGACTTCTATTTCTCCGTTTTTTAACATATTTTCTCTGTCTTTAGATGAAAATGATTTAGCTAACATTGCTTCAATGCGCTCGGCCGAGCAGGAGCAATTATCTCTTAGTGCGGTTGGGTTAAAAATACGCACACCGCTTTCGTGATAGAGCCTAAATAATAGACGCTCGGGGGATAATTGCGGATCGAGCAATTCTTCATCACCTAATGTTGATAGATGCGCTTTGGCCTCACTCCAGCCATTTTCTTGCCAGCGATTTTCTTGCCAGCGATTTTCTTTATCTTCATCTACATCGCCTTTTTCAGCTTGCTCCCCTTTGGGCAAATGCTGCAACAAGACACCACCAGCTCGCCAATGCGCTCGCTTTTCCCCTTTAATTGAAAGCTCGCCAACCGCTAGGCGTACCATTGTTGGAATTTGCTCTGATTGCGTAAAATATTGCTCTGCAATTTCTTCAAAGCCAATATTATCAAGCGCAACAATACCTTGATAGCGCTCGGTATTTTCTCCCTGATCTATGGTCATTGCTAAATGACCTTTGCCAAGTAAATCAGCAGTGCTAATTTTGCCCTGTTCAGCTTTTTTAAGAAGTGCTTTTTCGTCAAACCGAGCGTAAGCACGCAAACTATCTGGAGCATTAAAATCAACGATTAGCATATTGAGCACCCCATCGCTTTGCGTTTGCAAAATAAGGCGACCCTCAAATTTTAGCGATGAGCCAATCAGTGCACCAAGCACGATTGCTTCACCAAGCGCTCTGGCAATAGGTGTTGGATAATCATGCGCTAATAAGATATTATCAATGGCTTTTGAAAGCCTAACAATGCGCCCTCGGCAATCTAATTTTTCAAGCGTAAATGGCACAATAACATCATCTAGGCTTTCTTCTCTATCTAGCCCAAAATCTGACAAAAGATTTTTATTCATTATAATTTCTCAATTCCAAATACATAACAAAGAATAGCTTTTTGCACGTGTAGGCGATTTTCTGCCTCGTCAAAAACTAGTGATTGTTTTCCATCTATTACTTCTGGCGTTACCTCATCGCCCCTGTGCGCTGGCAAGCAGTGCATAAAGGGTGCATCGGGTTTTGCTAAAGCCATAAGTTTTTTATCAACTCTAAAGGGTGCTAAAATTTTACGACGTTCATCAGCGTCTTTATCTCCCATAGAAACCCAAGTGTCCGTCATAACTAAATCAGCATCTTTAACTGCTTCTTTTGGGTCTTTTATAATTTTTACCAAACCATTGGAAGCTGCGATTTGAGCTAACATGCTTTGGTTTGGAGCATATTGTTTGGGGGTTGAAATAAACAGATTAGCGCCAAAAATTGTTGCGCCCTCTACCCAAGAAAGCAGCACATTATTTGCGTCCCCAACCCATGTAATTTTTTTATCCTTTATAGAGCCCCTATGCTCTTCATAAGTCATAATATCTGCCATTACTTGGCAGGGGTGCGAGCGCCTAGTTAGCCCATTAATAACTGGAATAGAGGCAGCACCTGCAAGTTCAAGCAAATCATCGTGTGAGGAAATTCTAATCATTATTGCATCAACATAGCGTGACATTACTTTTGCCGTGTCTGATAATGTTTCATCAAGTGAAAGCTGCATGTCAGAGCCAGCAAGCATAAGAGTTTCACCGCCAAGCTGGCGCATTCCAACATCAAAAGAAACCCGAGTACGAGTGCTGGTCTGCTCAAAAATCATCGCCAATATTTTATTATTTAATAGAGCAGGACGCTCACCATTTTTAAGTTTAGCTTTTATCTCAATCGCTAAATCCAAAATGCCTCTTAGTGTCTTTTTATCAAAATCATTTAAGTCAAGAAAATGTCTTACTTTTTGATTATTACTCATTTTCATTTCCTTTCAAATTTTCAAAACTTGCACTAATAATATCTATCGCTTCTTGTATATCTTGCTCACTAACAATTAGCGGCGGTAATAGGCGCAACACATTATCACCAGCTCCAATTGCCAATAGATGATTTTTACGTAACAGGGCAACAAATTCAGCAACGGGGGGAGTAATTTTTACACCAACCATAAGCCCCTTGCCACGTATTTCTTTAATATATTGCGGAAATTTTTGCGCTAATTGCTGTAAATGCCAATTTAATTTTTGCCCCATTCTTTCAACGTGCGGCAAAAAATCAGGCTCGCTTATTCTATCAAGCACAACATTGCCAATGGTGCAGGCAAGTGGGTTGCCGCCATAGGTTGAGCCATGCGTTCCGGGGAGCATAGAGGCGGCAACTTGTTCTTTTGCTAAACATGCGCCAAGCGGGAAACCAGCACCAATTCCTTTAGCTATCGCCATAATATCGGGTTCAATATTGGCGCTTTGATAAGCAAATAATTTCCCTGTGCGCCCATAGCCACATTGCACCTCATCTAAAATGAGTAGCAAATCATGCTTGTCACAAAGCTCTCTTAATGAGCGTATAAATTCATCAGACATTGCGTTAACGCCGCCTTCGCCCTGCACAGGTTCAATTAAAATAGCGCAAGTTTTTTCATCGATAGCTTTTTCAACAAGCTCAATATCACCCGTTTCAACTTGAACAAATCCAGCTAAAGGCTCTCCAAACCCCTCAAGATAAGCAGGATTACCACCAGCAGCGATTGCCCCAAGCGTGCGCCCATGGAAAGCACCCTTAAAGGTAATAATATCTGTGCGGCTTTTTTCGTCCTTTGTATAATAATAATGACGAGCAGTTTTAATGGCGCACTCAATGGCCTCAGTTCCAGAATTGGTAAAAAACACCGCATCGGCAAATGTTAAATCAACTAGGCGCTTTGCTAATTTTTCCTGGCTCTCAATTTGAAACAGATTTGAAACATGCCACACCTTTTCAGCGCTATCTTTAAGAGCGCTCACCAGCGCCTTATCATTATGCCCAAGCGCATTCACGCCTATCCCCGAATAAAAATCAAGATAAGAAGTTCCCTCATCGCTAAAGAGGCGCATTCCCTCACCATGAGTAAAATTAAGATTAGAGCGAGCATAAGTATTATATAGCGCTGACATTTTATTATCTTTCAAAACTAAAAACGCACCGCTTGTGGGCGGTACGTTATTGTACATTCTAATAGGTTCATTATCGCCTAGCTAAGGATAAGTGTCAATCTTGTGTAAAACAGATAAATTTTTATTGAAGGGTCTTGCATAGCACAAATACATAGGTTTTTTTGTTTTCTTTGATAAAAACCGATGTTTTTCGGGGAAAACTGCTAGAAGAGCTTGCACAAGATTCATAAGATAATGTAGTATGTAAGAACTTCGGGGGGCGGTATAAGAGGCACAAGGCGTACGAATTGCTAATGCTAAACCCGATCAATGTATTTTTGTAGAGTTTAGAACTGATATATTACCCATATCGGTATGGTGTTGGATTCTGTTTATTTTTGAGGATAAGGAAAACATATGGGCTGGACCGAAGATCGTGTTGAAACATTAAAAACGCTATGGGTAAATGGTCTCACAGCGAGCCAAATAGCAGGTGAATTAGGACAGGGCGTTACTAGAAACGCTGTTATTGGCAAGGTTCATCGACTTAAACTCGCCGCCCGTGCAAAACCTGCAACAGCTAATGCTCGTGCAAAGGCTAATGCTCGAACAAGGAAAAAGACGACAGGGCGCACCAGCACTACGAATAGCAATTATAGTGCGCCAAAAAGACGCTCAACCAATTCTGCAGCATCAAGCGCAGGGGCAACCGCTCTTAAACCTTCTATTGAAAGCGCTGTTGAGCTTAAAACCTCTCACGAATTAGAAATCCCACTTGATGAAAGAGTTACTTTGCTTGAGTTGACTGAGGATAAATGCAAATGGGCTATCGGCGATCCATTGCTCCCAGGTTTTTATTTTTGTGGGCGTAAATCTTTAGAAAAAGGACCATATTGTGAATTTCATTCAAAACGTGCTTATCATAAAATAGATCGTAAAAAGAAATAACTTTATCAAGCTATTTGAATTTTATTTCCCCGCACTTTTTGATAATATTTAATGCCTGAAATGTCGCATTCCTGTAAACACCATAGCAATTTTTGCTTTATTTGCGGCGGCAATTACCTCATCATCACGAATTGAACCACCCGGTTGAATAATTGCAGTAGCTCCTGCTTCTATTGCGGCAATTAGACCATCGGCAAATGGGAAAAACGCATCAGATGCAACAACTGATCCCTTTGTTAGAGCGCCACGCTCCCCTGCGGCTTTGCTTGCATCTTTTGATTTTTGATGTGCGATACAAGTTGAATCAATTCGGCTCATTTGTCCAGCGCCAATACCAACCGTTGCTCCATCCTTTACATAAATAATGGCATTTGATTTAACGTGTTTAGCAACTTTGGCAGCAATCTTTAGATCTGCCAACTCTTGCTCAGTTGGTGCTCTTTTTGTAACCACTTTAAGTTCACAATCATCAACATTTTGATTATCACTATCTTGAACAAGCATACCGCCACTTATGCTCTTCATCATTAATGTCTTTGCTTTTGGATCAGGCATTTCATCAATTAATAATAGGCGTAAATTCTTCTTACTTTCAATAATTGCCAATGCCTTTGGGCTAATAGAGGGAGCAATAATAACTTCGGTAAAAATTTTAACTATTTGCTCAGCCACATTAACATCAATCTCTCTATTGAGGGCAACAATACCACCAAATGCGCTAGTTGGATCGCATTTTAGGGCGCTTTTATAGGCATCATCTAAGTTTTGATTTAATCCAAACCCACATGGATTTGCGTGTTTAATAATTGCTACTGCTGCAAATTCTTTAGGGTCAAATTCACTAATTAAAGCAATAGCCGCATCAGTGTCATTTATATTATTATATGATAATTTTTTGCCCTGCACTTGTTTGGCATTAGCAATACCAATAGCGTTTGAGCCATCATCATAAAAAGCAGCCCATTGATGGGGGTTTTCACCATAGCGCATTTCTTCTATTAAAGAGCCTGAAAAAACTCTATAAGGAATATCTTTATAATCAAGGGTTTTGGCAAACCAATTTGAAATTGCCCCATCGTAATTCGCGGTTCTTGCAAAGGCTTTTGCTGCCAGTTTTTGGCGCTCATTTAATGGAACTTGCCCATGCTCGTTAAGATGCTTAATTATATTTTCATAATCATTAGGGTCAACTATTGTTGTTACAAAGGCGTGGTTTTTTGCGCCTGATCGGATCATCGCTGGCCCGCCAATATCTATGTTTTCTATAATTTCATCATAACCAGCGCCAGATCTTACAGTTTCTTCAAATGGATAAAGATTAACCACCACCATATCAATAGTTGGGATTTGATGAATTCGCATGGCGCTTTTATGAGCATCATCATCTCTTTTTGCCAATAGGCCACCATGAACTTTTGGATGTAGAGTTTTTACTCGCCCATCCATCATTTCAGGAAATCCAGTAAGTTCAGAAATATCAATAACTGGAACTCCGCTTTTTTTAAGCAACTCTCGTGTGCCACCAGTTGAAACAATTTCAATTCCTAAATCAGCTAAACCTGCAGCAAATTCAGCCACGCCTGTTTTGTCAAATACTGAAATTAATGCACGTCGCAATTTAGTTTTTTGCTCTGTTAACATTTTGATATCCTCTTAAGATAATTTACTTGTTTTTTAATTGTGTAATTTCTACTAGCTTTTTGCACAATGTCCCTAATAATCACAATCTTTTTCTTTTGTCCTATAACAAAGCACGATATGTTAAATTCTTTTAAAGCGAGCCACAAAAAACCCGTCCATTGAACCTGAGATATTGTCAGTGATTTTTGCTATTGGCAATGTTCTTAAATATCCATCTTTGCTAATGAAATGACCAAAATCTGAAATTTCTTCTTTCTTAATAGGAAGTTCTATAAGTTCTTTATAGGTTTTAGAAATCCAGCTTGCCTGTTGTTCGCCCTCTTCAATTTCTAAAGAGCAAGTAATAAAGATTAAAACGCCATTTGGTTTTAGACACTTAATAGCATTAGCGATTAATTCTCTTTGCAATTTTACCCGTTGCTTAATGTCATGTTGTTTTCTTTGCCATATAAGTTCTGGGTGCCGGCGAAAAGTACCAGTTGCTGAACATGGAGCATCAAGCAATATTCCATCAAATAGATTTTTGGGGCTATATGTTCTAGCGTCACTTAGCTCAAGCTTGGCGCTATATTTAAGCCGCTCAAGATTTCCCTCTACCCTTTTTAGGCGCTCTTTATCTATATCTAACCCAGTTACCTGATAATCTTGCTTTAATAATTGCGCTAGTTTTCCACCTGGTGCTACGCACATATCCAAAACAGAATTGTTCTTTTTAAGTGCCATAAGCCTTGCGGGCAAGCTAGCAGCAACATCTTGCACCCACCAACTACCCTCATCATAACCCGCCATTTTATCAACTGCTTTATCTCGTTGATAAATGCGAACTACATCTTGAAATATCTTTTGTCCATTTAACTCGCTAATTAGTTTTTCATCTTCCTCTCGCAAGACCAAATCAAGCGGTGCACCCTCTAATAAAGCTTGTGCAAAATCTTCAATTATCTCTGCCCCATAAGATTTTTGCCATTTTTCAATAAGCCATTTTGGGAATAATAAATGATTTGGCAGATTTTTATATTTTTCAGCTTCTCGTTGCGCAGTGCGCAAAACTCCATTTACAAGTTTAGCTAAATGGCGAGTTTTATTATTTTTCTTTGCGATTTCAACGGCCAAAAAAATTGAACTATGCTCAGCTTGTTTTGGCAGAAACAATAATTCAGCTAAAGCAATTCGCAATATACTTTCAAAATTAGCTGAACGTGCTGGCATGCCTTTTTTTAGCTGCCGCTCAAATATATAATTAATGTGCCCATGTCGCCTTAAAGCAGTAGTTATTAGCTTATTGGCCAAAGCTCTATCTCGACCATCACTAATAATTGCCTCATTAAAAGGAATAAAGGGTGCACCATTTAGTACTTTTGCTAAGCGTGTGATCGCTTGCTCTCGCACTTGTTGGCCTGCTTGTTGGTTGATTGGTGTTTTTTTACGATTATTGTTCAAAATTTTCTCAATTAGTATATTATAATAAAGTGATTATCATTATTAGAGAATATAACAAATATTATTATGAATAAAAAAACCTCAAATGCCAATACAACAATAAAAGAGCGGGCAATAAAAGAAGCTCAAGTTAGACGTGAAAAA
>Ga0256834_1000955_pt1 | contig 20238 bp, 21 predicted proteins | sample 4281140metaG_FD_190536 | JGI IMG/M metagenome (GOLD analysis project Ga0256834, IMG submission 190536) | Hydrothermal vent microbial communities from East Pacific Rise, Pacific Ocean - 4281-140 | ecosystem: Environmental > Aquatic > Marine > Hydrothermal vents | place: Pacific Ocean: East...
TCTTAATACATCCTTTTCCATAACTCAAATATACTAGCCCCCCATAGATTTTCTTTTGAGCCATTTCTATGCGCTTTAAATGGATAACCCTGTTATCTAAATTCTACTTTCTTCCAAAAGAATCCCTTGCCAACAATAATTTATCATCTTACCGATGGTTTTCACCAAGTTTAAATACTCCTGAATAAAACCTTAAGGTTCTCATAAAATATTCTTCTAAAATTGGGGTGAAACCAGCTTCTTTTATAAGTAAATCCGTATTTCTATTTAAATGGCAACCTTCACCAAATACTTTCCAAACGGGGTTTATAAAGTTTTGCAATTTTTTATTCGCTGGTTTACTAGCGTGGATATGCTCCAAAATAATAAGTTTCCCATTTGGTTTAAGCCATTTTTTAAAATTTTGTAAGGCTTTTATCGGGTCAGGAATAGTGCAAAGAACCAAGGTGCATATAACAGCGTCTATGCTTTTTTCTTTAAAGTGTTCATTTAATGCTACATCATTTATGTCCTTATTATAAAATGTAATATTAGAATTTCCAACAGCTTTGATTCTTGCTTTTTCTAACATTGGCTTGGAGGGCTCTACTGCATGAATATGAATATCTTCTGGGTAAAATTGAAAATTAATGCCAGTCCCTTCCCCCACACCAATCACATGCCCTTCTAACTTAGAAAGTAAGTACTTTCGTTTTTTGTAAAGCTTGCGTTCAAACCCATGCATAAAGCCATCGTAAAATTTGGCAAATATGTGTTGGTAAAAACTCATTATTAAAACTGAATTCGTAATTGCAACCCATTACCAGAAAAGCCTAAATGATATGTTGGTTTGCGATTCCACTTGGCAGAAGGTTCCATTAATAATGCATTATGCTTGTAAAGTGCTTGATTCGCTTTTTTCTTAAAGTTGATTGAAAGAGGAATGCTAATAGCAGTTAACCCAGCTCCAATTCCGGCTAAATACCATTGAGGTTCTCCACCCCCAATGGCCGTGCCAATTGGCCAGCCTATTAATAATCCACCTGCAGCTCCAAACAATTGGGCAAAAACATTGTCTTTTTTGGCACTTAGCATAAGCTCATAGGGCTGTTCGTTGGTTGCTAATTCTTCTAACACTCCATTTATGCCATAAATTGTATCGCCTTTATAAAACTTATTGCCCCAAAAAGTAGAATGTAAATACAGCGTGTCTGCAGTTTGGGCTTGTGATGCTTGGCTATTACCTAGAATTGACAAAGTAATCACTAAAAAAAGTAAGTATTTCATTGGTTTGGTTTTTGTTAAAATTCGGATATAAAATGGAAATTTATTTCAGGAAAGTTTTGCTCTACCATTTGCATCCAGGATTTATTTTCGGCCATAAAAACAAATTTTCCATCTTTGTCTTTAGCAATATGGCGTTGCTTAGATGCTATAAATTCTTTCAGTTTTTTATTGTCTGAGCTTTCTATCCAACAAGCCTTATACAGGCTTACAGGAGCAAAACGCACAGTTGCTCCATATTCGTGTTTCAGTCGGTATTGAATAACTTCAAACTGAAGTGCCCCAACCGTACCAACTACTCTTCTACTGCCTAAGTCGTAGGTAAATAGCTGTGCTACGCCTTCATCCATAAGTTGGCGTAAGCCTTTATCAAGCTGCTTGCTTTTCATGGCATCAAGATTAATTACCTCTTTAAATATTTCTGGTGAGAAACTCGGAATACCTTTATATGACCCTTGTTCACCCTCGGTGAGGGTGTCCCCAATTTTCATATTACCTGTATCGTAGAGGCCAATAATATCTCCGGGGTACGCCATGTCAATCACTTCTTTATCTTGAGCCATAAAAGCGGTTACATTTGAGAAACGGAAACTTTTTTCTAGCCTTACATGGTAGTAGTTTTTTCTTCGCTCAAATTGACCCGAACAAACACGTAAAAAAGCGATTCTGTTCCTATGCTTTGGATCCATATTTGCGTGAATCTTAAATATAAAGCCTGACATTTTTTCTTCGGTTGGTTCAATAAGGCGTTCTTCTGTTTCTCTTGGTTTTGGGTCGGGAGCAATGTCTATAAAGCAATCTAATAATTCCCGAACTCCAAAATTATTCACAGCACTACCGAAAAAGACAGGAGCTATCTTGCCATCTAAATAGTCTTGATTTATAAATTCAGGATATACGCCATCTACTAGTTCAACTTCTTCTCTAATTAATTCGGCATCGGTTTCTCCAATCATTTCATCCAGTACTGGGTCGGTTAAATTTTCTATGCTAACCCCTTCCCCTAAAGTTCGCTTACTTGGTTCAAAGAGATGAAGTGCTTTTTCGTATAAACTATAAACCCCTTTAAAGCGTTTGCCCATACCTATGGGCCAGCTTAATGGGCGAACTTTAATGCCCAGTTTTTCTTCAATTTCATCTAGCAACTCAAATGGGTCTCGGCCTTCTCTGTCCATTTTGTTAATAAAAACAATCACAGGGGTGTCTCGCATACGGCACACTTCCATTAGCTTTTCTGTCTGAATCTCAACCCCTTTTACACAATCAATTACCATTATAACACTATCCACTGCGGTAAGTGTTCGGTAGGTGTCTTCTGCAAAATCTTGGTGACCAGGCGTATCGAGCAAGTTGATTTTTATACCTCTATAATTAAAGCCCATAACCGAAGTAGCCACAGAAATACCACGCTGCTTTTCAATTTCCATAAAATCGGATTTGGCGTGGTCGCTTATTTTATTGGATTTAACCGCTCCTGCTTTTTGAATGGCACCACCAAATAGCAGCAACTTCTCTGTTAGCGTAGTTTTACCTGCATCTGGGTGAGAGATAATGCCAAAAGTTCTTCGTTTGCTAATTTCTTCTTGTAGGCTCATTTATAAAAATATCAAGGGGCAAAGTTATACCAATATTAAGAGAAGTAATTATGATTATACGCTGATAGTCAAGTTGGCATCTATTTTTTTTAAGGTAAGGCTTTAGTGCCGCATCGTCATTGGTTGATGCGAAGCTGTTGTCACAATTCTGTCATTCTGTCACTAATAAGAATGCAATATTTGCTTGGCATAACCCTTGTTATAGGCAGACTAAAGTTTGAAATAGATAGTTAAGAATTATATAATATGGGAAAGATAATTGGAATTGACTTAGGTACAACCAACTCGTGCGTAGCCGTAATGGAAGGTAACGAGCCAGTGGTTATTCCTAATAGCGAAGGCAAGCGAACTACTCCTTCCATTGTTGGATTTTTAGATGGCGGTAAAGGCGAGCGTAAAGTGGGTGATCCTGCAAAACGACAAGCTATTACCAATCCTACCAACACGGTAAGTTCTGCAAAGCGATTTATGGGTAAAAAATATGCTGAAGTTGGCGAAGAGCTAAAAACAGTAGCATATACTCTTGAAAAAGGAAATAATGACACAGTACGTGTTAAAATTGGTGATAGACAATATACACCTCAAGAAATTTCTGCAATGATTCTTCAAAAAATGAAGTCAACTGCGGAAGATTATTTAGGAACCTCTGTTTCTGAAGCGGTAATTACAGTACCTGCTTATTTTAACGATGCAGAGCGTCAGGCTACCAAAGAAGCTGGGCAAATTGCTGGCTTGGAAGTTAAACGTATTATTAACGAGCCAACTGCAGCAGCATTAGCTTATGGGTTAGATAAGAAAAATTCGGATATGAAAATTGCGGTGTATGACCTTGGTGGTGGTACATTCGATATTTCTATTCTTGAATTAGGCGATGGCGTTTTTGAGGTGCTTTCTACCAATGGAGATGTGCATTTAGGTGGAGATGATTTTGACCAGGTGATTATTAACTGGTTGGCAGATGAGTTTTTATCTGACGAAAACATTGACCTTAGAAAAGATCCTATGGCGCTGCAGCGTTTGAAAGAAGCTGCTGAAAAAGCTAAAATTGAGCTTTCAAGTTCTGCAAGTACAGAAATCAACTTGCCTTACATTATGCCTGTTGATGGTGTGCCTAAGCACTTGGTTCGTTCATTGAGCCGTGCAAAATTTGAGCAATTAGCCGATAAACTGGTGAAACGCTCAATGGATCCTGTTAAAAAAGCATTGAAAGATGCAGGCCTAAGCACATCTGATATTAAGGAAGTAATCCTTGTAGGAGGGTCAACCCGTATTCCTAAAATTCAGGAAGAAGTTGAGAAGTTCTTTGGCAAAAAACCATCTAAAGGGGTAAACCCTGATGAAGTTGTTGCTATTGGAGCCGCTATTCAAGGTGGCGTGTTAACTGGAGAAGTAAAGGATGTATTATTATTAGATGTTACTCCGCTTTCATTAGGTATTGAAACCATGGGTGGTGTAATGACTAAACTGATTGAGGCAAATACAACTATTCCTACCAAAAAATCAGAAACATTCTCTACGGCTGCAGATAATCAGCCTTCGGTAGAAATACATGTTGTTCAAGGAGAGCGTCCTTTGGCTAAAGACAACCGTAGTCTTGGTAAATTTCATTTAGATGGAATTCCACCAGCACAACGTGGTGTTCCTCAAATTGAAGTAACTTTTGACATTGATGCCAATGGTATTATGCACGTTACTTCTAAAGATAAAGGAACAAATAAAGAGCAAAGTATTCGTATCGAAGCCTCTTCTGGTTTAACCGAAGAGGAAATCGAAAAGATGAAGAAAGAAGCGGAGGCAAATGCAGATGCTGATAAAGCAGAAAAAGAAAAAATCGAGAAGGTTAATGCTGCTGATTCATTAATATTCCAAACTGATAAACAGTTAACGGAATATGGAGATAAGCTTTCTGATGGAAATAAAACAGCTATTAACGAAGCATTGGAAGTGTTGAAAAAAGCACATCAAGCGCAAGATTTAGGGGCGATTGATCCTGCGATTGAAGCATTGAATAAAGCGTGGGAAGCTGCTTCGCAAGAAATGTATGCTGCAACAGGTGGAGCTGAAGGCGGTGCTCAACCAGGGCCAGACGCTAGCGCTGCTAGTGCGGCAGGAGCTGCTCCAGAAGGAGATGATGTTTCAGACGTTGAGTTTGAAGAAGTAGAAGAAGAAAAGTAATTTTCTGAATTTAGGAATTGAAAGGGCTGCTCTTCCGATAACAATCGGAAGAGCAGCCCTTTTTTGTTTTGTTACAATAACATTGAGCAAACAAAATGTAGTAAAATGCGTATATTTGATTAATGGAGAGCTACCAAGTAGATATATTGAACCCCAAGGCAGTGAAGCTACTAAAAGACTTAGCTGATATGCAGCTCATATCTTTATCTAATTCATCCAAAGATTCTTTTTTAGCTGCGGTAAGGCAACTTAGAAAGAAAGCTGCTAAGCCTCCAACGTTGGAAGAGATTACCAAAGAAGTTGAAACGGTAAGAGCTAGTCGCTATGCCAGAAATAAAGCATAGAGTTATTATTGATACCAACCTCTGGATTAGTTTTCTTCTAACGAAGGATTTTGCAAAAATCGATAGCTTATTTAATTCAGAAAGGCTGATTTTATTGTTCAGTCAAGAACTCTTGATGAGTTTATTGAAGTAGCTCAGCGTCCTAAATTTAAAAAATATTTTTCTGCTACTGATTTACAAAGTTTGGTGCAAAAGATGCGAACAATAGCTGAATTTATTCCTGTAGCATCTAATGTTAAATTGTGCAGAGATGAAAAGGATAATTTTCTATTGGCATTAGCAAAGGATGGGAAAGCAACACATTTGATATCGGGAGATAAAGATTTGTTAGTGCTAGATAAAGTTGGTTCAACAGAAATCCTCTCTATGAGAAACTACCTCGTTTAATTATGAAATAGATGCTGCTCTTTTGTTATTGGCCATTGCTAAAGTTCTAAACTTTGACAAAGGTTGATTTACTACTATCTTTAGCCCAATGAGCAGATTAAGAAAAATTGGCCCAGGAGCTATAGTTGCCGCAGCATTTATTGGCCCCGGAACAGTTACTTCCGCCACCATTTCTGGTGCTAGTTATGGTTTTACATTGCTTTGGGCAATATTATTTTCTGTTTTTGCTACGTATATCTTGCAAGAAATGAGTGCCCGACTTGGCCTTGTATCTCAAATGGGTGTGGGAGAGGCCATTAGAGAAAAACTAAATAAGGGCATTTTAAAAATATTGGCGACCATTTTGGTGGTCTCAGCTATTTTAGTGGGCAACGCTGCTTACGAAGCAGGTAATATTTCAGGTGCAGCTTTAGGAGTTTCAATTTCAGATGCAACAATTTTCGGATTTTCGTTTAATCCTGCCATTCTAATTATTGGTGTTGTAGCCTTTCTAATACTATATTCAGGTACATATAAGCTAATTGAAAGAGCTCTAATTATAATGGTGTCCATCATGGGGCTTGTGTTTATCCTGTCTGCAATTATTCTATCGCCTGATTTAATTGAAGTGGCCAAAGGGCTATTTATACCTCAAATCCCTGATGGAGGTCTATTAATGGTAGTAGGTTTAATTGGTACTACCGTAGTGCCCTATAATATCTTTCTTCACGCTTCCTTTGTTAAGAAGAAATGGAATAATCCAGAAGACCTTAAAATGGTCAGAACAGATGCCTTTTATTCCATTCTTATTGGAGGCTTAATTACCATGAGTATATTAATTGCCTCTGCAGTTGTTAATCAACATTCGGATGCTGAAATTTATAAAATTACTGATATGGCTGTTCAATTGGAGCCATTACTTGGTAGTTGGGCTACTACATTTATGTCTATTGGTTTTTTAGCAGCAGGCTTATCATCTGCTATTACAGCACCATTAGCTGCAGCATTTGCTTCTTCCGAATTATTTGGATGGGGTAGCTCCATGAAATCGAATAAATTTAGAGCGGTATGGATTGTTATTTTAGCCATTGGGATAGTGTTTTCATTACTTGGATTTAGACCAACGAACGTAATCCTTTTTGCTCAGGTAGCCAACGGGTTGCTGTTACCTATAATTGCATCTTTCCTACTTTGGGTAATGAATGATAAGGCGTTATTGGGTAAATATGTAAATACAAAATATGCTAATATTTTTGGATTCTTGGTGATTATAGTAACGATCATTCTAGGTTTGAAAGGAATACTAACTGCTTTTAGCTAACTTTCCTTTGTGAAACTTTGAGCCTTCTTTGTGGTTCTCTGTGGTTAGGTTTAGATAAAGCAATTCAGCAATGCAAACTTTTTACTTTCATGTACCTTAGAGTTTCAGTTTAGAACTATGAATAATCTACCAATCGACCTAAACTGTGATATGGGTGAAAGCCTTGGCACAACAATTATTGGTCAAGATGAAAAATTGATGCCATTTATTACTTCCTGCAATATTGCCTGTGGCTATCACGGAGGAGATGATGTTCACACACCGAATACTATTAACCTTGCTTTAGAACATAATGTTAGAATCGGAGCTCATCCATCATATCCAGATATAGAAGGTTTTGGACGAAGGCCAATGCATTTTGAAAAGGAAGAACTTGCCACAATTATAACAACTCAAGTTTTATCTCTTAAAAAAATGGTTGAAGAAGCTGGAGGTGTGCTAACCTATGTAAAACCTCACGGAGCATTATATAATAAGGCTTCAATTAACTCCGAAGAAGCTCAAGTGATTATAGCTGCACTCAAATCTATTAACCCTAACTTAGCATTAATGGGTTTAGCAGGTAGTGAAATGGGAAAAGTATCAAAAGGAATGGACATTGAATTTATCTCAGAAGCCTTTTGCGACAGAAAATATGAGTTAGATGGTAGTTTAATGTTACGTAGCAAACCTGGTGCGGTTTTTTCTAAAGTCGAAGATGTTGTGAAGCAAGTTGAGTCAATTGTATTTGATAAAAGAGTTGAGACTGCTGCTGGTAAATTCATTGCAATACAAGCTGATAGCATTTGTATTCATGGCGACAACCCAATGGCATTGGAATTTGTAAAAGCAATTCATTATTTATTCAGTTCAAAGATAGGATGAAAGTGGCGTTTAAAACGTTGGGTGATGAGGCACTTCTTATCAATTTTGAGCAAAAGATTGATGAGAAAATAAATAAGCAGGTGCATTCTCTGACACAAATTCTTGAAGAAAGAAGAATTGTTGGAGTAAGATATATAACTCCTGCCTATTGCTCATTACTGATTGCATTTGATAAGAGGCAAATTTCATACAAGCAACTTGTGAGTCAGATTCGTGCACTTTTGAATAAATCTAATATTTCAACTTTTCAACCCCGAAAATTATACATTCCTGTATGTTACGATCGATTTTTTGCATTAGATATGGCAGAAGTTATGGCACAAACTCAGCTGTCAGCAGCGGAGATTGTAAAAAAGCATACCTCACAGACTTTTAAAACCTATATGATAGGCTTCCTTCCAGGGTTTCCATATTTGGGTAAATTGCCCAAAGAGTTGGAGTGTGTTCGAAAAGCGAATCCTCGCTTAAAAGTACCCAAAGGAGCGGTTGGTTTGGCAGGTTTACAAACAGGAATTTACCCCCAGGAATCTCCAGGAGGATGGCAGATTATTGGAAACACGCCTATTGATTTAAGGGGGAAGCAAGGAGACCATACGTTTTTATTTGAAGCAGGAGACGAAGTAAGTTTTTACTCTATTTCTAAAAGCAAATATGAGGCTATTCTAAAGGATCAGAAAAGTGGAAACTTTAATTGGAGCAATGTGTATGGGCAAGCGAATTAAGTTTCAGTTTACTAAACCTGGGTTTCATACACTGGTTGTTGATAACTCTGCTCTTGGCTATCAAAAATACGGCCTTCCTGTTGGTGGGCCAATGGATGAGTTAGCGGCTGAAATGGCCAATTGGTTGGTGGGCAACCAAGCCGATTCTCCACTTTTTGAAATAACGCTTATAGGCCCTGAAATTATCTTTAAAGAAGATTGCCAAATTGCTATTACCGGAGCCAATCTGTCACCTCAAATTGATGGAATTGATGCTCCTCTGTATGAAACCATTTGTATTACTCAAGGACAAAACTTGAGGTTTGGTAAGCTGATTTCTGGATGCAGGACTTATTTGGCAATTAGAGGTAAATGGATACAAGAAGGCCAGAGTGCCTTGGAAAAAGCCACAATTGAAAGGCTGAATACAATAAATATTGAGAAAGTTGAATGGTTCGATTCTTTGCGAAATAGTGAAAGACCTAAGTTAACGAGCCCTGTATTGGTTGTAAAAGTTCAAAAAGGCCCTGAGTTTGAATTGCTATCTAAGTCTGAAAAATCTATTTTATTCGAAACTACATTTACTTTACTGCAAGACTCAAACCGAATGGGCTATCGATTGAGTCCTAAATTACCAGCCATAAACCAAAGCATTATTTCTTCAGGTGTTGTGCCTGGCACTTTGCAAATTACGGAAGATGGATTTCCTATTCTACTAATGAAAGATGCGCCTGCTACTGGTGGCTACTTAAGAGCCCTTAATGTGGTTAGTAAAGACCTTTTTAAACTTGGTCAGTTGAAACCTGGGGGTTCAATATTTTTTCAATTGCTGGAATAGATTTATTGAGTATATCTATCAAGTATATATAATATCAATTTGATTGATATTATAGTGCTAATTAATTTTGTTCTGTACTAAAAAACAAGAACATGAAAAATCAACATATCGCAAATGACCTAAATAATTTATTAGCAAATTATCAAATCTACTACCAAAACCTACGGGGTTTTCACTGGAATATTCAAGGTAAATACTTTTTTGAATTACATGTAAAATTTGAAGAGCTCTATAATGATTCTGCCATAAAAATTGATGAGGTGGCAGAACGAATTTTAACCATTGGTCATACACCGATTCACACGTTTAAAGATTATTTAGATACTGCCTCCATTGCTCCTGCAAAAGGGGTGCATAATGGAGAGCAAGCGGTAAAAACGATTGTAGCCAACCTAACTGAATTAGTGAATCAGCAAAAAGAGTTAAGAATAGAAGCGGAAGAAAGTGGGGATTCAGCAACAGGCGATATGCTTGCTACTTTTGTAGAAGAGCAGGAAAAAACACTTTGGATGTATAATGCTTGGTTAAAATAAATAATTCTTACCCCTAGTGTCAAGTCAAGCATACTTTAGCCGAACCAAGCTTTGACATTTTTGCCCTATACTTCTTTAAAAAATATTTCCGTAGCTACGGCTATGGGCATATTTTTTGCATTGTCTAGCCCAAAAATGTCGGCAACTTATACGACACAGTACACTTGACTTAACACTAGCCTTGTGCCGGGGTTTCTTTTGCATTTGAGAATACGAGTATCATTCTAAATTTAACCACCTTTAATAGCTAGTTTTGCTCCTTATGAAACTAGCTACTTATAAAGTAATAGGTGTAATGTCAGGAACCTCCTTAGATGGTCTTGATTTAGCCTATTGCCATTTTTTTTATCAAAATGACCAGTGGGCGTTTGAGCTAATTGAAAGCAAGAGTATTTCGTACTCATCAGAACTAGAGAGCAAACTAAAGCATGCTGTAAATCTTACTGCTGAAGAATTGCTTCAATTTGATGTTGACTATGGTGCTTATTTAGGTAATGAAATAAAGAATTTCATAATCGACCATTCTTTGGAGGTTGACTTTATTGCGAGCCATGGCCACACTGTTTTTCATCAACCCGATAAAGGGTTTACCTTGCAAATTGGTTCTGGGCAGGAGGTTGCATTAGCTACAAATACCAAAGTAATAAGTGATTTTAGAACGAAAGACGTAGCATTTGGTGGTCAGGGAGCACCTTTAGTGCCTATTGGAGACCAATTGCTTTTTGGTAATTATGTAGCTTGCTTAAATTTAGGAGGTATTGCTAATATGTCTTTTATTGCTGGAGGAAAACGAGTAGCCTTTGATATTGGCATGGCTAATATGCTCTTAAATCATCTGGCTAATAAAAAGAGCCTTACTTATGACCAGTCAGGAAAAATTGCGGCAAGTGGCTCCATTGATGATGAGCTACTGCAACAACTAAACAGCTTATCATACTTCGAATTGCCTTACCCAAAATCACTAGGGTATGAATGGTTTTTATCCGATGTGTTGCCAATTATGGAGAAAAGTGAGCTTTCAATTGAAGACAAAATGGCCACTTCGGTAGAGCATGAAGTTCTTCAAATTTGTAAGGTGTTAGAAAAGGATGTTAATAATACAGGAGATGTACTTATTACTGGTGGTGGGGCGTTTAATACGCACTTTATAAATAGAATGAAGGCCTTATCTCCGGCAGGGTTTAATATTATAATTCCTGATGCAAAGACCATTGAATTTAAAGAAGCGATTGTGTTTGCGCTGATGGGTGTACTCAGGGAAAGAGAAGAGCCCAATTGCTTAAAATCTGTGACAGGTGCAAGTATAGATGTAAGTGGAGGCGAAGTTTTTCTACCTTATTAAATTGTGATACTTCCTTTATTCTCTATAACGATTGGTTATTTTGTTATAGTCTCAGAGAGGCGAACCATTTCTAGGATTGAATAATATTGCCTTGAGCTCCTTAGTTATGGCCTAAGCTTAACATGGCTAAGGCTCCTACGGAGTGACTTGCTTTTCTTATTTTTTTATTCTGAGGAACGAAGAATCTTCTAGTTCCTGAAAAAGATTTTCTAGTTTCATTTCTTTCTGCATAAATCAGCGATATCTGCGCATTGATGCATGAGTTGGTTTATATCGTAGCCACACATTTCAACTCAATAGCTATGGGTGTAGGTAGATTGTTAATTTCTACCGTGGTTCTACAAGGTTGATTGTCTTTAAAGTATTCCGCATAGATTCGATTATAGATAGCGAAATCGTCTTTCATATTAGTTAAAAATACCGTTACATCCACCAGTTTATTCCAGCTCGACCCTGCATCTTCTAAAATATATTTAATGTTTGTAAAAACGGAATGGCACTGAGCTTCTATGTCATAAGATATAATCTCGCCTGCTTTATTTAAAGTTACACCAGGAATGTCTTTGCTCCCTTTTTTGCGAGGGCCAACACCTGATAGGAATAATAAATTTCCCACTTTTCGGGCATGAGGGTATAAACCAACGGCATCGGGTGCTTTAGAAGATGTAAATTTCATGTCAATCTCTGTTAAAACCTAAGATTCAAAATTCAATATCGTTTAGTTAAGCCAAGAACATTATTGCGAGGAACAGTCTGCCCCATTTTTTTTGGGGAAGCAATCTCTAAAATTAGAGACTACAGGGTTAAGATGAACAGACTGCCGCACTTCGTTCGCAGTGACGAAAAGCTTAACTAAACGACATTGATTCAAAATTACTAATTTATTAGCATCTCGATATAATTCACTTTTATATTTCGGTTTACAGTTTTCCTCTTTCAAACATCCTATTTTTGCGGTTGCTTATGAAAGAATTTGAAATCCTAACTTTAGATAATGGCATTCGTGTGGTGTACAAACAAGTAACTACCACTAAAATTGCCCACTGTGGCATTGCCATAGATGTAGGCAGTAGAGACGAATCTGCAGATCAGTTTGGGATCGCTCATTTCTGGGAGCATATGGCGTTTAAAGGAACGTCAAGACGTAAATCGCACCATATTATTCATAGCATAGATTCTGTTGGAGGGGAACTTAATGCCTACACAACCAAGGAAAAAATATATTTCTATACCTCAGTATTAGATCGGTTTGTTGATAAAGCTTTTGATATTCTATCCGACATTACGTTTCATTCCATTTTCCTAGATAAGCAGATTGAAAGGGAACGACAAATTATTTTGGAAGAAATGGCCATGTATAATGATACCCCTGATGATGCCATTCAAGATGATTTGGAAGATCAAATTTTTAGCCAGCACCCATTAGGGCATAATATTTTAGGTAATTCAAAAACGGTTCGTTCATTCACAAAAAATCACTTTAATACCTTTATAAACTCTTCGATAGATACCTCCAGAATAGCAATTTCGATTGTTGGAAATTTATCTTTAGCTAAGGTTAAAAAACTAGTGTCTAAATACCTCGAACCTATTCCAAGTTACACCAACCCAATACGTAATTTAGTTACTTCTGTGGGCAGCTCAAGTCATATAGAAATTGAAAAACCGATTCAGCAGGCGCATGTGGGCATTGGTATTCCTGCCTTTAATATTGCCGATGAGAGAAGAGTGCCTATGGCTATTATTGCCAATTTGCTTGGTGGCCCAAGTATGAATACTAGGCTAAATATGACCCTTAGAGAAAAAATGGCTTGTGTGTATTCCATTGATGCCCATTATGGAGCTTATGCAGATACGGGTTTATTTTCCATTTTTTATGGAACGGAAGAAAAGAATTTGAAAAAAAGTAAGAAAGCGGTATTCCGAGAACTAGATTTAATGAAAAATAAATCGCTTGGGAGTTTGCAATTACACCGCCTTAAAGAGCAAATGTTAGGGCAATTAGCTATGGCAGAAGAAAGCTATGCTAGCTTAATGTTATCTATGGCAAAAAGTTTGCTCGATTTAGGAACCATTCAATCAATTGAAGAAGTATTTAAGGATATTGAGCAAGTAAGTGCCAAACAAATTCAAGAAATATCGAATGAAGTATTTCAGCAAGAAAAAATAAGTACGTTAACTTTTATACCAAAAGAGAATGGAGTTTATTAATGAAGAGCTAGCCGCCTATGTAGAGCAGCACTCGGAGGCAGAAAGTGAATTGCTTTCAAAGATTTATCGCGAAACACATTTAGAGGTTTTGCGACCAAGAATGCTATCTGGGCATTTACAAGGTAGGGTGTTAAGTATTTTGGCTAAAATGATTTCTCCCAGAAACATACTGGAAATAGGTACTTACACAGGTTATTCTGCTTTATGCTTGGCCGAAGGAATCCAAAAAGAAGGAACTTTAATTACCATTGATAAAAATGAAGAGTTGCAAGACCGGATAAATGGTTATTTTTCTGAGAGTGAATTTCAAAATCAAATAGAGTTTAAGCTAGGGTCTGCATTAGAAATCATTCCTTCACTAAATCAGAAATTTGATTTAATTTTTATTGATGCAGATAAAACAAATTACCTGAATTATTATAATCTTGTTATCGATAAAATAGATTCGGGTTCGTTTATTATAGCTGACAATGTGCTTTGGTCTGGCAAAGTAGTGGCTCCTTTGGAGCAAGCCGATGCTGACACAAAAGCACTATTAGAGTTTAATGAAGTTGTAAAAAATGATGACCGGGTTGAAAATGTGTTATTCCCTATTCGTGATGGATTAATGATTATTAGAAAAATATGAGATTACTAATTGTTGCTTTTTTGCTGGCTGGTGTTGGAACTTTCGCTCAAACACCAAAAGTTCCTTCTAAATTAGAGTTTGCTGGTATAAACCTGAAATTATCGGAGGGTGCTCGTAAAGAAATTCAGGAAAAGGTAAATATGCTTACTAAGAGCCAGAAACACTTTATGATTAAGGTGAATCGTTCAGCTTCATATTTTCCTATTGTGGAACAGATATTTGAAGAAGAGGGCTTGCCAGATGACTTTAAATATTTAGCCATTCAGGAGAGCGGTTATATCTCAGATGCAGTATCGAGTTCAAATGCAGTTGGGTTTTGGCAGTTTAAAAAGGCCACTGCACAAGAAGTGGGTTTACGTGTGGACTCAAAAGTGGACGAGCGCTTAAATATTGCTTCTGCAAGTAGGGGAGCAGCAAAGTACCTACAACAAAATAATTTATTTTTTAATAATTGGGTACACGCTTTACAAGCTTACCAAATGGGTGCGGGTGGTGCTCAACGTGCTCTTAAAAATATTGAAAGTGGGGCAAAATCAATGCATATTACCAAGGATACCTATTGGTATGTAAAAACTTTTTTAGCACATAAAATTGCATTTGAACAAGCGATAGAACTTGCTAGAAATAGTGTTCCAAGATTATACATTTATACAGAAGGCAAGAATCAGTCGCTTAAGGAGATTGCCAAAAGAACATCTACCCCGATTGATAGTTTAAAGAAATATAATAAATGGTTAAGGACTAAAAATATTCCTAGTGACAAAAAATATGCAGTAATCATTCCCAATTTTATAAATGCACCAATAACACCAGTGTTAACTCAGGCGAAGGGAACAGATGATGGACAACCATTAGTAAGTAAGGGAGAAGGAATTATAATACCTCATACTATGCCAGCTATTAAAGAGTTTACCATTAATGGGTTGCCAGCCGTAATGTCTAATACTGAATTAAGCATAGATGAACTGGCTGAAAAATTTAAAATTTCACCAACTACATTTTCTAGTTATAATGATATTTTACCCCATTATAAAGTTTTAGCAAACCAAGTGTATTACTTAAAGCGTAAAATGGCTAAGGGTAAAATTTATTATCATACGGTAGCACAAAATGAGACCTTATGGTCTGTTAGTCAGCGGTTTGGTATTCGAATAGACAGGATCAAAAAAATGAACAGGATGGGTGAAGCCGAGAATGAACTAGAAGTAGGTAGAGTGCTTTGGCTCAAGAAACTAAGACCCAAAAATATACCTGTAGAGTATAAATAGTAATTGACGTAATATTTGATTGATTTCACCTTGCAATATTGAATCAATATTCTATCTTTGATTAAACAGTACCATAGTTAAATATGAGCGAAACAGTTAATGTAATTGGAAAAGTAATGTTAGTTGATGATAACGACACTGATAATTTTATCAGTAGAAGGATTATTGAAATAACAAAATTTGCTGATGACGTAATTGTTAAAAACTCAGGTAAAGGAGCATTGGATTACCTTAGAGATAATGAAAATTCGGCAGATGATTTGCCAGATATTATTTTTTTAGATATTAATATGCCTATTGTAGATGGCTTTGTATTCCTTTATGAGTATGAAAAATTCGGCAATTTGGTAAAAGACAAATGTAGAGTAATTATTCTATCAAGTTCTGATAATAAAAGAGATATTGACAAAATTGTTAATAACGACTACGTTATTAAGTTTGTTACAAAGCCCCTAACAGAAAAAACACTAGAGGAAATTCAACACTTAGAATTTTAGTGTCCCACAATTAATTCTTTAAAAACACTCATTTTGTCTTGGTAGCTATTCCTTATCCCGAACTCAGGTTAATAATCAGGATCCAAGCTTAGCTTTTCTTGTAGTAATTTAATAGCTGGATGTTTCTCTGCTAAATGATTAAATTTTTCTTTATTTGTATAAAGCATTTTCTTTGAAGCACTTTCTAACTTCTCTAACTCAACTTTAATAGCATCGTTTTGCAATACTCTTCTCAAATGAGATTGCAGGTCAACTTTTAGTTTATCAAAAGTAACTTCTAATATAGAGTTATGAATTTGAATTTTCACAGTGTCATCAACCCTCGCATACGTGTGCTTAAGAAAAGCAACTTCTTGCTCACTCCCTAGCTTCTTCCTAATATCAATGAAACCAGTCCATGCTTTTTCTAGTTCTTGGTCGTTATAAGAGTTTAGTCTTGAAGCAACTTTTTCTTTAGGTTCAACTTCTTTTTTCTTTTCCTCTTCTTGAGAAGCAAGTTTAGATTTAACGCTTCCTAGTGTTGGAATTCCTATCGTTTTTTTAGGAACACTGGGAATAGTAGGTTTAGGTATGATTGTCTCTTGTTTTGGAGAAGGGCTATCTATCTTAACTGGTGCAATAGGGTTGTTTGTTGGCGCCTTTATAATAGGCTCTATTACTTTTTTTCGGTGCTAGCCTCCAGCTGAGCAACATTTATTAGTGCATTTAAATGCGTTAATTTCATCAAAGCAATTTCTACATGTAAGCGCTGATTTTTTCTGCTTTTATATTCAAAATCATACCTAGAAAGCAAATTGAGGCCGTTCATTAAGAACGACAAGGAGCAATTATTTGCTTGCTCGGCATACTTGGTTTGCACACTAGATGGAACATCTAACAGTTGAGTAGTTGCCTTGTCCTTGCACATCATTAAATTTCTAAAATGATTAGCAAGACCTACTATAAACTCATGTCCATCAAATCCATTCTTTAATATTTCATCAAATAGTAACAAGGCTTCGGATTGGTTTTTTTCTACAAAGTACCCTATCAGCTTAAAATAAACATCATAATCTAGAATATGCAGATTGCTAACTGTATCAGCATAGGTTACTGCAGCTTCTGAGGAAAAAGTAACTATTAAGTCAAATAATGAGAGTGCATCACGCAGTGCACCATCCGATTTTTGAGCAATTAGGTGTAAAGCTTCCTCTTCTGTTTTAATTTTTTCAGTTTCGGCAATTTTTAAAAGGTGGTTTGCAATATCTGCTACTTGAATTCTGTTGAAATCATAAATTTGACACCTAGAAAGTATAGTAGGCAGTACTTTATGCTTTTCGGTAGTGGCCAAAATAAATATAGCATACGATGGAGGTTCTTCCAATGTTTTTAAAAACGCATTAAATGCCTGTTGCGAAAGCATGTGCACCTCATCAATAATATATATTTTATACTTGCCAGACTGTGGAGGGTAGCGAACTTGATCGATTAGATTTCGAATATCATCTACGGAATTGTTGGAGGCAGCATCAAGCTCAAAAATGTTTAACGATAGATCGATGGCGTCTTCTCCCTCTGCATCATTAATCATTTTAGCCACAATACGTGCGCAAGTAGTTTTGCCAACGCCACGCGGCCCACAAAATAGTAGCGCCTGCGCTAAATGATCGTTTTCAATTGCGTTTTGTAAGGTTGTAGTAATATGAGCCTGCCCAACTACCTCTTCAAAGCCTTTGGGTCTGTACTTGCGTGCTGAAACAACAAAATTTTCCATTGCCTCGAAGATAATAATAAGACAATAAGATGTAAGACTTCAAGACAAAAGATTTCAGATAAAATTAGTTTTGTTAAACTTTGAGGGTATAATGCAATTGTTTTTATTTCAAATTTTTCATTCCATATCTCATATCTCTAATTTCATCAGTTATCTTTGTTGTCCGAAATAACGTTTTTGGGGTCGACTGGAATTGACAGTAGGCGAATATTATATACTGGCATGTCGGGTGAGGAGTTAACATCCGTAATCAATATACTCAAACCATATTTGGCGAATCTAATTACGCCATGGCTGCCTAATTTTAGCCCTAGGCTAAAATTACAGGCTTAAAAGGTTTACCGTTAAGAACGGTACCTGGCCACATCTCTCCAAATTTTGTTCTGTTGATTTGGAATTGAGGTGTCGAAAAAGCAAAACTGGCCTTTAACTGGCTACTTGTTAAAGGTAAGAAACTATGTAGCTAAGGGTTGTAGTTGGCTTGTTTCCGGCCGGCCTTCCTCGAAAACCTAAAGTGAAACTATGCATGTAGATGGTATATGGTTTCCTTATCTGGACCAGGGTTCGAATCCCTGCGACTCCACCTTCGCCCTCCGAAGCTTCAGCGAAGGAGGGCTTCGCCTCCACACTGAAGCCTCCGGGCTTCGGTGGATGCAATCCACTTAATTTCTTATCGAACCGATGTGTAATTTTACATCACTACGGAGAAAAATTAAAATCATGTAGTTTCTACTTGGAGCTTGTCTATAAACTCCAACTTTATGGACAGACACTAATTCTACTTTGTTACTTTAAAAATAGTCATTTTTAGGATAGTTGATTCTGATGTCATTTTCTCTTTGCCTGTGTCGTTTGAGTAAATCTTTTACTTCCTTTTCCATTCTTATTCCATTTTTCATCAGGTGTGCAATAAAAAGCAGCCTTACATCCCGAACCGAAAGTAAGGGGATTGTGTGTTGGTGCATGCTTTTTATCTCATTTACATAATCCATGGCCATAAAAAACAGGGCTTGATGGTGATACCAGGAAATGTATTTTCTTACTTGATAATCGGCCATGCCCAGCTCACCTTTGCAATCTTGAAAAGCCCGTTCGATCCAAAACCGCTGGCTTTGCATAAAGGCAAACTGTTGGGTAGTTCTCTGACTTCGATCAATATTGCTCATCGCAAATTTAGGTTCTTCCTTACCTGGTTCTTTACGAATGATGAGGGTTCTTTTCCGTACTTTGGGATCCCAGAGCCATACCGTTCGGGTATGTACAAATGCCATAATCCACCCTTTGGTGCCTTTTCTTACTTTTATCTTTTTAAAATCGCTCTTTTTTAGCGTTGTACAGTAGTTACGCACCTGAGTAGTTACCTCATCTGTTTTTAGCCGGACGGGTGGGCGACCTATTTTTGAAGCCAATTCTGGTGTATAAATAGCAGGGTCGGTTAAAAAAACATGTTGATCTTTATGGATATCCACCACAAAATTTTGTCCCATATCTTCGATGCTATTACAAAAGTGTGCACTGTTTCCATACAAAGCATCCGCATTAATCCAGCCAAAGCGGATGCCTCTAGAGAGGTCTTCAACTATCATATCCAATGCCAAATCAATCTTGGATTTCTTCACTCTGGCTTCTTTGGGTATCCCTGCTTTTTTGCATCGTGCTGGGTCATCAACTCACTCATCAGGAAGAAACAAACGGGCATTAATCAGCCCCACCTGCTTACCCCTACTTAGCGAAGCATATACTCCGGTCTGGCTATTTTCTATCTTGCCCAAATTGCCGTTATATTGAGAACTGACACCTACTGAATATTTTCCTGATTTTCGTACCGAACTCTCATCAATACTGTAGGATTGTTCTTCGCAATCTCCCAGGCGCTGCTGACATTTTCGTCCGGTTACTCCCATTGCTTCAAAAGCCGACCAGGGAGAATTACTGATGAAATGTTGTTGTCGTTGGTAATTGGTGTTGGTCTGTTCATTCATCCGTTCAATATTGCGTTTATTACGCTCGGTAATAAACAAACCCTTCAGATAATCTTTCGCCTGTTCCAGGACAGACGTACGATGCAATTTCATAACTATCTTATAATCAGATAGATAATGACATAAACCACCCTTTCGGGTGGTTGCCCTGGTTTCATAATGTGTTGTGTTTGTTTTCTCAACAAAACGGTCGAAATTTACATGTTCGTTCTAAATGTAGTGAACAACCGACCGTTAAAATTTATAGTGTAAAGATAATCAAAATATTTGTAAATTCCTGATATTTAAGTACTTAAATGTAACAAAGTAGAAATAGATTATTCGGTTTTATATTGATATTGAACTCATGTGCTACTCCATTATCACTCAACTGATGGGTGGTAGTAGATGCCAGTTCTTTAATCCCTCTCAAAATTGTATCCGCACTACAACTGACATTCCTCTAACTTGCTTCAAAACATCTCGAAGGTGGTCATTAACATCCTCCGTGCAATCTCCACCATGCATAAATATTGCCATATGATTTGTGAATATGTCAGAATAATCGAAACCCGCTA
>Ga0256834_1000956_pt1 | contig 20238 bp, 21 predicted proteins | sample 4281140metaG_FD_190536 | JGI IMG/M metagenome (GOLD analysis project Ga0256834, IMG submission 190536) | Hydrothermal vent microbial communities from East Pacific Rise, Pacific Ocean - 4281-140 | ecosystem: Environmental > Aquatic > Marine > Hydrothermal vents | place: Pacific Ocean: East...
AAGTAATTTGAAACAACCCAATTAAGTATTTAGGAGACCCATTATGGCGGTCCAAAAGAATAGAAAAACCCCATCAAAACGTGGCATGCGTCGTTCACACGACTCTTTAACTGCAGAGACTCTCTCAGTTGACCCAACCTCAGGTGAAACACACCTGCGCCACCACATGACAGCTGACGGTTTCTACCGCGGCAAGAAAGTTATCGTAACTGAAGGCGACGAGTAATTTTCATCGCACTTTGTCTTTGACAGGTAGAGTCGCCTGGCAGCTGTGGCAGTTTAATACGCTGGAAACTTTGGTAATTCTACCCGTAAAATGAGCAAAAACATCACCATCTCCTTAGATGCTATGGGGGGCGATTTTGGCCCTTCTGTGGTGGTCGCGGCTGCCTCCCTTTATGTTAAGCAGAACAGAGATGTCTCGCTTATTTTAGTGGGGCGTGAGGATGAAATTAAGAAGCACCTAGAGCAATTTGAGTCTTCTGATCGCATATCAATTCATCACGCATCGGAGACGGTGGAGATGGGCGAATTGCCGTCAAAAGCACTTCGCTCTAAAAAAGACTCTTCAATGCGTATAGCCCTGAATTTGGTTAAGGATGGGACGGCTAACGCTTGTGTTAGTGCTGGGAATACCGGTGCTTTGATGGCAACGTCACGCTTTGTTCTTAAGATGCTGCCGCATATTGACCGTCCTGCCATCATCACGGCACTCCCAACTAGCAGAGGCCACACGCATGTGTTGGATTTGGGGGCAAATGTTGATTGCAGTGCGGAACATCTCTTCCAATTTGCTGTGATGAGCAGTGAACTGGTCTCTTCCGTAGAGAGCAAGAAATCTCCGACAGTTGGTTTGTTAAATATTGGTCAAGAGGAGATTAAAGGGAATGAGCAGGTGAAGCGTGCTCATGAACTTCTGATTAATAGCTCACTTAACTATGTGGGTTATGTTGAAGGCGACGATATCTATAAAGGGAGTGTGGATGTTGTCGTTTGTGATGGTTTTGTTGGCAATGTTGCACTGAAATGCAGTGAAGGTGTTGCCAAAATGATCAGCAAGCTTCTGAAGGATGGCTTTAATCGGAACTGGCTTACAAAATTGGCTGCCCTGTTTGCCCTTCCTGTTCTCAATAGGCTCAAATCGGACATAGACCCTGGCAACTACAATGGAGCAACATTCATCGGTCTGCGTGGCGTTGTTGTTAAAAGCCATGGCGGAGCTGATGTGAATGCTTTTTGTAATGCGATAGGCATCGCTTGTGATGAGGCTGATCTCGACGTCCCCTCCCGTATAGCGCGTCAAATAGAGGTGCATCTTAGTTGTGAGGAGGCGGTATGATCTATTCAAGAATAGCGGGTACCGGCAGTCACCTACCAAAAAATGTGGTAACCAACAGTGATCTTGAGAAAAAGGTCGATACCACTGATCAGTGGATTCAAGATCGAACAGGTATCAAAGAGCGCCACATAGCGGCGGATGATGAAACTACCTGTGATCTTGCTGAAAAAGCCTCACGTAATGCACTTGATGCTGCAGGCATTAAGGCTACAGATATTGATCTGCTGATAGTCGCCACCACCACCCCCGATCAAATTTTCCCTAGCACCGCCTGCCTGCTCCAGCAACGATTAGGTATTGCTGGCCCCACTGCTTTTGATATCCAAGCGGTCTGCACCGGTTTTGTCTATGCACTGAGTGTTGCAGATAAATTTATTCAATCTGGTTCGCATAAGCGGGCGCTAGTAGTTGGAGCGGAGACCCTCTCTCGCATTATCGACTGGAGCGATCGGAATACTTGTGTACTGTTTGGTGATGGTGCCGGTGCCGTTGTTGTTGAGGCTTCGGATGAGCCAGGAATCATCACAACCCATCTACATGCTGATGGTGCATATGAGAGTCTCCTGCGTGTACCTGTTGGTGTCTCTCGTGGTTTTGATCAAATGATACGCGGTGAAGGCTATGTTGAAATGAAAGGCAGTGAAGTCTTCAAAATGGCTGTCACTACGTTGGGTCGTATTGTTGATCAAACGCTTGCCTCCACAGGGTTAAAGAAGTCAGATATCGACTGGTTGATCCCGCATCAAGCCAATATTCGAATTATTCAAGCCACGGCAAAAAAATTGCGTATTCCTATGGAGCAAGTTGTTGTGACGGTAGATAAACACGGCAACACCTCTGCTGCATCTATCCCGCTCGCGTTAGATGCAGCAGTGAGAGATGGCCGCATCAAACGGGGGGAGACGTTGATGATGGAGGCCTTTGGTGGTGGTTTTACCTGGGGTTCTGTGCTTCTAAAGTACTGATAAAGTTTTGAGTTTAAAAGGTAGCAAAATGCTTAAAGATCAAGTTGCATTGGTAACAGGTGCCAGCCGCGGTATTGGCGCTGCAATTGCCATGACGTTGGCTGAAAATGGTGCCATTGTCATTGGAACGGCAACCACTGATGCAGGAGCTGCGGCTATCAATGATCGCCTTGCGGCACTGGGTGGTTGTGGCATGGTGCTCAATGTCTCCGATAAGGCATCGATTGAGAGAGTTATCAAGATGATTGGTGAGAAGTTTAGTGCGCCAACTATCTTGATCAACAATGCAGGTATCACAAAAGATAACCTGTTGATGCGTATGAAAGAGGATGAGTGGGATAGTGTTATCAATACTAATCTGACCTCAATCTACCGGCTATGCAAAGCCTGCATGCGTGGCATGATGAAGGCTAAGCAGGGACGGATTGTTAATATTGGGTCTGTTGTTGGCTCAACAGGAAACCCAGGTCAGGCTAACTATGCCGCCTCTAAAGCAGGTGTGCTGGGTCTTACTAAATCTTTAGCACGCGAGCTTGGCTCACGAAATATCACCGTCAACACGGTTGCGCCAGGATTTATTGAAACAGATATGACCAAAGCACTCTCTGAAGAGCAGCGAAATGGATTGCTTGAGGGGATTGCTTTGAGCCGATTAGGCCAGCCACAAGAGATTGCAGATACAGTGCTTTTCCTAACCTCACCAAGTGGTGGTTACATCACTGGTGAGACGATACATGTCAATGGTGGCATGTACATGGCGTAAGCATTGCGCTGGCTAAATTGAATACTCAATGCAGGCTCCAATTCATGCGAAAATGGCGTGAATTGAAGGAACATATAAATTAAGCGTTGTGGTTATCACGATGCTTTAAAGAGATAAGATAACAATTCCGCTTTGTGAGGCAAAAATTTCACTTTGCACCTGTTGGGATTGCTAATACAATAGTGCGACAAGTTTTCCGTCGCCGGATCAATATCAGAGGATATGTAAAAAATGAGCGATATCGAAGAAAGAGTACGCAAAATCGTTGTTGAGCAGCTGGGTGTTAAACAGGAAGAGGTTACTATTGAAGCCTCATTCGTGGATGATTTGGGTGCTGACTCTCTCGATACTGTTGAGCTGGTTATGGCACTGGAAGAGGAGTTTGGTACTGAAATTCCTGATGAAGATGCTGAAAAAATCACCACTGTTAAGTTGGCAGTTGATTACATCAACGCTAACAGCTAAGCACCTGTATTTAGGAGGGCCGCTAGCTGTCGATGAGACGGCCGCGGCCTTTCGCTTGTCTGAAATAAATTTACAAAATTAAATAGGTAGTTCTTTCATGTCAGATAGAAGAGTAGTTGTCACCGGGTTAGGCATTGTATCTCCCGTTGGGTTCGACGTGGTATCTGCATGGGAGAATATCCTGGCAGGCAAGAGCGGTATTCAGCCAATTACCCATTATGAAATAGAGCCGTTTAGCACACGTTTTGGTGGTCCCATCTATGACTTCGATGTCACTGAATATATCAGTGTCAAAGAGGCACGTAAGATGGATCCATTTATGCAGTATGGCGTGGCAGCAGGTTGTCAAGCCTTTGCGGACTCTGGCATAGAGGTCACCGAAGAGAATTCTGATCGAATTGGTGTTGTTGTCGGTTCTGGTATCGGTGGTATCACCAGTATTGAGAGTACCTACACATCCTATCTGAATGGTGGGCCACGCAAGATTTCACCTTTCTTTGTGCCAGCCAGTATTATCAATATGGTTGCTGGCAATCTGTCGATAAAATTTGGCCTTAAAGGGCCGAATTTCTCTATTGTCTCAGCCTGTAGCACCGCCTCGCATAATATTGGCGAAGCGGTGCATATGATTCGCTCAGGCCGAGTTGATGCGATGTTGGCGGGTGGCGCAGAGATGGCTACAACTCCCGTTGGTCAAGGTGGGTTTGCCGCTGCTCGTGCACTCTCTAAACGTAATGATGACCCTCAAGCAGCAAGTCGCCCTTGGGATCGAGATCGTGATGGTTTTGTTCTCAGTGATGGTGCAGGTGTCATCATGGTTGAAGAGTATGAACATGCTAAAGCGCGTGGCGCACGCATCTACTGCGAAATACCGGGTGTTGGTATGAACTCAGATGCTTATCACATGACCTCGCCTTCAAAAGATGGTTCAGGTGCTGCTGAGTGTATGCGTTTGGCGTTGAAAGATGCTGGAGTGAATATAGACGAGGTTGAATATATTAATGCTCATGGTACCTCGACGCCTGCCGGTGATTTGGCAGAGACAATGGGTATCAAAGCTGCTTTTGGAGACCACGCATATAAGTTGGCTGTTAGCTCAACCAAATCGATGACTGGACATATGCTAGGTGCAGCAGGTGCTGCTGAGGCGATTTTTACCATACTTGCTTTGCGAGACCAGGTAGCGCCAGCAACCATCAACTACGAAACCCCTGACCCTGAGTGTGACCTTGATTATGTTCCAAACAGTGCTCGGCAGATGAAGATTAAAAATGCCATCTCCAACTCGTTTGGTTTTGGTGGTACCAATGGTTCGCTGCTATTTCGTACGATTGACTGAAATAGAGCGAAAATGAACACACTGAAAAGCGCTACTTGTTATTGAGTAGCGCTTTTTTTGTATATGCTTGCCTGAGATGTTTATACCGATAGATTTCAATATGAACCAGTCATTGATTAATGGTGAACCCGCAACGTTGATATCGGTGATGGACCGAGGATTATTATATGGTGATGGTCTCTTTGAGACGATTGCGGTGTCAGCCGGTAGAGCCACACTTTGGTCTTATCACATTGAACGATTGAGTATGGGCTGCTGCTCTCTTGGTATTCCTGCCCCAGATGAGTCACTCCTGCTACGAGAGGTGGAGTCGTTGATGCAGGGTGTCGTGCGGGGGGTGGTAAAAATCATCATCACTCGTGGTGGTGTTGGTCGCGGGTATCGTCCCTCAGCATCACCCTCTCCCAACCGAATAATTAGCTTACACCCGTGGCCAGACTACCCAGCCTCATGGTTTAAAGAGGGGGTTGTTATACGTTTGTGTGATACTCGGCTTGGCTCTAATCCTGTGCTTGCAGGTATCAAACACCTCAACCGTCTTGAGCAAGTGCTTGCGCGTCATGAGTGGTCAACCCCAGAGATTTATGAGGGGTTGATGTTGGATGGTGAAAACCGAGTGATTGAGGCTACGCAGAGCAATATTTTTTTGCTAAATGATGGTGTACTTTATACGCCTGATCTCTCCTCTAGTGGCGTTGCCGGGACATTAAGACGGTTGGTAATTGAGCTGGCTAATGAGCTGGCTATTCCGCTGAAGGTTGAAGTGATGACACTGCAACAATTACGCAAAGCAGATGCGCTTTTTCTTACTAATGCTATTACGGGTATTTTGCCTGTAAAACAGTTTGAAGAGCATCAATATGCCCCCTCTTTAATTCCAGAGAAACTCATTCAACGAGTCAACAAACAGCTGCACTGGTGATAAACTTAGCGGATGATCTATCGAATTTTAGCTGTAGTGGTATTGACTGTAGCCACCCTCGCCACCTGGCAGTGGGTGCAGTATGAGTCATTTAAAACCACCCCATTAGAGTTACCCGCGGAAGGTCTTCTCTTTGATCTGAAGCCAGGAACCTCAATGAAAAGGGTCGCCTATGGGCTTGAGCAGAAAGGTGTTATCTCCAATGCACTCTATTTCCGTAGTATGGCTCGCCTGAGTGGCCAGGCGGCAAAAATACAGGCGGGTGAATTTCTCATCCCTAGCCAGATTACACCAGAAAAATTATTAGCACTTTTTGTTTCCGGTAAGGTGAGACAATACTCATTGACACTAGTGGAGGGTTGGACCTTTCGTGAGATGATGAAGGTTGTATCTGAGCATGGGTCACTAACACACACACTGGCTGGCTTATCGGATAAGGATGTTATGCAGCAGTTGGGGTTTCCTGGGCAGCATCCAGAAGGGCGATTTTTTCCAGATACCTACCACTTCCCTAAAGGGACGACTGACCTTGCCTTCTTAAAACGCGCCTACAGTGCCATGAGCAGATATTTAGCTCATGAGTGGGAGAGACGAGAGAAAAACCTACCCTATAAATCGGCTTATGAAGTGCTGATTATGGCCTCAATTATTGAACGTGAGTCTGGTCTTGCTGAAGAGCGACCAAAAATTGCTGGTGTTTTTGTCCGTCGCCTACAGAAGAGGATGCGTTTGCAGACTGATCCAACCGTTATTTACGGGATGGGGGAGCGTTATGATGGCAATATTCGTCGGCGTGATTTGAGGGAGGAAACACCCTATAATACTTATGTTATCAAAGGGTTGCCACCAACGCCAATTAGTATGCCGAGTGCAGAATCGATAAAGGCAGCACTACACCCTGCTAAGGGTGATGCACTCTATTTTGTTGCCACAGGTGATGCTGATGGCAGCTCGCAATTTTCAGCAACTCTGGAACAACATAATAGAGCCGTCAGGGACTATCTACGCACGATGAAAAAAAGGCACAATAAATGAGAGGGCGATTTATTACCGTTGAGGGGGGTGAAGGGGCGGGGAAAAGCAGTAACCTTGATTTTATCCGCCAACTGCTAGAAGCCTCGGGTAAACAGGTACTCTTTACACGAGAGCCTGGGGGTACCGAGCTGGGTGAAGCGATTCGTGAACTGCTCTTGGGCCATAAACATACCGGCATGGCTGATGATAGTGAGTTACTACTGATGTTTGCTGCGCGGGCTGAACATCTCCATCGTAAAATTAAACCTGCATTGATTGAAGGAACCTGGGTGTTATGTGACCGCTTTACTGATGCAACCTATGCCTACCAAGGTGCAGGAAGGGGCATTGAATTGAGTCGTATTGCTCAACTTGAACAGTGGGTACAGGGCGATCTGCGACCAGATTTAACGCTACTATTAGACCTGCCCATAGAGATAGGTTTAGAGCGTGCAGGAAAACGCTCAGCTCCTGACCGGTTTGAGTCAGAGGCGTTGCACTTTTTTGAAACAGTGCGGAGTGGTTATCGAGAGATTGCCAAACAGCAACCTCAGCGTGTCAAAGTGATTGATGCATCGGTTCCACTACCCGATGTGCAGAGACAAATTACAGCTGTTATAGAGCAGTTTTTGGCATGAATGCACTTGCTACCGAACAGCTCCCTTGGCATCAGGTGCCATGGGAAATGTTATCCATAGCCCGCCATAGTGACCGCTTGCCTCATGCTCTGCTATTAGTTGGCAATGCTGGGCTTGGCAAATGGCAATTTGCCCAACAATTAGCTCACAGCCTACTTTGTCATTCGTCTGATCAGTCGGGTCATCCTTGTTGTAGCTGCCAATCCTGTCACCTCTTCAATGCCGGCACACACCCTGATCTACAAAAAATTATCCCCGACCCCGAATCAAAGAGTGGTGATATCCGTATTGATGATATTCGCCAGATGAGCAACAAAGAGGCGCTAACGGCACAAGCGGGTGGCTATAAAGTTATCTTGATTCACCCTGCAGAGCGCATGACTGCTGCTGCCGCTAATAGCTTGTTAAAAACTTTGGAAGAACCAACGGCGCAGACCCGCATTATCCTGGTTAGCTCCTACCCGCATCGACTGCCGGCTACGATACGCAGCCGCTGCCAGCAGATTCGCTTTACGGCACCTGCAAAAGAGGAGGCGACTCAGTGGTTACAGCAGCAGGGTGTCACAAGTGGTGCAGAGACCCTACTGGGTTTAAGTGGTGGTTCGCCGCTGGCTGCATTAGCCCTTAGCCAGCCGGAGATAATACAAGAGCGTGATCAGCAGTTGGCTGAGTTTTTAGCACTTGCCAAAGGGCAGGCTGATCTAACAACTGTTGCAGCTCGTTGGGCTAAATTAGATCAAACAAGAACCCTAACTTGGCTCAGTGGTTGGTTGATCGATATTATCCGTCTACAGACAGCAGATGGAACGGTTCAACTCTTCAACCCTGACCAGAGAGAGATCTTGCATACAGTAGGTAAACGTCTAAAATCTAAACTGTTACATCAACTTTTAGAAGCAGTACATGAAGCACGCCGTTTGGCTGATTCAACACTTAACTCACAGCTGATATTAGAAGATTTGCTGATTCAATGGTCCAACGGCTTTAACTAGAGAACGCTTATGCCAGCAATGCCCGGAGGTGCTCGACAGGGGATTTTGTCGCTCACTATCAAAGATAAAAATGGCCTATATGCCGCCTATATGCAGTTTGTAAAAAATGGCGGTCTCTTCATCCCAACCAATAAAAAATATAAGTTGGGTGATGAAGTCTTTATGCTACTGACCTTGATGGAAGAGTCTGAGCGGCTCCCTGTTGCGGGGAAAATTGTCTGGATCACGCCAATTGGCGCAGAGGGTAATCGCCAAGCCGGTATTGGTGTGCAGTTCAGTGATCAAGATGGCGGTGCGGCTCGTCGAAAAATTGAGACCTACCTCGCGGGTGCCCTACAGGCTGACCGCCAAACCCATACCATGTAATATTCCACCTCCTGAGCGTATGCTTTTTTAGTAATTTACAGTGCCAATCTGGTGCTATTTTATGCAGCCGCTTGGCCCATCTAAATACCTTCACAAATAGGATAAAAAATGCTGGTAGATTCGCACTGCCATCTGGATCGTGTTGATCTAGCGCACTACGACAATAGTTTTGATAACTTCATAGCTGCAACACGTGAAGCAGGGGTAGGGCGCATGCTCTGCGTAGCGATTGACCTGGAAGCCTATCCTGCTATGTTAGCGTTGGTTGAAGGGTACGATGATATTGATCTCTCCATTGGTGTTCACCCCTCTGATAAGGAGGATCGAGAACCTAAACCTAATGAGCTAATTGAGTTAGCAAAACACCCAAAAAATGTAGCAATTGGTGAGACAGGGCTAGATTATTTTCATGGGAAAGGTGATTTAGAGTGGCAACGTGACCGCTTTAGGCACCACATCCAAGCGGCTCACGCTTGTAATAAACCTTTGATCATCCACACCCGTGAAGCGAAAGCGGATACGCTACAAATAATGCGTGAAGAGGGTGCTTCAGATGTTGGTGGTGTGATGCACTGTTTCACAGAAGATTGGGCGATGGCAGAGCAGGCTTTGGAGATGGGGTTCTATATCTCATTCTCTGGCATCATCACCTTCAGAAATGCAGACCAGCTACGGGAAGTGGCTAAACGTGTTCCGCTTGATCGACTGCTAATTGAGACTGACTCCCCCTATTTAGCACCCGCCCCACATCGTGGGAAACCCAATCAACCACTACGGGTTATTCATGTTGCTGAGATGGTTGCTCACTGTAAAGATCAGTCGGTTGAAACCATTATTGAAGTGACAGGTAACAATTACAGCAAGCTATTTAATGTAGCACTGACAGGTTGATGGAACGGATGAGTGACGAGCAGCGCTGGATGGCTCATGCTATGGCGCTGGCTGCAAAAGCTGAAGCACTTGGGGAGGTGCCTGTGGGTGCTGTCGTAGTGCTGAATCGTGAAATTATTGGTGAGGGTTGGAATAGTCCAATCACAGATAGTGACCCAACAGCCCATGCTGAGATTATGGCACTGCGCCAAGCAGGTGAGCGCAGTGCCAACTATCGCCTACCCAATGCTGAGTTGTATGTCACTCTAGAGCCCTGTGTGATGTGCGCCGGTGCGATGGTTCATGCACGAATTAAACGGGTTGTTTTTGGCGCTTTTGACCCTAAATCGGGCGCAGCGGGTAGCATTTTTAATCTTCTGCCATCTGAGCAACCCTTCAACCATCGTGTCGAGGCAACGGGGGGGGTGTTAGAGGCTGAATGTGCGGAGCAGTTAAAGACCTTTTTCCGTAAACGCCGAAAGGCTCAAAGAGCGGCAGGAACAGCGGCGGGTAACTCAACCTTGGCTGCTTCAGGTGCTGCTTCAACGGGTGGCTCATCAATTTGAGTCTCAGTCCACTTCAGTAATTCATAATAACTGCGGATATTATCGACATATTTTACCGCCTCATTTCCTCGTGTATAGCCGTGTTTAGTCTGTTGGTACCAGCGTTTTTTGCTCAATTTAGGTAGATGTTTTTTGATATCAGCCCATTTGTCGGGGTTATCTCCTGCTTGCTGAGTCAAAATCCGAGCATCTTCCAGATGCGCATAACCGATGTTATAGGCCGCCAGCATTAGCCAGAAACGATCAGGCTCTTGGATACGCTTGGGAATGCGCTTATCAATAAAAAGCATATATCTAGCTCCACCCATAATGCTCTGCTCGGCATCCGAACGCTTGGTTACATTGACCTGTTTGGCGGTGATCCGCGTTAACATCATGATACCTCGCACCCCAGTGGGTGACTTCGCATGAGGGTTCCAGTGAGACTCTTGGTAACCAACGGCGGCGAGTCGCTGCCACTCAATACCACTCTCAGCCTCTGCCTTCTCAAAAAAAGGCTGATACTTTGGCAGACGGCTCTTCATCTGTCGCAGAAAGGTGCGGGTATCGACATAATTTAGCTGCTCAATATGGCCATAATAGCGCTCTAGTAGCTGGTCTAATGTGCCGTCATTACGGATACGCTCAAAAAATCTCTCCATCGCTTGGAAGAGACTAGCATCCTCTGCGTGGGTAAAGGCCCAAGCTAAAGGTTGGGGTTCAGTGAGGTCAAAGGCTACACGTAACATGGGATAGTAGCGGCGATAGACGGCAATCTCATTGGAATCAGCAATGGTGTAATCGATCTCTTGGTTCTGCACCCGTTGCATCAGCTCTTCACTGCCGATATCTGAGCGACTGAGCCAGTGGAGGTTGGGGTGCTGTTGCTGCAGTCGCTCTAGCTCCTCATCATGGCTAGTGCCTGCAATGACCTCCACTGTTTTACCAAATAAATCCTCTAGTTTACGGGGGCGATAGCTTTCACCACGATAGACCACCTGCTGTGTAACTTGCTGATAACTTGGCCCAAAACGGACACGGTGTTCACGTCCTGGCGTGACGGTTAGGCCAGCCGCTGCCATGTGTGCCTGCTTATTGATCAGCATATCGAAAGTCTCATCAAATTTATCGGGAATAAAGTATTCAACCTCAACCCCCAGATCATCAGCAAACATCTCAACCAACTCATACTCAAACCCCGCAAATCCTTGTGACCCTTCATAAAAAGTTGTTGCTGCATTGCGGGTAATGACTTTTAGTTTGCCTTCAGCTTTTATCTGTTCAACCAATGGTGGTGGGATGCTACAGCCAGCCAATGCAATAACAATGGCCGCAATAAGTAGTTGAAATAGAGGAGGAAAATGTATGGGGAGCATTAGTATCTTTGGTGTGATAAGGGAGGTATTGCTGTGCAGAAGAGTGGTGAAGTCATGGGCTAAAGTATGGCATAACAAAACTAGTTGGTGGGTAGTTGAGTTACTAAGAGGGCTGCAATATCAACACCTCTCTTTGTTAGTAGTGTACCACTCCATTTTTGCTGGCTGTAGGGGTGAGGGTGTTTTTACTGAGTAGGTTCTTCTGTTTGCTGTCTATTCAAAGACTTATCTATACAAACTGCATTTGGCCCAAAATGAGTGGTGATTTCTATAGATTGGTAGCCTATTTATCTTAAATATCATGGGTAACTAGGGTGGCTTATTACCATTATGTTGGTTGTGATCAGTTAGACTATAGGGATATATTGCCGAAAAAGGTGGTCGTGTGAAATTTTGTAGTAGTTGTGGATCAGAGGTTCAGGTTGCAATCCCCGATGGTGATTGTCGGCCCCGCCATGTTTGCAGTACGTGTGACACCATTCATTACCAAAACCCAAAGATGGTGGTGGGTACTATTCCAGAGTGGGAAGATAAAATTTTGCTCTGTAAGCGTGCGATTGAACCTCGTGTCGGGTTATGGACACTCCCCGCTGGATTTATGGAGAACAGGGAGACGGCGCAGGAGGGAGCGCTGCGTGAAACCTTTGAGGAGGCAAATGCGCGTGTCGAACTAACAGGTCTCTATAGCCTCTTTAATTTGCCGCATATTAGCCAAGTCTACCTGCTCTTTCGTGGGCGTTTGTTGGATCTTGATTTCTCTCCAGGTGAGGAGAGTTTAGAGGTGGCGCTGTTTAGTGAGGATGAGATTCCTTGGGATCAACTCGCTTTTCCTATCGTCATTGAGACTTTAAAGCTCTATTTTGAGGATCGTAAAAAGGGAGATTTTACGCTGTGTAGTGCCACGATTAAGCGTGATCATGACTCATTTGTCGGTTATGAAACGACTCAGCATGAGTAGTCGGCTACCTTTTACCGTCAGTTAAAAAAAAGGGGCAGTGCCTCATAGCAAATGCCCCTTTTTTATTGCTGCTCTTTTACCTATTTATTGGCTCTGTTTTCAACCAAGTGTTCGACAACGGATGGATCAGCCAGTGTGGAGATATCGCCCACGGAGTCCAACTCATTGGCGGCGACCTTACGCAGGATTCGACGCATAATTTTACCTGAGCGTGTTTTGGGTAATCCAGGTGCCCACTGGATAACATCAACACCGGCGATAGGGCCAATCTCGCGGCGTACCATATTATTCAACTCTTTTTTTAGCTCATCGCTCTCCTCTACACCATTCATCAATGTGACATAGGCGTAGATACCTTGGCCTTTAATGTCATGAGGAAAACCAACCACTGCAGCCTCTGCGACGGCTGAGTGCAGAACAAGCGCAGACTCAATCTCAGCGGTGCCGAGACGGTGGCCAGAGATGTTGAGCACATCATCTACTCGACCGGTGATCCAGTAGTAGCCATCCTCATCACGACGTACGCCGTCACCGCTGAAGTACATCCCTTTGTAGGTGGTGAAATAGGTTTGTAGAAAACGCTCATGGTCACCATAGAGTGAACGCATCATGCCAGGCCATGGTTTGGTGATGACCAAATTGCCCTCACATGCGCCCTCTAAAATGTTGCCTTCGGCATCGACAATAGCGGGTGCTACGCCAAAGAAGGGTTTGGAGGCAGAGCCTGGTTTTAGTGCAGTTGCACCAGGTAGTGGGGTGATCATGTGGCCACCGGTTTCGGTCTGCCACCACGTATCGATCACTGGGCAACGCTCTTCACCCACGACACGGTAGTACCACTCCCATGCTTCAGGGTTGATGGGTTCACCAACGCTGCCGAGGATGCGCAGAGATTTTCGAGAGGTCTTGGTGACAGGCTCATCGCCCGCTTGCATCAATGAGCGAATGGCTGTGGGAGCGGTATAGAAGATGGAGACTTTATGTTTGTCGACCACCTGCCAGAAACGGGAGAGATCAGGGTAATTGGGTACCCCTTCAAACATCACTGAGGTAGCACCATTACAGAGCGGGCCATAGACGATATAGGTGTGACCAGTGACCCAACCAACATCAGCAGTACACCAGTAGACCTCACCCTCTTGATAGTCGAAGACATATTTGTGGGTTGATGCAGCAAATAGCAAGTAACCGCCGGTGGTGTGTAGCACCCCTTTGGGTTTACCGGTTGAACCTGAGGTGTAGAGGATGAACATGGGGTCTTCAGCATCCATCTCAACCGGTTCACACATGGCTGAGGCCTTAGCCATCTGCTCGTGGTACCAGAGATCACGGCTCTCATCCCAATTCACATCACCACCGGTGCGTTTAACGACTAGAACAGTGCTAACATTTGGGCACTGAGTAACAGCCGTATCAGCATTGGTTTTCAGTGGCACATGCTTGCCACCACGTACACCTTGGTCGGCAGTGATTAGAGTGCGGCAGTCAGAGTCTAAAATGCGATCACGCAGTGAATCAGGGGAGAACCCACCAAAAACAACGGAATGGATCGCACCGATACGAGTGCAGGCGAGCATCGCCACGGTTGCTTCAGGGATCATCGGCATGTAGATGCAGACACGATCACCCTTTTCCACGCCACGTGATTTCAGCACATTGGCAAGTTTGCACACCTCTTCGTGCAGCTCGCGATAGCTGATATTACGATCTTCACTGGGGTCATCACCCTCCCAAATAATGGCAGTTTGATCAGCGCGTTTCTCTAGGTGACGATCAAGACAGTTGTAGGAGACGTTGAGCTTGCCGCCCTCAAACCACTTAATAGTAGCGGTGTTGAAATCCCACTCAGAGACGCTGTCCCACTTTTTGTACCAAGTGATGAACTGATCGGCTTGATCGGCCCAAAAAGTATCAGGGTCATCGATAGATTGCTGATACATCGCCTCATACTTAGCAGCATCAATATGAGCATCAGCAGCGATTTTTGCGACAACGGGATGGATTTTAACCTCTGACATTATATTCTCCTTGTTTGCATGAGTTACCACTTGGGATTCTGTCTAAAACAGCCATGGTTTTCTCAGAGACTCCCTTAGGATGGGGTTAGTGTATTCCACAACAGAGTGTGGGAGAACCTCAGAATAAGTCAGGTTGAATTTTAGAGTGGTTTGTTTAGATTTTATATTAGGCAACGTTGCTGTCCCGTTAACTTATTAAGTGAAGAGATCTGATATCTTCTGATTTTGGTACAATTGAGGTTCCTTAACGACTAAAAACCCATCTATTTTCAGAAGAAAGCTCAGCATTAAACCCATACCCCAACTCACTAAACCCCTTAATTCCCTCAACATCCAGCAGCTGATTCTGAATAATATACCGCCCCATCACCCCACGCGCCCGCTTGGCATGCACCCCAACAACTTTATACTCATCTCCCTTCAGCTCTTTAAACTGCAGGTCAATCAAACGACCATTAATCAGTGGTGGCTTGACCGCTTTAAAATACTCATTAGAGGCCAGGTTAATCACCACATCATCTCCCTGGTCAGCCAAATCCTGATTAATATGGTGAGTGATCTGCTCACCCCAAAAAGCGTAGAGATTAGCCCCTCTCTCATTAGGTAGACGAGTCCCCATCTCCAAACGATAGGGCTGCATCAGATCAAGCGGGCGTAGCAATCCATACAGGCCAGAGAGGATGCGAAGATGTCTCTGTGCAAAAGAGAAGGCATCCTCACTGAAACTCTCAGCATCCAAACTGGCATAAACATCCCCCTTCATTGCCAAAATAGCCTGTTTGGCATTCTCAGACGTAAAGGGTGGAGACCAGTCGATATAACGCTGGCTGTTGAGTTGAGCCAATTTAGGGCTTATCTTCATCAGCTTGCCAAGCTCCGCTTCTGAGTAGTGGTGAAGATTAGCAATCAGCCTCTCTGATTGAGGCAGAAAACGGGGTTGGCTCCACTGCGATATGACGGCTGGCGTTTCGTAATCAAGTGTTTTGGCCGGTGATATGAGGAGTAGCATTGTTTTACCCATTGAGAATTTGCTCTGTTTAGTCAACACTCTAATACAGTAATAATGGCAATATGTAATGAGATATTTTGAACTTTTTTTAACTCTCTTTGACACCTCAATGCCAGCCGTGTAGATTGCGCCCCTTCTTGTAGAGTCCTTATCTGCACACCTAATATTTTAACCGCCGGTTTCTAAGCCGGTTTTTTTCATGTGACCTTGCGTATGGGCCACCACTGATAGAGAATCAAAAATGCCTCTAATTACCCTCCCCGATGGCTCCGAACGGAGCTTTGATAACCCTGTGTCTGTACACGATGTTGCCGCTGATATCGGCCCTGGTTTGGCGAAAGCTGCACTGGCGGGTCGTGTAAATGGTGAGTTGGTCGATACCGCTTATGTGATGAGTGAAGATGCTCAACTGGCGATTGTTACTGATCGTGATGCTGATGGTCTGGAGGTGATTCGTCACTCAACTGCCCATCTGATGGCACAGGCTGTGAAGATGCTCTACCCCGAGGCGCAGGTCACTATCGGCCCTAGTATTGAGGATGGTTTCTACTACGACTTCTCCTACGAGCGCCCCTTCACACCCGAAGACCTAAAGGCGATCGAGGATAAGATGAAGACGTTGGTGAAGGCTGATCTGCCGATCACGCGTTCTCTGATGTCACGTGATGAGGCGGTCACTTTTTTCCGTGATCAGGGTGAGGCGTATAAGGCAGAGATTATTGAGTCGATCCCCAGTGATGAGGATCTCTCACTCTATAATCAAGGTGAGTTTACCGATCTCTGTCGTGGCCCCCACGTGCCAAGTACCGGCCGTCTGAAATCATTTAAGTTGATGAAGCTGGCGGGTGCCTACTGGCGTGGTGACTCTAAAAATGAGATGTTGCAGCGCATCTACGGTACCGCCTGGAAAGATAAAAAAGAGCTGAAGGCCTACATTCGCCGTCTTGAAGAGGCGGAGAAGCGCGATCACCGTAAAATCGGCAAGGCACTTGACCTGTTCCACACCCAGGAAGAGGCACCGGGCATGGTCTTCTGGCATGGCAAAGGGTGGCAGATCTATCTGGTTGTACAACAATATATTCGTGACAAGTTGGATAAAAACGGCTATCAAGAGGTGCATACACCACAGATGATTGACCGTAGTTTATGGGAGAAATCGGGTCACTGGGATAAGTTTGGTGACATGATCTTCACCACCCATTCGGAGCATCGTGACTATGCAATCAAACCGATGAACTGCCCTGCGCATATCCAGATCTACAACCACGGACTGAAGAGTTACCGCGATCTGCCGCTACGCCTGGCTGAGTTTGGCTCTTGTCATCGAAATGAGCCATCAGGCACGCTGCACGGTTTGATGCGGGTGCGTAACTTTGTACAGGATGATGCACATATCTTCTGTACTGAAGCGCAGATTCACTCTGAGGTCTCCGATTTTATCGACCTGCTGTTTGAGGTCTACCGTGATTTTGGTTTTGATGATGTGATCGTTAAGTTCTCAACACGCCCTGAACAGCGTGTTGGTGAGGATGAGGTGTGGGATCGTGCTGAGAAGGCACTTGAGGATGTCCTTAACCATAAAAAGCTGGATTGGGAGCTGCAGCCCGGTGAGGGCGCTTTCTACGGGCCAAAGATTGAGTTCTCACTGCGTGACTGCCTCAATCGTGTCTGGCAGTTAGGTACTATCCAGCTCGATTTCTCGATGCCAGGCCGTCTCGATGCCACCTTCATCGCCGAAGATAACAGCAAACAGGTGCCGGTCATGTTGCACCGTGCAATCCTCGGTTCGATTGAGCGTTTTATCGGAATTTTGATCGAACACTACGCCGGTTTGCTGCCGCTTTGGCTCTCGCCAGTGCAGGTTGTTTTGATGAATATTACCGACCGACAGGCCGACTATGTCGAAAAAGTAGCGAAAACCTTGCAGGAACAGGGATTTCGCGCAGAAATAGACTTGAGAAACGAGAAGATTGGCTTTAAAATTCGCGAGCACACATTAGAGCGTGTGCCCTATCTGCTGGTTATTGGTGATCGGGAGATGGAGGAGGGTTCTGTTGCTGTTCGTACCCGCAAGGGTGAAGACCTCGGTTCGATGTCTGTTGAGGCGTTTGCCACACGGATGAACGAAGAGGTGACAGGATTCGTCTATTGAAGTTGAGGTTACCTGGATGGCAGCCTTTTACATTTTTGAAATTTACTCTCTTCGGAGGAACCAGCTATCGCTGCACCTAAAAAGAACCGCTTGAACAACGATATTACTGTGCCAGAAGTTCGCTTAATTGGCGCTGATGGAGAACAGGTGGGAATTGTCTCTATTGATGAGGCAAAGAGTGTCGCTCTCGGCGCTCGTTTAGATTTGGTTGAAATCCAACCTAATGCGGAACCACCAGTTTGCCGCATCATGGATTACGGAAAGTTTGTTTTTGAAGCTAAAAAGCAGAAACAAGCGGCCAAGAAGAAGCAAAAGCAGGTTCAAATTAAAGAGATTAAATTTCGTCCAGGGACGGGAATAGGGGATTATCAGGTAAAACTACGCAACCTGATACGTTTCCTTGAGGACGGGGATAAAACCAAAGTCACTATGCGCTTTCGTGGTCGCGAGCACGCCCACCGTGAGCTGGGTCTTGAACTACTTCAACGAGTAGAGAAGGATCTGGAAGAGTACGGTTCGATCGAGCAGAGACCGGCGATGGAAGGGCGTCAAATGGTGATGGTTCTAGGCCCCAAGAAGAAATGACCATGTAGTCATTTAGCCCACTCTGAATTGATTTGGCTGCCATTGATGACGCTCTTTTATAGTGCGTTTTCTCTGTTTAAGGCCAATAAATAAAGAGGAACCTAAATGGTTGAATGTTCGTCTCTTAACAAGTGTTAGATATTTTATTTAGAGATCAAATAGCGGAGTCTTAAAGATGCCAAAGATCAAAACCAAAAGCGGGGCGGCGAAGCGATTCGCACGCAAAGCAAACGGTTCGTTCAAATGCGGACAGTCACACAGAAGTCACATTCTGACTAAGAAGAGCACCAAGCGTAAGCGTCAGCTTCGTTGCCCAACAAGCCTGCACTCTGCAGATGTTGCAGCAGCGCGTCGCATGATGCCTTATAGTTAAGAACGAATCGGAGTTAAGAGATGCCAAGAGTTAAAAGAGGTGTAACAGCACACGCCCGTCATAAAAAGGTGCTAAAAGAGGCTAAAGGTTATTACGGTGCCCGAAGTAAGGTTTTCCGCGTAGCCAAACAGGCTGTTATCAAAGCGGGTCAATACGCTTACCGTGATCGTCGCCAGAAGAAACGACAGTTCCGTGCATTGTGGATTGTTCGTATCAATGCAGGTGCGCGTAACAACGGTCTGAGTTATAGCCGTATGATTAACGGTTTGAAGATCGCTGAGATTGAGATTGATCGTAAGGTGCTGGCCGATCTGGCCATTTTTGATAAGCCGGCGTTTAGCGCCCTGGCAGAGAAGGCAAAGGCCGCTCTTTCCAGCTGATAGCTTGTCAATAAGTTTGGGTGTTGCCCAAATTTAAGCGTCGCAAAAAAGGGGGAAGGCCAGATGGTCTCCCCCTTTTTGTTTGTATAAAGTGAGCTAAAGATGTTGATGGCTGCAAATGAATGTGAATGGCACTATTTGCTTTCATTTGCGGCTAATTTAAAACTGATTGGCTGACTGCATTAAGCTGAGAGAGTAGAGATGGGACTGGATATTGAAGAACTAACGGGCGAAGCGTCACAAGCAATTGCGAGTGCTGCTGACCTACAGGCACTTGATGCCGTACGTGTCCGTTATTTGGGTAAGAGCGGACTGCTGACTGAGCAACTGAAGTCACTCGGCTCTCTTTCAAAAGAGGAGCGACCTAAAGCAGGGCAGGCGATTAACCAAGCTAAACGTGAGTTACAGCAGAAGATTGAGTCGCGCAAAGGTGATTTAGAACAAGCGGCATTGGCTCAGCGACTCGCCAGTGAAAAGATCGATGTCACATTGCCTGGGCGTGGTTTGGGTAGTGGTGGTCTGCACCCTGTTACCCGCACGATGGAACGGATTGAGCGCCTATTTGCCAATGCCGGTTTTACTGTTGAGCAGGGGCCAGAAATTGAGGATGACTTCCACAATTTTGAAGCACTCAATATCCCCGCACACCATCCTGCACGGGCGATGCATGATACCTTCTACTTTGATGCTCACAGATTGCTGCGTACTCACACTTCACCTGTACAGATTCGAGTGATGGAAGCCTCTAAACCGCCACTAAAAATTATTGCACCGGGGCGTGTCTATCGTTGTGATTCTGATATCACTCACACTCCGATGTTCCATCAGGTAGAAGGTTTTTTGGTTGATGACAATGTCTCCTTTGCCGACCTCAAAGGCGTGATCTACGACTTTCTCAGTAACTTTTTTGAACGTGAACTGCAGGTGCGTTTTCGTCCCTCTTACTTCCCATTCACCGAGCCCTCTGCTGAGGTCGATATTGAGTGTGTAATGTGCAGTGGAAAAGGGTGCCGAGTCTGTAGTCATACCGGTTGGCTCGAGGTGTTGGGCTGCGGCATGATCCATCCTGAGGTCTTCCGTCATGTCGATATCGACAGTGAAGTGTTCTCAGGTTACGCCTTTGGCATGGGAGTTGAACGCCTCACTATGCTGCGCTATGGCGTGAATGA
>Ga0256834_1000957_pt1 | contig 20230 bp, 29 predicted proteins | sample 4281140metaG_FD_190536 | JGI IMG/M metagenome (GOLD analysis project Ga0256834, IMG submission 190536) | Hydrothermal vent microbial communities from East Pacific Rise, Pacific Ocean - 4281-140 | ecosystem: Environmental > Aquatic > Marine > Hydrothermal vents | place: Pacific Ocean: East...
CATGAGTTTAGCCATTGCAAGATATGCAACAAATACACTACCTATTAGTATTAAGAGTGAAACAACATCTAGTATAGAATAGAGTGTAAGATAGCTTAGGATAGCATCTTGCTTTGATTGATTTTGACCTGTAATGACAAGGCTCACCAAATTCATTTGTTGCTCAATAATGATGCCTATTGTAAAACCATACATCGTATAAAAAAATGTCATTATAAAAGGAAAAAGTAATGCTCCCAAAGAGATGAGAATAGGAGAAAAGAAGATAATAATAGTATTTCTTGTAAATACTTTTAAGCGAGAAAGTCCCACACTCGAACCACCTTTGAGTGTCCATAAAAACATAAAAGGTACTGCTATTAAATGTGCAACTGCAGTAAAAACCCAGACCATAATTAAAGCCATAAAGAGTGCACTTATCGAACCTATAGAAATAACCTTAAAAGCCGCAGACCATGTTACCATTGCCGCAAGATGTACAATAGCGGTGCTACCTGCTTTTTGAATTAAATCTGCCATAACACTACCACCAAATGTTTCTAAAACTTTTTGTTTAAGTTTTGCAAGAGTGTCACCATCTTTGTATCTATTTCCATTTTTATCTTTTTTTGTCACTCCACCATTTGAATCTCCAGTTAGAGATGCATTGATGGAATCTTTAATACCCGTAAAGCCGGGTAGAAAATTATAATATGCAAATTTGGTAACAATTGTTGCTCCGTAGGCTCCTCCGTCAGAGAAAAAATTCCTTACTTTGCCTGTGGCTGCAGAAATATATTCCATAAAACCCATATTAGAATAATCAAGTTCAATATCACCACTGTCTTTTAACCCAACATTTTTAACGTATTCTTTTGTTTTATTGTTAATGTTGTCAAAGTTTAGACTATCCTCAAAGAAAAGATTGTGGTTATTCATCATAACAAAGGTCACTGGCACAGTAACTGTATTTATCCATCCTAATTTTTCTTGTAATAGCACATGATTCTCTATAATAAAACGTGTACTTTTTGCACGTATTTTACTTACATTGTTGAGTTTTTCTTCTGTAGTTGCTGCAGAATTTACAATGTTATAGGGCACCAAGATAAGATTTTTATGCATCTTTTGACAAAGTTTAAAATCTACACCATCTAGCTTGTTATTTTTAAAGAAATCTGAGCTTTCTGGGTAGTCCTTTTGTGTTGAATATTGTGTAGTTGTACGAGTTCCTAAAAATGCATTAGCATCTCTACCATAAAAATTTTCACACTCTTGAGCAATTTGTAACGATGGATAATAGTATACCATCTGTCGAGCATCTGCATTAAAAATTTTTCTTATATCTGAACCTGTGAAAAGTCCTTGTTTTTTTATCATATAATTTAAAAATGCCGAAGTACCTAGATCTGAGAACATATCAGAAAAGTAGGAACCCTCTTTTGCCATATATCTAATGTACCACTTGAACAATGAGTTATTCATTGTCATTTCATTTTTTAAGTCCTCGGCTTTTGTAACGGTATTGTTTGAGGAAATAGGAGAGGGCACAGAGATAAAAAAAATAACAAAAGCAGATAAGACAGCAATCATATTGAGTGCACCTTTATCTGAAAGTTGAAATTTTTGATTTTTCACGCCATGTTTTCTTCCTAAAGCAAAAGCAGTTCCGCCCTTTATAGCCATCGCCCCACCAATAAAGACCAAGAAAAGAAAGAGCATGGAAGTTAGAAGCTTGTCAAATCCTATGTCAAGACTTCTGTGTAGATCATAATAAAATCCCCAAATCTTCATGGAAAAGATATCTAACCAGGAGGAAACATTATAGGTATCTGTATCAATACTATTTTTGTTTCCTTTATCTTTCATGATATCACCAAGACCCATCATTGGGTTGCTATCGGTCCAAGGTAGATATGCTTTTGCGGCATCTATAAGATCTTGTTCACTCGATGAGATTACAGATGCTTTATCTTCCCATTCTTTAGTAATGAGTAGTTTACCTGTAGTCTCATCATAGCCTTTAGCTATCTCTGGGTCAAGGGTAATTAATCCTGCTAAAAACCGTGAAAGTGTATCCCTTTTTTCAACATCATTTGGATTATTTAAAGAATACGGTTTTTTGAGGTGTTTATAGATAGTCTCTTGCATATTTTTGATTTCTTGGTCTGCTCCAGAAATTCCAGCATCTTTATGTTCCATAGCTTCTTTATTGAACTCATTGAGCTTATCTATTATTTCGTTAGATAAAGTTTCAATATTTTTAATTGCAGGAGCAATATGTAAACTATCAATCATCTTAGCATCAGTGTTGAAATCATATTTAACATAAGCTAAAGATTTTGCATCCATCCTATCAAGGTAAAGCTTTAGCTGATTTTGATAAGTTTTTGAGGTATGTTGACATACTGTAGCAAGTCTACCACCTTCCTTATAGTTATAGGTACAAGCATAGGTACCAGTTACTAAATTAACATCAGTTAGTTGACTATATAAAGTATCATCCACTGAAGGACATTGCCACAACGCCTCTTCCGAATTCGCTTGAGTCTGTTTTTTACATTCTAAATTCGTGTCAGCAAATATTGGTAATACTGGTATCATTCCCAATATCGGAACAATAAGTAAAGAACGTTTGGTTTTCTTAAGAAATTTCAATAAATGGTGCAATTCTGTCCCCTTGACTTATTTTAGTACCTTGAGCAATTTGAAAACGTATTCCATCTGGTGCAGTGATTTGCAAAGGAGGATTTGTAAACAAAATTTCATCTTCGAGTACTCTTTCTATAGTGGATAAGCTCATTTTATCATTTAGTAAAACATGAATATCACTAGGTTTATTTATGATTTTAGATAAGATTTCATCTAAATAAAAATCTAAAATATCATTAACTAGAGATCTTATCTCTGGTGGGGTATAAATAAAATATTGTGAATCTGTAATCTTATGCTCTTGAAATATTCCATTGATTATGATAATAATTCGATCAACATTAAATCTATCGAGCGTTACTAATTTTTGAATAACATCATGTGTATTTAAACCATTACTCTTAATAAAATCAAAAAGTATAGATAAATTTTTTGCTATTTCTTTACCATTTTGATACATTTCTGATTCTTGCACTAGGCTGTCTTTGATACGTGTTGTCTCTTTATTGAAGTGCAATAAAAAATGTTCTTTTGTTGAAGTTACAACATTTGGATAATGCAGAAAATAGAGTCTATCAAACCTACCTTTTCTTACAAATTCGGGTTTATGCAATAAAAGTTTTTCTACTTTATTTGAAGTGGCAATAAAACATAAATTATTATCTTTTCTTTCATATAGTTTTGCCAACCATGAAAGCATTTTTCCAAATACCTGTTCTGAAATTAAATGATTTGCACTGCCGTCAAATTGGAACATTTTTTCTATCTCATCAATTAGAAGTACATATTTATCTGATTGAGAAATAAGCATTTGAAAAAGTAAATCAATGGCTCTTGTAGGATTTTCAAGTGTCATAAAGTGTGCTAAATCAAGTTCCGCAAACATTCTTCCAGTACTTCCTGCAAAACATTCGGCCCAATATGTTTTCCCTGCTCCTGCAACACCAAATAAATAAAAAGCAGAAATATTTCTTATTCCCATTTCTTCCAAAAGAAGCATCTTCTCAATATCTTTATGGAGAAATGAAGCTCCAACATAATCATCTAAAGTTACTTTTGGATTTGAAATATTTAAACCTAAAAATTCACTCATAATACTATCTTTACTGATGTTTAGTTCTGCATGAACTTCTTTAAAAGGATAGTTTTCAGAATTTATATAAAGTGTAGTAAAAATACTACTTTTGCTACCAATTTTTTCTTTAGGATGAAGATAATCAATTACAATCTTTATATCATTTTTGATTATTGCTTTGTTGATTCTTTTTTTAGTGGGAGTATAAAGTAAATCATCTTTAGTGACAATCAAATTGTAGCCGTTTGCTTTAATAGCATCATTAAGATATTTCATATCATAAAACATTTTATTCTCATCAATAATTAACCAAATCATATTAAACCACTCTTTTTTGATGGTTGCCAGATGTACCATAAATTATCAGAAGCATCAATCTCAATGCTAAAAACTTTATTGTAAAAATTCAATAAATACAACAGCATTAATATGATATTTACCGTGAGTGAACCAAATACAAAATAGTTTAAAAGTGAGCTATTTAGAAAAATACCTTTTGTAAAATACATTGCAACAAAGACAAGTAAGTGCATCATGTATGAAATAGCAATAATAGTACTTATATTTTCGGCAAGTTTCCTTTTTTGTAGTAGCAGATAAATTAAAATACTTGAAATTGTATATATTAGTGCAACGATAGGGTAGTGATAAAAAAACATAAGTTCAACAAGTATAAATAATATGATATGAATAAAATACTTTTTTAGCAAAAAGACACGATTATTTATCATTTTGATTTGAATTATTTTATTGTTATGTTCTATTTCTTGTTCATCTTTTGTGATATCTATATTTAATTCTATTTTCTTGATATCACTATCATGAGCATCTATGTTGCTATAAAATATTTCCATCATTTTCGTTCACCCTTACTTCCAAAATATAAAGAAAAATGTTTCTTATATCTTTCGTAATATGGATAATTTGTTAATCCTTTTTTGAGAGCTTTTCTTAAATTTCCAGCCCCTCGATTATAACACTCAATTTTATTTCTAAATGTCTTAAATTGTCTCATGCAAGTAGATAAAATTTCTGTAGATTTTTCGATATTATTTTTAGGATAAAATAAATCTTTAGCTTCTTCTTCTGAAAAATTAACAGAATTAATTTGCATCAGTCCTAAATCAAATGTATAGTTCTCTTGCTTGAGTGATGTAACTATAAACTGTGCGATATCAATGGTGGGAGGATAAATATTAACAATAGTTTTTTTACTATGATATGTGATCCCAGAGCTAACTATTTTTAACCCAAGTTCCTTCAGTAGATTCAGTCTTTTTGCAGTACTGTTATCAGTTTCAATAGTGATAACTAAGGGTGAAAAACTACTTTCAATTGATGCGATGGTGTATAAAATTTCAAAGTCGATTGAATGCTTGTTTGAATAAAATAAAATATTCTCAGCAATTTCTTCTGGAGTAGGTGCACCTGCAAGAGGAGAGGTGCAGGTATAAAATCGTTTTGCTGCTATAAATTCTGAGACATACTTATCACTCATGCGTTCTTTTACTACACCATATTTTTTACCCTTAGCATGGGTAATGATCGGACGACCATCATGTTCATAACCAGTTATAATTGCCACATGATGGATGTGACCTTTTCTATTTTTAAAATAGAGGGTATCACCTATTCCACATTTTTCTAGCTCTGTAATCGTAGGACAATTTTTAGTGTTGACTGTTTGCATTTTTGCAGTTCTAGGAATTTTATATCCAAAATTGGAATATATTTTTTTCACAAAACCTGAGCAGTCTACACCTTTTTGAAGATTTGTACCGCCCCACACGTAAGGCTTTCCTATATGTTTATCTACTTCTTTTACAAAAGCACTATTGTCTAATTGTTCAAATCCAAATAATGGAATAAGTGTAAAAAGACTAATAGCTAACTTTTTCATTGCTCTAGGTCTTTTTTAAAATATGAAAAGGTTAAGCCAACAACTTTTTTCCTTTCCTTTCTAGTAACTTCATAGTTAAGAGTAATTGCTGTTTTTTCATTAATTTCTTTTAACGCTCTTTTTATTATGTGCTCTTCAAGTTGATGGAAGTTTTTGTATTGATCTACTTTTAATTCTAAAAGCTTCTTAAAATCAATAATTGTTAATTCAAACGTGTACTCTGTAAGCTTAACAATATAATCAAGCAACAACAAGGTCTGCTTATGCTTGATTCCGTTAAAAAGAATATAATTAAGAAATGTTATTGAGCTTTTAGTATTTTTATTAAGTATGTTTGCACGTACTATATTTGCAGGACGAAAAAATATTTTATCCTTTTTTAGAATAATATCATTGATAACATGAAAGTTCATCCAAGTACCATCTTCCTTATCAATAACAGTGATTTCTATATTTCTTTTTAATAGTATATATAATTCTTCCGTGGAGAAAGAAGAAAACAAATTGGTATTGATAAAATAACTATTATCATCTGTTTGAGTCTTTTCAATAGTCATCAATATGTATCTAAGTAAAAGATACTGCTCATCCCTAATTTTGGGCACTTCAATGATGGTTTTGTTAAATTCAAGTCTATTATTATTCATAACCATGAGTATACCCTTTATCTCTTGAAAAAAAGATGTTAATTTATTAGTATACAGATACTATCATATTAAAAATAAAATTAAACTTTTATTTTTAATTAAAGCAAATATATTTTTTAATATTTACTTTTATGACTTATTTATAGGGGCATATTGTAAATTATAGAATAGTGGTAGAATGATAAATTATAATATATTTTGGTGTATTTTTTAAGATTTGTCGAGGGGTAATGTATTTTTGAATATGATAAATTCATTTTCTACACGAGTACCTTGTCTAATGTAGCCATCAGCTATTTTAGGAAGTTTTTCGTACAATGTATAGCCTACATATAGTGCTGCATTACTTTTTGGATAAAAAGCAATGTGATGCCCAACAGGCAAAGTATTTATTATATTGTCATCAATAAGTTCTATTTTCTCCTCCCTGAACTCAGTTTTTTCCTTATTTCTCTTGTTTGATCTAGAAAAACGAACTTGACCAATAAAATTGTTAAATGTTTTTTTTGTATCTGGATCAGTAACTGCAAAATAGTATAAATTCTCTATGGAAGAAAGTAGATTTTTTCTGTCATCTTCATTTCTGGGTAGATATTGAATGCCAGGAAGCAAAAGTGCCCCTGTAGATCTTGATTTTGTGTGGAGGGACTTTTTTAAATCTTGACTCAAGAGTGAATAAAACGTTAAGTACTCATCTAGTGCATAGAGTATATAGCTCGAAGGAGCAGGGTTGGTTATGCTTAGTTGTATTCTGTATAAAATAGAAATGAATGCAGATATAAAAGGAGTGTTTACACGAGAGACCTCTTCAATACTATGTAAAAAAATTCTAGAATCATTCTCTTTATCAAAATAATCAGAAAAAAGAAAAAGCTTGTAATCTCCTTCCCCTTTTTGATGCTTTTTTTTCATAAAAAGCATCTTTAAAAAAATATCTAAAGATGCTTCTAATGTAGCAACAATAGATTGTTCAGTTTTATTTGAGGACTCTTTTACAATAGTAAAATATTCAAGTATTGTAATTAAAAAATATTCCATCTTATCATCAATTGCAACCTCATTATTTATTTTTATCTCATTAAAATATTCCTCAAATCTTTTTGCAGCCATCGTGCTCCAATATTTGTCCGCAACATCACCTGCAACCGCAATAAAATATGCATGAAAAAAATCTAAGACAAGAGAAACCGCAAGACCCCTATCGTTATCAATGTAAAAATCCCAATAGGCACCTCTCCCATCCAGGTGATTAATAATAAAATCTTTATTTTCTCTATAAAACAGTTCAGTATATTCACCTTTCGTATCGTGAATTATCATTCTTCTGTTTGTTTTTGCAAATTGTGTAATAATATTTATATAAAATATAGTCTTACCTTGTCCCATAGCTCCTACAATCAATGAACCTTTTTTGAAGTCCTCCCAGTTAATCCCTAGTTTTATTGTTTCAATCCAATTTTTTATTAGACCTCCTAAAACTGAAAAGTAACTATCAAAACTTGTATCCATATACTTAAAAGAATTAATATAAACATCTTTTTTCTTTTTGGTATATTTCTTTAAAAGATAAGTGGCTTTAGTCCACTTTATAGAATTTCCATGTAATTTTTTTAAATTAGGATAGCTCCCGTTATCGGGTGGGTACGTGGAAATTTTTTTTTCTCCGTCGATTTCCTTATCATCACCAAGTGAAAAAATTTGATATCCAAGGAGAGCAGTTATATATGGTACTATAGCTATATCTATTTGCGTTCCTATCATATATCCTATTCCAAGACCCCCAAGCTTAACTAGCATTCCTCATCCTTAATAAAATTTAATTTGTCTAGCAATAGGGTTTTTATGGTTTTTTTTGATTTGTATTTTTTTGATTTTATTTTTTCTACGATAGACGATGTCTTTTGTAAACTTTTGCTGTAATATTTTAGAAGAAGGGGGGATATTAGGAAGTGACCCATACTGTATTGTTGTTTTATTTATCGTTGAAACTGAGTTAGTATTACTTTTTCTAAAAGTTTCTTTTTCTGTAGTTTTAATCTTATGGCTTTTGTTTTTTGAATGTTTTATTATGTCAAGTATCTTTTTTTTATCTATATATTCTCCAAATAAAATATTGCTGCTTATTAGAATAAGTATTAAGACTTTAAAGTTCATTGTAATAATCCAAGCTATTGTCAACCCATTTTATAGCACCCAATTCTAGCATTTTAGTAGTTTTTTGACTCTTTGTTCTTTGCACACTGGACTGCTTATTCGTTTTTATTACAGATAAACGCATTTGATTCACAGGATCTTCTAAAGGCGTTTTTCCTTTTACTAATATTTTGGTGCTAGTGTCCGTCCATTTATAAAGTCTCATGGCAGAATCATATGATACTCTTATACATCCATGTGAATCTGGGTAGTCAACTAAAGTGCCTGCATGTATAAAAATACCAGTATTGGTTAATCTTTGAGCGTAGGGCATTTTAGCACCACCTCTTAAATTTAATTTTTTATCTTTTATGGGATATCTATTTGAAATATGTAGTTTTGTTTTTTTAAGAATTTTAAATTGCCCTGTGGGGGTCAAATGACCTGCTTGACCTGTAGTGACTTTTCCTTCTATCATTACCCTATTATTTTCGTATGCAGTAAATTTTTGTTGTGTTAAATTTATATAAACACTTTTCTCTGCATGGAGAATAATAATTGACAATGAGAGAAATGTAATTAATCTATTCATCTTCATAACTTATCTGAGCTACGTTGAGACCAATACTTTTAATATTGTCGCCTGCAGCTTTTTGTAATTTTCTTGTTGATTGTAAACGCATTTTTACCGACTTTGTGTACTTAAGTGTAGAAATTCTTTGTATTGCTTCTAGGCGTAGATAATGAGCTGTAAAATTTGTATCTTTTTTTGTTGTGTTTATTAAATCAGCAAATACCATAACAGATGAAAAATATATTATAAAAAATAAAATGTATTTTAACATATGCAACCCTTTGTAATACAAGTATATCATATTGAAAATGAACTATAGGTTTATTTTATACTTGTTTCATATAATAAAAAATATTTTAAGGTTTGATAAGCTCATCGAGCACCATTTGAACTGAATATATTTTCCACTTATTTATATGCTTTTTGTCACTGTTATATGCTTTTTGAACTTGTTCTGCTTCTTCTATTGTTTCATACTTTAATGCACTGTTTAAATAATTTTCTCCAGTGCCCACTAAAAAATAAGTACTTTTTATTGATTTCATATAATTTGCCTTAAAATCTTTATTTTCCAAATATTAGCATAAAGAAAATAAATATATGATTTTATTTTTAATAAGTACTTATTTAAAGATATTTATATAGTTTTAACAGTTTTTTCACATGCTCATCTTTCTTGCTGAGATGTGCATTCTTTTTGAGTATGTATTTGATTTTTAAGTTTATCATTTAAATCACTTTTGCCTATGTTTTTACGGTCTTCTGGAGATAAATTATGTGAACTATCCGTATTTTCCATAAACTTTATTGCTTCTTCTTTATTTTTAAATTCATATTCATGTGATTTAATACCATTTTTTTCAACTTCAGTTATTTTACCTTGTCTGATTGTAAATTTTCTATCATTATCCATTTTATCTTCCTTTTTTAGCTATTATAACACCTCTTCACTAGTATAAGAGTATAAATTCAAAATCCGTTTACGGTGTGTTCCCCCTGTCTGAATAAGTGTTAGCACATCAGTAAGGTTTAGAACTAGAAGAGTTTTTGACATCTTTTTTCCTACACAAATTTTTTATTATTTTTTCAGGGCATTATAAAGTTCATAAAACATTCCTTTAATGTTGTAGGGATCTTGTTCAATATACTCAGCATTTTTTTGTTTTTCAATATATTTAGTGGGTAATTGCTTTTTTATACCATCTGCAGGGATAGGTAGTTTAATTATTTTATACGCTTTGCTTGATTTATCAACAATCAACTGAACATACTTATCTGAATTCTCGTTTAGATCTATAATGCATCTTTCAATGAGTGGAAGAAAACTTGAAAAATATTTATATTTTTTTATATCTTTAAAATTAAACATTTTATCTAATCGTTTTTTGTCTAAGTAGATACCATTTTTGTAAATAGGATGATTTTTAAATGACTCTAAATATTCATAAAGGACATATGTGTGTTTAGATTTTAAATTACTTAAAGACCTATTTAGAATTAATTTTGTAAAGTTACCACTATTAGTACTACTTTTACGAATAATTAGCTGCATTTCTGTACTTATTTCTCCAGAGATATAAGCAACCTTTCCTTTCTTGAAGTATTTTGGACTATTTAAAAGGCTAATTCTAGTCCATAGTAGCTCTTGACCTTTTTCACTTAATGCCTGTAGTATAGCGGAGTTATATACATCAAAAGGTGTATTAAGTTCTGCTAAAGCATTCTTGATATAGGCAACATATGCTTTTGTACCCTCTAGCCCCATTTGCCTAGAAACTTCTGTAACAGGAAGCTCAAAATAACTTTTTTCATTATCAATAAATATTTTATTCTTTTGGGCATGATAATAAATGAAGTTTGCGAGTTTCTGTGCATGCAGAGAGTAAGTATTGCCACCTCTTATTACTTCATTACCTTTGTGGATAGATAATATGTTATTTTCGCTAGTATTGAATAAATCTGTATTCATGATGATTTTCCTTTTGGTAAAAAACTTAACTTTTTGAGGGTTACCAAGGAAAATTATAGCTAGATGCACTTAAGACTAAATTTATCCTCAAAAAGTTAACTTTTAAGGGGATAAATTTAGTTTTTTAAACGGTTACCCTCCAAATGGGGTAGTTTTTACCCTCCAAATGGGGTAGTTTTTTTTCATAACCCTCCAAATGGGGTAGTTTTTACCCTCCAAATGGGGTAGTTTTTTTTCATAACCCTCCAAATGGGGTAGTTTTACCCTCCAAATGGGGTAGTTTTACCCTCCAAATGGGGTAGTTTTACCCTCCAAATGGGGTAGTCGTTATTTCGCATAAATTTACAAAAGCCTATATAACGTGCTCTCAGAGCTGTTACCCTCCAAATAGGGTAAACGACAAGAGAGATAAGAGTATAAGAGTATAAGAGTATAGCAAAAATGAATATATGCTCTCCGCTCCAATGAAGAATTTCGCAGAGGCGAAATCTCTTCTACTAAGTTCACCTTAGGGCAAACAACGTCTTGCAGACAGCCAGTATGGGCGATTAAAATCGCTTCAATAGGTATCCCCTAAGGTCGATACCTTGTATGTCTGCGACGCTAGCTGATTACTTGTGAAAGTGGTGGACTTTTTTAGTCGCAGTCACTTCTACCGGCTAAGTACTTCCCCTGTAGTATAAATAGCGTTCGCATTTTGACCTTATGCCAAAGTACCTCTTAACTGTTACAATATATCAGTATGCAAATTCAGTAAGCTGTTTACGCTTCGCGTCCAAAGTTCAAATTTAGATCACACCTACCAAATTTTTATTTAGCATAACCTTATCATGGGATAATTGAAAAACTAGAGGTTAAGAAACTATATCGCTGGATGCATTTTTGAAACTATGAAAGTAGTCATTAAAAATTGGTGCAATCAAGCATAACTACCTTTTAGGTATACTAATAAAATAAAATTAATAAAAAGGAAAATCAATGCAAGGAAAAATACTTGATTTTAATATAAAAGACGGGAAGGGGGTTATAGCAGGAAATGATAATAATCGATACTATTTTGTAGTATCTGAATGGGAAAGCGAAAAGTCACCACAAGCAAACCAAAATGTTGATTTTGACATTGAAGATAATAACGCAAGAAAGATATATATATTGGAAAATAAACTTGATATTGATATCAGCTCTATATCAAAGAGTAGCTCTAAAACAATAAAGAGTCTTCAGGGAATCATAGGTGGCACTCTCTCTGGAGGTATTGCCAATAAAACGGGTTTTATTGTGAGTGCTGTGTCGGTTGTTTTAACCCTTCTGCCTTTTAGACCTTTTGGCTTTGACAATGTATCATTGGTTTCATATTCAATTTTTGGCAAATTATTATTTCTCCTTTTTCTTGCGTTAACATTTTCTTTTTATACAGGGGTTAAGAAAAATTATATAAAAAAATTAGGATTATTTGCAGGTCTTTATGGATCTTTTTACTCTTTTTACTCCTTAATTACAATAACAAATGCTGTAGGGTCAACAACTCTTGTATTTGGACCAAATAAAGGCGACATGGAAGATTTGTTTTTGTACGGCACACTTTTAATAATGTTATTTATATTTTCTCTTGTTATTTTATTCCTTTCAAGAAAAAAAACTTACTTTGAAAAATGATAAATGTTCACTTTAATTTATAAAATCGTAGCGTAAAACCATCGCTTGAAAGAGATGGTTTTACGCTACATTCGAAAGTTAGAAAGTTACTTTAGCTTGTGAGTATAACAATACCTCTATGTATTAATATCTAGTTTCGATTAACATAAGATAAATTCTCTCAAAAAAAGTACATATTATATTTATCTAATTTCAAGACATGAGACTTCATGATTTTTTAGTTTATCTTCACTTACTATGATATTATTATTATTTTCATAATAAAGACAACGTGTATAATTTTTTTCATTATTAAAAAGAATTTTATAATACCCAGTAGGTACAGCAATCCCATGTGTACCTATACGTATTGGAGCCTTGGAGTATGTTAAAAGATTCACTACATTAACGGTACCTAACTGTACAGCTATAAATCTCTCGTATCTTTCTGCTTTTGTCCACGTGTGCTGATTAACGTTACTTGCTTGAGGCATAATGTTCGCCAATGTGTAAGTGCTTTCTAAGCTCTCGTTTGACCAATCAAAAGCTGCATCTGAGGCTATATGTCCTTTTGTGTAGCCGCTGCGTGTATAGTCTGATGTAGATGCTCTATATTTCTTATCTATTTCCCACTCAACTTTAAAAGATGGGCGTTTTTTGATATTTAATTCATTTACTAGATCACCAGAAAGAATGTAGCTTACTGCTTTAGCTGCCTTGAGGTTATAGTCATAGCAAATTTTGTAAAATTCTTTGTCTATGATTTGATTACACTCACTGTTGTTTATAAATTTATTGAAGGTTAGTGCTGTGTTTATATTTGGAAGGTTAGTGCTGTGTTTAGTTTTTTCTGGAATATTACTTGGCTCTTTACTATTACTACATCCCGACAATGAAAAGATAAACAATAATAATAATATTTGTTTAAACATGAAAGCTATTCCCTTGTGATATATTGTATTCTACATCAACATAGTCAAAAATTGTCAAACTTACAAGATATATATTTATTATATCTCAACTAAAATATCATAAAATTCAACATGACTATAGCCAACACCTGTTGCAATTCCTCTAAATTTATATCTTAGTGAAGTTCGTTCTGTGATTTGCACGTGTACGATTTCTAATATATTTTTTCTCAAATCCTTATACATTTTATAATTTTCATCAGTCAAATTAAGATGTTTTTTGAGATTAGAAATTGGAATAGTAAAAAAAGATGTATCTGCATGAGTCAAAATAAGTTCATATAAAGTTTGTGAATAAATGCTGGATAGTGTCAAAAAATCTACTAAACTATATTCCAAAAAATCAGACGTTTGTTTTTTATTAAAAAAATTACAAACTATATTTTCTTTGAATTGAAAATTAAATGTGCCCTGCTCATAGGTTGCTTTATCAAACAAGTAAACATCCTCATATTTAGATGTGCTAGTATTCAATATTGATATTGCTTTAGTAGATAATGCTATTGAAATATCATTGGCTTTTAACATTAGCCCACCATGACTTTTTTTAATGATTTTTGAAAATTCTTTAGTAGTTAAAGTACAACTTTTATCCATCTTGTCACTCGTATTTATCATGCTTATTATGATTGCAAGTAAACGTTTTTCATTAATTAAATAATGTGTATAAGCTCTAGTGAAATTAATTGATTGTTTGACTGTTAAAGTTTTTATCTTTCAAGTCCTCGGTCTTTATTTTTACTTTTTTCTACCCTATTATTAACAATTTTTTCTATTGTTTTGTGAACCTGCTTATATGTATTTATTTTTGAATATACAGTGGTCTTATCTTTTACCCAACTAGGTAACTCTTTTTTAGTAACACTTACAACTTTTTCTGATTGAAATTTCGCAACAATAAACTCTTTTTTTGATGAGTTATCAACTAAATATGTTTTGTCTGCAATTTTAATACCCTTATCCATGTTTGATATAGATTTATTATATCTACGTATTATAGTTTCTGAATTTACGAAATGTCCACCATTTCTTGTTCTTTCTTCTACTCTTTTAATATTATAAGTAGGTTTATTTAGGCATATATAAACAAGTTTAATTTGATAACCTTGGTCTTTTGCATTTTGCATAATCTTTAGTTCCCTATTCCCAGAAAAAGTAGTTTCTATCCCAAAGGATTTTCCATCTTTTAATAAACCATTTTGTTGAATGATTGCCTCTCTACCTGCTTTTCGCATAAGCGTAGTATTCTTTCCATCATAGCTAGGATCTATCTGTTTTGCAATATCATCTGGATTTACAAATTTTATATCTTTTATCAGATTTCTGTGTTTATCTATTAGGGTAGATTTTCCAGAACCATTGGCACCTGCAATCACATATAAAGTGGGTTTTTTCACTGTTTTTTCCTTATTCCAGTTGAGCTAAATAGATTGTTTGACCAGTTTTTATGTCAACATCAATATGAAAAATTCTTCCATCTGGAAACTCTTCAACAAGTAGTCCATCATCATTTTCATAAGTTGTTGCATGACCTCTATCGAGTACATCTTGAGCTAAGTCTGACGGGTTTTTTTCCATGTAGTCCATCATTCTATCAAAATCATCTTCTTCTTGATATGTTTTCATTATTTACTCCCTTTTATTTTATTTTTTCAAGTGCATCCATGATTAAAAAATTTGATAGTGCACGTCCTTCTTTTTTTGCAAGATCTAATAATTTTTCATGCTGCTCTTCTGTAAAAGACAACATAACTTTTTTGTTTTTTGGTTTTTCACTTTTCGGTCTGCCTGGTCTTGCTTTACTTGTTTTCACAGTTTTTCTCTCGATTGTTACTTCTACTTCGTCTACCTCTACATTTCTCATTTTGTTTCTCCTAATTGTTTATTAATATACTCCATTAGCTTTTCTACAAATTTATTAATATTTCTATAAGCACCTTTTTCTAAAAACTTTGATTTGCCCTGGATGTCTGATTTTTTTTGTTTCTCATTGACTAATTTTTTTACTAATTTGGATCTAGGCATTTTAATATATTCAATTTGCTCAAGATTGTTTGACGACATAAGTGTTTTGTAGCCAACCTCAAAATCTTTTTTTTCTGCTTTATCACTGCACATTACCATGTTTAACACATGAAGTATTTTTGCTTTTGGATTACTTCTCAAGATAAATTTTGTTGCTCGAATACTTTCGCTTATACTTTCAAAGTCATCCATCATAGGGATAATGTATACATCACTTTTAAAGTCATTTATACGATCATCAAATCTTCCACCAAAGTCACAAATAAACATATTACTGGTACTCTTTAATGTCATAGTTTCATTACCCTCAAGTATTTCTATATTGTTACTATTCCTAATTATTTTTGAGTCTTCGGGTATATTATTTGTTTTAATTGCATTATAAAATTCGCCATTTCGCTTAGGATCAAAGTTTAGAATAGATGTGTTTGCTGCTTCTGCTAGAAGTCGTGATATACTACTTTTACCACCCCTTACAAAATTTACTACTGAGATTATTTGCATATTTTTCCTTTTATTATTTAGTATGTATTAAACAATAAAATAGTGACTATCTTATAAGAGTCGGCTACAATCTGACCCTTTTGTTTAATAAAACTATTATATAATAAAAAGCCTTTTAATTTAATTAAAAATAATTTTAATTAATAAAATATTATTTTTAATTAATAAAAATTAGATATTTGCTATCTTTTACACACAATTTAGTGAAAATAAAAAGTTAATTAACAGATGAGTGGTATAATTCACTGTACTCTTTGAGAGAGAGTGGTTCAGCACATGTATCAACTTCATCTTCTCTTCATGTCTCATCCCTATCCTTTTCCCAAAATTCTAACCACTCTAAAACAGTATCTATTTTTTTATTGGTAAAAAAAGTTTCTACTGCATAAGGGGTATAACCGTACCATGAGTCTTCATCACAATGGAAAGTGCAGCCATTAGTAAACTCTATAACTTTTGTATTCTTGTAGGGTTCAGAAAATGACTCAATAACATTTTTTTCTATTGCCTCTTTTATGATTGCTTTTTGATTTTTTGCACCATTTGTTATTGCACTTATTAAATTTTTAATCATGTTCTTCCTTTAAAATTATTGATAGCTAATTACTTAGCTTTTTTTGCTTCACTAAGATACATTTTTGCTTCATTTTCTGTTTTATGTCTTTTGAATGCCGTACCCATGGTGAGTAATGTATTTGTGCAAAAATTACATTTTTTGCCACTTCCGCTAATGCTCCACATATAAGCTACTGTTTCTTTTTTGCAGAACGGACACATAACAAATATTGTACTTTTACCATGATCACTATATCTATTTCTCCAAGATATAACATCTATTACTGCCTTTTTGTCAACATCTAATATCTCCATCATTATCTAGCCTACTTTTGGGTTACGCTTTTTGTAGACATTATATATCCCTTTTGCAATCAAAATAGGTAAAATTAATAACACACAGGCAAAGAAAAATCCTATTAATTCGGGAGGTATTGGAGAAAACAATCTATCCCCATTGCCTGCTATTTCATTTTCTATAGGGTGCGTAAGATACGTGACCCATTCACTAAAATTAGAAAATAAATACAGGGTAAGTAATACTGCCATTATCCATATTGACATATCCAATAGTTTCATGTTGTTTTTGTCTTTATGCATATAAAATCCTTTAAAAATTATTTGTCACTATCAATAGCTCTATTTTTAAGAACAAAATTCTTGTCTAAATCTTCCTTCTTTATCTCTATCTTTTCAAAAAAAGAATTTGATATGGTATTATTCTCTATTCCTTGTGAAATATACGGCTCTAGCTCTTTGTACTCAATGAGCCATTCTTTCAATAGCGTATATTTTTTATTTGAAATTTCTTCTTTATTTTCAATTTTTGCTTGATTTCCAACCATATTAAAAAATCTATAGACCGATACGATCATGAAGATTATGATTAAAAAAACAAGCACATTAACTGTTGTTAAGTCTATCATCTTTCTAAGTCCTCTCTTATTTTTTCTTTTTTAAGTGCATTTACTATTAATGCTCCCAGACCTCTATATGTTTGTAATATCCCAAAGTTTTCCATCATTATCTCCTTAAAATTATTGTTACCTAATTACTTAATGAATTTAATCATTTTTATCTTTTAATCTTCTGTTAATATCTTCTGTTAATGCCATATCCCCTATTTTTATTAAAAAATTAATAAATAATAAAGATGTTCCAATAGATGCAATGACAATAGAAAAAAACTCACTAACATTGAAAACTTCTTTTAAAATTGAAGAAATACCAATTGTTGAAAATATTATTAATATTATAAAATTACCTATTATTCTTGTTCTAAATTGTTTGTGTTTTCTGAAAGATTTTTCATTTTGATTTAATTTCTCAAAAGCTTCTATATCATAATCTTTTGTCATATTTTTTCCTTTAAAATTATTTACAGTTAAACTATCTAACTGATTTGTACTCTAATTATAGCTAAAAGGTTTATATATGTCAACCTTTTTAAACTCTTTTTGTTCTTTTTTTGTAAAAAAATCAGTTAATATACATCTTTCTATATTTTGTGGATGTAAGAGAACGTTTTTACTTAAATCTCTTACTAATTTATTAGTTTGGGTTTTAGCATCATCATATCTTTTATTAAAATGTTTGATGGATATTGCATCTAAAAAATATAGATCAAGAGGGATGGACTTCCCTTTTATTTTAATGTTTCTCTTTTCTATCTCAAACTTTTTTATTTTGGACTCCTCTAATATTTACTTGTTACGCAGTGACCATGTGACCATTTATAGGCTTGTAAATCTTCTAATGTCATATCGGGGTACTTCTTTTTTGCTTCATCAAGCACATCTAAAAGAGTAAATGCTTTACCCTCTCTATCTCCTGTTTTATGAAGTTTACCCGATACACCAAGATTTTTTTCTACATGGGTATGTGCATCTAATTTGTTTTGTTCATGCTCTACCCACTCATTAAACTTGTTAGGATAGGTTTTATGCAGCCAAAGTATCTCTATATGACTACAAGCAAAAGGACAGAACATACAATTACTTGGCATTGGTAATTCATATCCTAACTCAGTTATATATGCTTGGCAAGATGTTCTATCCATTGCTTCATCAAGTAGAGGATAAGAAACCTCAATAGATTTACGTTTCCACATAGCCGTTTCTTTGGAAGCATCAGCAACCCTACTCTCTTCACCTTTTGCAATACCTATGAGCCATTTAATCTTCCCATAGTATGATGAAAAACTTTTAAAAGCTTTTTTGCGTCCATGGGGTAAATTATATTTAGAAGATATCCATTTCTCAGCATATCTATATTGAGGATCTAGCTTTAATCTGTGTGTACAAGATTTAGGATAAGCAACAGAACCTATTGTAGGATTACCACTAGACCACTGTTCAGTCAATGAGTGCCAGTTATTACCATGATAACCCATATCGCTTGTAATAGATACAAATTCTATATTATGCTTTTTACATAATGGGATTACAACATCATCTTGATATTTATAAGTCATTGGATGCTCATTACCTGTATCAGCAAACAATACAAGTAAATCATTGGGAGCATAGTTATTTTTAAAAGTTTTATCATGAATAAGTTTTAAAAGAATTGTTACAGAGTCTTGACCTAGCCCCATAGATAGGATTGTAAGTTTTGTCTGTTGTTGCTTGCTTTCAAATAAGTTTTGACTCATTAAAGACTCCTAATAAGGTTTGCACCCTCAATTTTATCTATTCTCGATGATATAAACTCTATTTTTCCATCTTCTAATAAAATAAACTTTTTTTCTTGTTCAGTAGTTAAACTAATATGACGTTTTAATTCTAGCATTGTAAAAGTTCCTATGCCATCATAGTTTGGATAAAGTGCCTCAAAGCCGTTATCATTTTTCATAAATCTTAGTATTGGCATATCTTCATCCTCTTTTAAAATTATTGGTCGCTAGAACTAACTAGCTTCGGTTGTGTCATATCTGTCGGTATTTCTTCAACATCTTTCATATCTAAGTCTCTAGTCACTTTCATCATATCTTCATATATCTCATGAAATTGTTCTTTAATTGTAAAGTCTTCATTTAGTTCTGTATAACGAGACACTTCCCCTACATTACATTCATCAGTAGGAATACACAATAATCTATTATCTAGACCTATCCATCTAAAGAGACGAAAAGTATTTTTGTTCTTTATATTACTATTATCTTCACTTTCAAAATCTAATAACATCTGCATATGAAATCCTTTTTATTTATACAAGTATACACTAAATTGATTTTAATGTCAAGTATTTAACACATATTTGATAAATACTTTACTAAATATCTATAAAAGCATCAAAAAAATCAGTTACTATGTATTTATCTTTTTTTCCTATATCAATAATTTCTCTAGCTCTTCGTAAACTACTTAATCCTAAGTACTCTTGTATTTTTTTATCTGATAATCCTCTCTCATGATGAAGATAAATAGCTCCACTAAAACGTAAAATCTCTGGAGTAATTTTAGACTTTTTAATCTTTGCATTTTCAAACTGTTTTTTTAGCATAGTGCTTAAAAAGATGTTATTTATTTGTGTGCAGGTTCTATTGCTGTTAAAGAAGTACTTACCTTTTTTACATTCATTCAATTCTCTATACGTGTTAATGTATGTAA
>Ga0256834_1000958_pt1 | contig 20226 bp, 14 predicted proteins | sample 4281140metaG_FD_190536 | JGI IMG/M metagenome (GOLD analysis project Ga0256834, IMG submission 190536) | Hydrothermal vent microbial communities from East Pacific Rise, Pacific Ocean - 4281-140 | ecosystem: Environmental > Aquatic > Marine > Hydrothermal vents | place: Pacific Ocean: East...
AATCCGGGTAAACCGGGGCAGACCATCAAAATTCAGCAACGGATTGGACATGGATACGAATCATCTATTCACGAGGCAAAAAAGAAATATACCGCATTCGTTCCCGGAAAGATAAGGGCGCCGCCGCTACCTCGCCTCGAGCAAACCCAAGAAAAAAAACCCCGCTATCACCGAGGATAGCGGGGCAATCCGGAACGCTACGACGGCCGTTCGAAAGGCCGTCAAAACACCCAGTTTTTATTCGGCTTTCATTTGGCCGATTTGGGCGCTTCCTTCATCGTTGCAGCTTCTGCCGCAGGGTTTTCAGCAGCTTCATACACGGCAAATTCCTTGGCGCTGAGATCACCACTGCCGTCTACATCCAGTTCCTTCCATTTTTCCACCAATGCGGGCATGGCGGCCGCCTCATCCTTACTGATGAATCCGCTGTAATCCGCATCCAGCGTGGAGAAAAGATTTCCGGCAGTAGCGGCAACCGCAAACAAAGCGCCCATGGCGGCAACAACAATTTTCTTAGACATGATATTCAACTCCTTTCATAGTTATAAACTCAAGCAGACCAGACACACGAAAAATCTGGCCACGACACAGATAAAGCAAACGCCGTGCCAAAGAAAACTATCAACGCCTTATCAATCACTTAGGAACAATCCTCCCTTTCCCTTACACCAGATCTGTCGCTTCCCGGCGACACCATATTCAAACGCTTCGGCAAACCCCCCATAACCAAGGCGCAGACTGCTGTCGCTGTTTGGCGACAGTTCGTATCCTGGCCTTATCTTTGGCAGAATCGGTGCATGTCCATCAAGCCCGCCACCATTCTGAAGCTGACGCTACTGGGATTCATCCTGGTCGCCATCCCCCTGACCATAGGCCTGCTCAATACCATGCTGCAAGTGGACCGCCTGGCGGCGCAGATGCAAAAAGCCGTTCATGATTCCACCCAGGCGGTGGAATCCGGGCGCCTCATTACCACCCAGGCGCTGAATATGGAGCGCAGCGCATTGCAGTACCTGGTATTGAGAGATGCGGGCATTCTGTCCCGCTATCAGAGTCAGCGCGAATCCTTCAATCAGGAGATCCAGCGCCTGTTGCGCCTGCCGCTGGATACCGCCCTGGCCCAGCGCTTGCAACAATTGCAGGAACATGAGGCCCGGCTCTACCAGAAGCTCCAACAGGTTCCCGATGAAACAACGGAAAACGCCAAGAAGCTGGAGCCGGGGGAGCAATTGTCCAATCTGGCGGCTTCCATCCCTTTCGACGTCACCACGCTCATCGCCAGGGAAAGCCGGCGCATGAACCAGCAGATCCGCAGGGTCCGGCAACTGCTGCTGTGGCAGGCGGCGGCCCTGATTCCCCTGGCCCTGCTCATTGCCGCCATCTTCAGCGTGCTCATCTCCGGGCCCCTGCGGCATCTGGGCGCCGCCATCCGCCAACTCGGCTCCGGGCAGTTCGATACCCCTATCGAAGTCAAGGGGCCGCAGGATATCCGGGAACTGGGCAAGCAACTGGACTGGCTGCGGCGGCAGCTGGCGGCGCTGAACGAACAGAAGATGCAATTCCTCCACCATGTTTCACACGAACTGAAAACGCCGCTTACCACCATCCGGGAAGGGGCCGGACTGTTGCACGAAGGCATTGCCGGAAGCCTTACCCAGGAACAGCGGGAAATCGTGCAGATACTGCACAGCAACAGCCTGCAACTGCAATCCCAGGTAGAAAGCCTGCTGAACTTCAACCTCGCCCTGTCCCAGGAGCACCCTCCGGAACGCAAAATCATCGACATCGCCTCCCTGATCGCCAAAGGAGTGGAAAAACACCAGTTGACATTGAAATCACGGGCGATATCCATAAACAGCCACCTGGCATCCCTTTCTGTGAACGGGGATACAGAACAACTCCAGGCGATCATCGACAATCTTCTTTCCAATGCCATCAAGTATTCACCCGAGGGCGGAGAAATACAGATTCTTCTGCAGCAGCAGAACCAACAACTGCTGCTCGATGTCATAAACAGGGGAGAAAGCATTGCCGAGGAAGACAAACCCTATTTGTTTGAGCCTTTTTTTCAGGGGAAATCGCCTTCCAGCGGCCCGGTGCGCGGCACCGGGCTTGGGCTGTCACTGGTAAAACGATATCTACATTTGCATGGAGGCACAATCGAGCTGCTGGAAAGCACCGAGAGAACCCATTTCCAGGTTATCCTGCCCCTGGCGGCACAGGTGAGTACCGAATCATGAACCGGCTTATACCGCCCATTGCCTCTCTGCTTCTAGGCGCCTGCACGACTGCGCCACTCCAGACGCCAAGCCTGCCGCTGGTCGTGGAACCATCAATCAATCCCAGTTGCGCCAACCTCCTGGATGACTATGAAACCTTCTCCCTGATGGATGGCAGGGGGCGCAAGCAAATGCTCGACGACGTCTCCAGCGCCTGGCTGCTGACCAGGAACAACTGTGAGCAATTGCGCCTGGCGTTACTGCTCAGCCAACCAGACCGGCCGGACAATGACCGGCGGAAAGCATTGAAGCTGGTCAAGGAGCTTCTACGCAACGAGAAACTGCTGGATGCGCAAGCACACCAACTTGCCAGACTGCTTCATGATCAGCTTCGGCAGGCGCATCTGCAACAGCGAAAGGTAGTGGAACTCAAACAACGCTTGCAGGCGCAGCATAGCGCCTCCAAACAGCTTGCGGAACAACTGAACAACCTGCAGTCCCAATTACAACAGCTGAAGAACATTGAGCAAAACATCAATGAAAAAGAACAGTCCATCATCACCCCTTCAACCGGCAATCTCTCCGATGAACCACCATAGAATTCTGCTGGTCGACGACGATCCCGGCCTGCTCAAACTGTTGTCCCTGCGCCTCGAAGCCAACGGTTTCCAGGTCGATACCGCCAGCAGCGGCCGGCAGGCGCTGGGGAAAATCGACACATTGCGCCCCCATCTCATGATCACCGACCTGCGCATGCAAGGCATGGATGGGCTGGAGCTTTTCGACGCCGTGCAGAAGCACACCCCCTCTTTGCCCGTGATCATGCTCACCGCCCATGGCACCATTCCCGACGCCGTACAGGCCACGCGCAAAGGGCTGTTCAGCTACCTTACCAAGCCTTTTGACAGTGGGGAGCTGCTGCAAAGCATCAACAACGCCCTGAGCCAGTGCTATGGACATGACAAGCCGGAGCATTCCGCCAACGACGAGTGGCGAAGCGAGATCATCAGCAACAGCGCAGTAATGGAAAGATTGCTGACCAAAACATGGCGGATTGCGCAAAGCGATGTGAGCGTATTGATCCAAAGCAGCAGCGGCACCGGCAAGGAGCTTCTGGCGCGGGCGCTGCACAGGGCCAGCCCCCGCCACAAGGCGGCTTTCGTGCCCATCAACTGCGCCGCCATCCCGGAAAACCTGCTGGAATCCGAACTTTTTGGCCACCGCAAGGGCGCCTTTACCGGGGCGGATCGCAACCGCAAGGGGCTGTTCGAGGCCGCCAATGGCGGCACCCTGTTCCTGGACGAAATCGGCGACATGCCCCTGGAGTTCCAAGCCAAGCTGTTGCGGGTGCTGGAAGACGGCGAGGTGCGCCCCGTGGGCGCCACGGAAAGCTTTCCCGTGGATGTGCGCATCGTTTCCGCCACCCATTCCGACCTGGAAGCCGCCATCGAGGCCGGCGAGTTCCGGGAAGACCTGTTCTACCGCCTGAACGTCGTGATGCTGGAAATTCCACCCCTGTCCGAACGCCGTGAGGATATCCCCGTACTGGCCAGGCATTTCCTGCATCAGGCCCGGGCGCGGGGACGCTGCCAGGCCCGGACTTTCTCTCCGGAAGCCATGGAGGCCTTGATGCTGGCGCCATGGAAGGGGAATATCCGCCAGCTGCTCAATGTAGTGGAACAGGTGGCGGCGCTGTCCATGACCGCCATCATTCCCGAAAGCCTTGTGCAGAACGCACTACGCAACAAATCCGGCGGCATCGTTTCCCTGGCGGAGGCTCAAAGCAATTTCGAGCGCAACTATCTGGTGGAACTGTTGCAAATGACCGGCGGCAATGTAACCCAGGCGGCGCGCCTGGCAAACCGGAATCGCACGGAATTTTATCGCCTGCTCCATCGCCACGAGCTGGAACCGCAAATATTCCGCCACTGAAAAAATCCCCAAAAAAGCGCCCCGGCCATGCGGGGCGTTTTTCCAACCAAAGGATCCGGTTCGCGTTATTTCAGATTCACGACCGTATCGATCTCAAACCCGCGTTCCGTTCCCAGCATGCGGAAGTCGATCTTCCCGTAGACCTCCGCGGCGGTTTCCATGGATTGATAGGCCGCTTGCAGATCCGCGGCCTCTTCCCCTTGCATGGATTGCACCATATTTTTCATCGGGGGACCGATTGTCTGAAACAACTTGTTTGCATCATAGCTCATGGAAAAGAATGGCGGCGCATCCGCGACCGGCGCCGACAAGGCCTGGTCGATCCCGTCGGGAGCCGTATCGCCAACGATCAACGCCAGGGTCTCACCCTTGATGGCGGCGAAAGTGGGGGGCGCCACCGGCGACATGCTTTCCAGAGGGACGCGAACAGGCGTACCATCCGTAGGTATATCCAGCTGCGCGAGCTGGGGACTGAGCATCCCCGCCATGCTGAACATGCTCTTGGGATCCGTCGCCGCCAGCAGTACCTGGGCATCGACGGTTTTGGGCGTCATGGTTTGCGTATCCACTTCAATATTGTTGACGGTAACGCTGAACCCCCTGATTCCCATGCCTACCAGCATGGGATTGAACGCCACATCGACGCCCTGCATGGCCTGGGCCAGCTCTTCCTCGTTCACCAGCTCACAACCCTTGCCTGTTTCCAGGAAGTTGCGCAGCATGGCCTTGATGCCATCACGAATCTGAGGCAGATCAAAGCCCACGCCAAAGCTCACCATGCCGTCATTGGGCACACCGACGCCCGGCACCGGCGCAGACATTTTCTGCAGCCATGCCGCAACACCAGGAGAGGTCTCCAGCGTCGCTCTGATCGCATATTTCCGATCCGTCACCTCGGTGAAGCCGAAGCTGATCATGGGCACGGACTGGACTGTGGTCTTTATAAAGCCGTGACAAGCCGCGGACAGCTCCTTGGGGCTGACGCCAAGCCCCTGAAGCACCTGCGCATTGATGCCCTGGGATTCTCCCAGGGCCATTTCCGCCATGCGCACCAGATCAAGATAGCCGTCACCGTATCCGAGGAATTTGCGCTTGCTGCTGAACGCCTTGAAGGCGCCGGTATCCGCCAGGGACTTTTCCGGCTTGGTTTCGCCAAGCGCCAGGGGCAGCATCTCGGCTTCCGATTTGGCCGGCAATACCGCCATGATCAGATGCTCCTTGCCGACTGCAAGAATACCGACCAGTTTGTCCAGCTCAAAACGGCGATAACTGATATCGCCCCGGGTCAGTTTTTCCGCCTGCATGCCGCTACGCTCTTCTACCCGCGACAAAAAAGCCTCTACTTTTCCCGCATCCAGGATCTCCACCCAGGCTACGGGCAACATGCCCAGACCATAGATCAGGCTGCGTCCGTTTATGGGCAAGCCCAGGGATTCCAGCCCTTTTGCGCTCATTTTCCCTTCCAGTTCCGCCAGGAATGCGTCCACCAGCTTCACCATGTCCTGCCCGGCTTCATCAGTATCCGCACCGGAAACCGCCAACTCCGCACGCAGGGAACCATCCTCCAGGTTCACAGCCGACGCCTTCAGCAGCTTCTCGCTCAATTCCAGAGGCAGCTTTCTGCTGCTGGCGAATACATAGGGCGAGTCAACCGGCACCAGGGCGAGAAGATTAAATTCCGCAACGGCTTCCTCTGCCGCCGCCTTTTCCGCTTTTTCCGCCTTGTCGGAGTCGCTACAACCCGCCACCCCAACCGCCAGAACGCCGGCGAGCAAATATTTGTTCATTTTTCCATAAGATAGTTTCATGCCTTTCTCAACTCCGTAAATCCTCGATTACCGTTTTCGTATCCGGACGCACACCCCGCCACAGGTAGAATGATTCAGCGGCCTGTTCCACCAGCATTCCCAAACCATCCAATGCTTGCAGCGCGCCATGTTCCCTTCCCCACTTAACGAATGCCGTGGGTTCGGAAGCATACATCATGTCATAAACCCAGGCATTTTTCCCGAGACAGCGGCCAGGGATATCCGGCACCTCACCGGACAAGCCGGCCGCGGTGCCATTGACGATCAGATCAAATGCCTGCCCATTGAGTTCATCCAGCCCGCAACCGGAAACCGGCCCAAAAGACCGCAGTTCCGCCGCCATCTCCACGGCGCGGCGGGCGGTACGGTTGGCAATCACCAGGCAGGATGGCTGTTGTTCCAGCAATGGCCGCACCACGCCACGGGATGCGCCACCAGCACCGAGCAGCAACACCCTGGCGCCGGCCAGCACAAAACCATGGTTCTGCTGCAAATCCCGCACCAGGCCAACGCCATCCGTATTGTCGCCAAAAATGCGCCCCTCTTCCTTCAACATGAGGGTATTCACCGCTCCGGCGGAATCCGCCCTGGGGGTCAGCTCATCCGCCAGACGCCAGGCCTGTTCCTTGAACGGCACCGTGACATTCAGCCCCTTTCCGCCTGCGGCAAAAAACCCCCGGACATCATCGGCAAAATACTCCAGATCCCCCAGGATTCTGTCGTAACTCAGATCCTGGCCCGTCTGAGCGGCGAATTTGCGGTGAATCAGCGGCGATTTGCTGTGCGAGATGGGATTACCAATAACCGCATATCTATCCATCATACCGGAGGCCATGGGGAAAAAACGCCAACTATACGGAATTCCGCACCATGGATCCAATCCAAACACCTGCGGCAACCCGCGTGCGGGGTTGATCCATTCCGGGCTTCCGTGGGGACAGCGGAACAATTCAACCTCCTTTACGCCGGCATGGATCCGGGCCCAGTGTTTCAGGCGTTCATCGCTCCCCGTCAGCGCCGGGATGGAACGCCCCGATAGTTGCCGGATTCCGGCATACGCCTGACGCAGACGGGCTCGTTCAGCGCTTCCTTAATAAAGACTTAAGCTTGCTGGCCTAGAATTCCCTCTCGACACCGCTCGTCGCCTGTCCCGGGAAAGCACCAATGCAAGGGGACAAGCATCCGATACGACAAGTGAAGCCACACCAAGCCAGTGTTTTTAACCAGGGAATCCAAGAACAAGAACATGAAAATCGTTATCTATACGCATGATACGTTTGGGCTCGGCAACATCCGCCGCATGCTGTTAATCGCCGAGCACCTTAACCAATCGATCAAGGATGCTTCCATACTATTGATTTCCAGTTCCCCCATGTTGCACGCCTTTCGCCTGGGCAAGGGGATTGACTACATAAAACTGCCAACCATATCCCGCAACATACAGGGCGAGTACCAGACGCGCACCCTCGGAATGACCCTTCAGGATATGGTGAAAATGCGCGCCGATCTCATACTTTCCGCGGTACGCAATTTTTCCCCGGATGTGATTTTGGTGGACAAGAAGCCACTGGGGCTAAAGCGGGAGCTTACCGCCACCTTGCGCTTTCTAAAAGAGCAAAAAGCGCCCACCAAGGTCTATCTGGTGCTTCGCGACATCCTGGACCGTCCCGATGTCACCCACAGGTACTGGAGAAAGAAGGGATACTTCAATGTAATCGAGCACTACTACAATCAGGTGCTCATCCTGGGCGACAAGACAGTCTATGACGCCGCCCGGCTGTACCATTTCCCCTTTGCCTGCCAGCAGCTCGTGCACTACTGCGGTTATCTGCGGCGTTCCGGGGAAGATTTGAAAGACGCACAATGGGTGCGCAAGCAGCTCGGCATCGGCAAGGAAAAAATCATTCTGCTCACCACCGGCGGCGGGGCCGATGGCGAACGCATTCTGACGCATTTCCTGCAATTTTGGCGGCGCCATGATTTGGGGAAAGATGTCCATGCAGTAGTCGTGCATGGGCCGGAGCTTTGTCCACAGACGCAGCAACAGATCACAAGCATTGCCGGGCAATGCCGGCAAGTAAGCCTGCTCGAGTTTACCCCCCATCTGCCCAGCTTTATGAACGCGGCGGAGGTTGTCATCTCCATGGGCGGCTACAACACCTTGTGCGAAGCGCTCTCGCTAAACAAGCGTATTCTCTGCATTCCCAGGGTCACGCCGGTCAGCGAACAACTGATTCGCGCCAGCAGATTCGCCCAGCTCGGAATGCTGCAGCTTGTCCATCCTGATGAGCTCACCGCCAGAAAGCTGGCTACCGCCTTGCACCAGTTACTGGAGGAAAAACAAACCATTCTTCCAGGCGCGGCATTGTCCTTTGACGCACTGGAGCAAATAGAAAAGCAACTGACGAAAGAGCTGCCAAACCACAAACTGCCGCCCCCGGTTCGGCTCGCAGCGCAGAAAGCCGCTTTTCCGGCGTACAGGGTTTCCAAATGATTTTTGTCGATCCGGCAATACGCCGTTGCAGCCTCAGGGCATCCAGGCCGCATCAGGCCCCGCCTGCAAACCCGGGTTGTGGCACCGACACCGGCAATACCCTGAATGCGGCGCACGCCTGAATCCCCTTTCGCTCCTGGCTTTACACAAGAAGAGTCCCAATCATGTCTACCCCGGAATTTCCAGTCGGTTATATCGTCAAACGCTATCCAAGATATTCAGAGACCTTTATCGTCAATGAAGTGCTTTCCCATGAACGTGCCGGCGCCGATATCCATATCTTTGCCCTGAGGCCGCCAAACGATACGCACTTTCAGGACATTATCGCCAGAGTCAGGGCGCCGGTTCACTATCTGCCCTACAACAAGATGAAGCTGGACAACTGGCTCGGCATGATCACGGAACTGACGGGAAAACTCCCCGGCCTTCGCCGGCATCTGGCAGACAACCTCCATCACGGCGCCCGGGAAATCCTGCAGGCAGCAGTATTGGCGGAACAGGTTCAGCGCCACGGCATTCGTCATCTGCATGCCCACTTCGCCACCTATCCCGCTGAAGTGACGCGCCTGGCCGCCCTGTTTGCCGGCGTAAGCTACAGCTTTACCGCCCATGCCGTGGACATCTTCCACGAAAGCGTTCGCACGGAAGATTTGCGTGAAAAATTTTCCGATGCAGCTTTTACAGTGACTGTCAGTGATTACAACCTGGACTATCTGCAACAGCGCCTGGGCGCAATCCCCTCCACCGTTCACCGCATTTACAATGGCATGGATCTCGACCAGTTCACCTGGAAGTCTCCCCTGCAACGCCCCCCGGAGATTATCGCCATTGGCCGGCTGGTCGAAAAAAAGGGCTTTCGCGACCTGGTTGACGCCTGCGCCATATTGCGCCGCAAAGGCACCCCCTTTCGTTGCCGCATCATTGGCATGGGCGACCTGCGGGAAGCCCTGGCGCAGCAAATCATTCACCACGGCCTACAGGATGTCGTGGAACTGAGCGGCCCCATGCCACAAAACGAAATTCGCAGTCGCATCCAGTCTGCTGCGGTTTTCGCCGCTCCCTGCGTGGTTGCGGCTGACGGAAACAGGGACGGCCTGCCTACGGTTTTGCTGGAGGCCATGGCCCTGGGTACGCCTTGCATCTCCACCGACGTCACCGGCATTCCGGAGGTGATCCTGCATGAGCAGACAGGCTACCAGGTGCCACAACATGACCCCGACGCCCTGGCTTCGGCGCTGGAAATCCTGTTGCAGGACGGACAGAAACGTGAAGATCTCGCCCGGCGCGCACGCCGACTCATCGAAGAGCATTTCGATGTAGACCGGAATACGGCGCTCATCCGGCAGCAATTTTCATTGGCAGCGGCGCCTGTTTCGGCGTCGGCCGAGCAAAACCTGGAAATGGTCTGATGCGCATTGCCTATGTTTGTGCAGATCCCGGCATTCCCGTATTTGGCTGCAAGGGATGCTCTCTCCATGTACAGGAGATGCTCCGCGCCTTGGTCAACCTGGGCATGAACGTAACCTTGTTTGCGGCAAAACAGGGCGGCGATCCACCCGGGGATTTGCGCAAGATCACCTGCCACATACTGCCGCCGCAGGCGCAGCCGGGGCAAAAACCGGATCGCGCCCAACGTGAGCAGCAAGCCATGGACGCCCATGACTGGTTCCTGCAGGCATTGCAGCAAGAAGGCGATTTCGATTTGGTGTACGAGCGCTATTCCCTGTGGAGCCATGCGGGAACGGCATATGCTTCCCGGCATGCCATTCCCAGCGTGCTGGAGGTCAATGCCCCATTGATGGAGGAAGCAAAAAACTACCGGGGCCTCATTCACGAACAGCAGGCGCGCCAGATCGCCCGGCAGAACTTCCAGCGGGCCAGCCTGATTTGCTGTGTCTCACAGGCGGTGGCGGACTATGTACAGAGCTTCGCACCAGCACGCGGCCGGGGAAAAGCGGCATTGCCCGCGATTGTCACGCCCAACGCCGTCAACCCCCGGCGTTTTGCGGCATTTTCCACAGCCAGGGCGCCCCGGGAACACTCTGCCGACCTGGTCATCGGATTTATGGGAACCCTGAAACCCTGGCACGGAATCGACTACCTCTTGCACGCCTTTGCCCGGTTTCAACAGGAAAACCCCTCAAGAAAGGCCAGGCTCCTGATCATTGGTGACGGCCCGCAGCGCGCTGCCATGGAAGAGTTGGCCAGACAACTGCATATCGACGACCGGATACAATCCACGGGAGCAGTGGCGCCGGATGATGTGCCGGGCTGGCTGGAAAAAATGGATATTGCCGTTGCCCCCTATCCGCCGCTGGAAAACTTTTATTTCTCGCCCCTGAAAGTTTTCGAATACATGGCTGCCGGCTTGCCTGTTATCGCCAGTGATATGGGGCAGATCAAGGATCTTGTTCAGCATGGGGAAAATGGCCTGCGGGTGCCGCCCGGCTCGGTCATGGATTTGACCGAGGCCCTGCAGTTTCTCGCCGACCACCCACAGCAGGCGGCGCAAATGGGAAGGCGGGCGCGACAATACATCCTTGAACACTATACCTGGGATACGGTTGCGCAGCGGGTGCTCACGCAATGCCTGGACAACCACGAAAAGAACGCCAGCCTTGCTCGTCCCGCCACCCAAAGGAACGCAAACTGATGGCCCGCCCGAAGTCCATACGCACCGCCTTGCCGGGCATTTTGCATTTCGTGCGCTACTTTGCCCCTGCTATCAAGGAGCACAGGGGCACCATCGCCGTGGCAATGCTCGCCCTGTTCCTGCAGACCCTGTTCAGCTTGCTGGAACCCTGGCCGCTGAAATTCGTCATCGACCTGATTACCGATTCGCAGCAGGGCCGAACACAGGGGTTGTTGCCTGCATTCATCACGGAGCTGTCAACCACGGAATTTCTCACCCTGCTGGCCATTGCGCTGATCATCTTCGCTTCCCTGCGCGCCTTGTTCACCTACATCAGCACCATCGCCTTTGCACTGGTGGGACACAAAGTATTGATGCGGGTGCGGGAACAGCTATTCAATCACATGCAACGGCTTTCCCTTTCCTACCATTCCGAGGCGCGCAGCGGCGATCTGGTGATGCGCTTGCTCAGCGATATCGGCATGATACGCGAGGTTACCGTCACCGCAATTCTGCCGCTGCTGGGCAACTTTCTGGTTTTGGCAGGCATGTTGGGGGTCATGTTCTGGCTGAACTGGCAACTGACCCTCATTGTGGTCGCCATCATGCCGGCCCTGTTCGTTCTGACATTGTTCAAAAGCCGCAAGATCCAGCGCGTTTCCCGCAAGAACCGCCAGCGGGAAGGCGCCATGGCCGCTACTGCCTCGGAAACCATTGGCGCCATCCAGACCGTGCAATCCCTGTCACTGGAAGATGCTTTTTCCAAGCACTTTTCCGCGCAAAACAAGAAGAGCATCAAGGAAGGCGTAAAGGCGAAACGTCTCGCCGCCGGGCTGGAGCGGATCGTGGACGTGCAAATCGCCATTGCCCTGGCGCTGGTGCTCTGGTTTGGCGCCCGGCATGTACTCGCGGGCACCCTCAGTCCGGGGGAACTGCTGATTTTCGTCTTTTACCTGAAACGGGTTTTCCGCCCGCTACGGGACTTTGCGAAATACACCTCACGACTTGCCAAGGCGTCCGCCTCCGGGGAACGCGTACTGGAGGTGCTGCAGCAGGAATCCGATATTCAGGACCAGCCGGGAGCGAAGGTTGCGCCCGCCTTCCGCGGAGACATTTGTTTTCAGGATATCCACTTCGGCTATGTTGAAGCACACCCGGTACTGAAGGGCATTCAGCTGGATATTCGGGCGGGAGAAACCATCGCCATTGTCGGCGCTTCCGGTAGCGGAAAAACCACCTTGTCCAACCTGCTGCTGCGCCTGTACGATCCCCAGCAAGGCAAGGTGCTGATTGACCAGCAAGACATCCGCGGCCTGACGCTGGCTTCACTGCGCAAACAAATGAGCGTGGTATTGCAGGACGGCCTGCTGTTCTCGGGCACCGTGCTGGAAAACATCATGATCGGCCAACCCGAGGCAACCCAGGAAGCGGTGGAGGAAGCGGCGCGCATCGCCAACGCCCATGCCTTCATCGAGCAACTTCCCCAGGGATACCAGACTCCAGTCGGGGAACGGGGCGTAACCCTGTCGCAAGGGCAGCGCCAGCGTATCGCCATTGCCCGCGCCGCCCTGCAGAACACCCCCATCCTGATTCTGGACGAACCCACAACCGGACTGGACAAAGACAACGAGCACAAGGTCAGTCAGGCCTTGAAGCGATTGGCGCAAGGGCGCACCACACTGTATATCACGCACCGGCTGGAAGCCGCGTTACAGGCAGACCGGGTAGCCCTGTTCGCCCAGGGCCGCATTCTGGCCTGCACCACGCCGCATGAACTCATGGAAACCAATCAGTCTTTCATGGAGCTTTTCCAGCTCCAGCAAAACAGCGGAACAAGCCAACCTACTGGCGAGGGCGTCTCATGACCCACGCCAATGGTTTATCGACCATGCCCATGGATAGACGCATCAAAGGCTGGGAGCACTTGCTGGACACGCGGCTGTTGCTGCGCGAACTGCAGCGGGCCTTGCCGCATAGCGAAATCCAGTCAATCCAGAAACACTATATTCGCTACAAACCCGGCACCAGCCTTCTGGTGTGTTATCAGATGCAGGCGGACGGCAATGCTTACGCCCTTTACGCCAAGTCCTACAACGCTGATCACTCCAAGCTGTCCAACAGCCAAAAAAAGAGTTTCGAAGCCGTCATTGGAGGCATCGGACATCTGCTCCTGCCCCGGCAGCATATCGAAATCTACCTGGCGCCCAATGACGCCCGCTTGCGTTCCATTCGGCGCCTGCAAAACCCCCACCGCAGATATGTGCTGCTGAAACGGACGCTCATGAACGGCTCGGGCAACAAGGATTTCCGCTTTGCCTCCATCGAGACTTTGCAGTACAAGCCGGAACGTCGCTATGTTGCCTGCCTGACACTGCCGCAAGGACACAAGGCGGTACTCAAGGCCTACCGGCAACGAGCCTACGAACAGACGCTTGCCCATATACAGCAACTCGACGCCCTGGGCATCTCATACTTCCCGCCTCTTATCGGGCAGCACAAAGAATACGGCATCTTGCTGTTCCAATGGCGCGAAGGAGAATTGCTCACCGAGTGCTGGCAGCGTCCTGATTTCGACGTCTCCACGCTGGAGAAGCTGGCGCAGCAACTGGCCAGCTTCCATCGAGGAAGATGGCGACAAGTCATCGCACCGCGCAAAAACGATCTGTCAGCCATTGTGCAGGGCATGAAGCACCTCACGCCCCAGCTCCATGACATCGCCACCCGCCTCGTTCAGCAACTGGAATCGCAGCTTCGGCAAATCCCCAACCTCGAGGCGCGCTGCCATGGCGATTTCTACGCAAAACAGATTCTGTGCCATGGGGACAATCTGTACTGGCTGGATCTGGATGACATCTCCCTGGCGCACCCCGGCAGGGACATAGGAACATTCGTGGCCCACCTGCAATGGGATGTGCTGCGCCACCGGTTGACTTCCCAACAGGCGGCAACCTACGAGCGGATATTTATCAGCGCCTATCAAAGCCACGCGACCCATGAGCTACCACTACAACACCTGTACACTCTGGTCGCCCTGCATCTGTTCCAGTTGATTCACCATCCGTTTCGCAATTGTGAAAGCGAATGGGTCGAGCAAACGGAAAAAATGCTGCTCTGCATCCAAAAATACCTGCGGCAAGGCATGCAAGGAAAACCACAGGGCTGCCACGCAACCTATCCCCGGCGCCCCCATATACATAACCCGTTCAGGCTGAAAAAAGACGCCACTTTGCATTCCCTGTTACAGCAGGCGCTCGATCCGGCGCAGTGCATACGCTGGTTCAGCAAATACCTTCCCGAGCGGAATATCCAGGCCATTGAAGAAATTTCAGTCCTGCGCTACAAGCCCGGAAAACGGCTTCTCCTGCGCTACAAGCTCATGAGCGCAGGCGGCGAGCTGACCTTGCTTGGAAAAATCCGGGCCAAAGGATTGCACCGCTCGGTATTTCGCATCAACCAGCAACTCTTTGAAAAACGGCATGCCCTGTCCACCGGCACAAGCTGGCAGGTTCCGGAGCCCCTGTGCATGATTCCCGAATGCCAGATGTGGCTGCAGCGGCAAGTTCCAGGACGCGAGTATACGCAGCTCCTCAGTGAAGGCGCCGGGGGAACCATGGTAGAGGCCATTGCCAATATGAGCCACAGCCTGCACCACAGCGGCGTCCGGGTGAAGAAGTCACATGGCGTGACGCAGGAGCTGGCGGTTCTGAAACAACAGCTTTACAAAGTTGCGGATCAACATCCCCATTGGCAGCCCGACATCCACAAGCTCTACACGCTACTGCAGCAGTATTCGCTTCCATTGCTGAACCGGCCTTCCTGCTGCATTCACCGGGACTTCTATCCCGACCAGGTCATGGTGAACGGCCAGCAGCTTTATCTGCTGGATCTGGATTTGGCCTGCATGGGCGACCCCTGCCTGGATATCGGCAATTTCATCGCCCACATCCAGGAGCAGGCGCTGCGGGAAAAAAACGATTTACATGCCTACCAGGACATTACAGAACGCCTGTCCGGACATTATCTGCAACTGAGCGGACATCAGCCGCAGGATGCCGAAGCCATCGCTATCTATCAATTGTTGAGCCTGGCCCGGCATATCGCCATCAGCCAGCGGCTGCCCGAACGCAGCCACCTGACGCCTATTTTACTGACAGCCGCACTTGAACAGGTACAAGCACGACTATGAGCAACCCCTTGATTTCAACAGCCCGTGGCGCCTTGCTGCTTGCGCTGATGCCCTTGCCCGTTCTCGCGCAGGACGCACAACAATCCAATGCCGGCAGCAGCCAGATCATCATCAGCAACCCCGATGACTACCGGCCAGACGACCAATTCACCATCCAGGTATTCGGGCGTGATCTGATCATTGGCGGGGAATATGAAATCCGCGCCGAACAACGGGGCAACTATGCTCTCAGCGATACAGACAACGACCGGGAAAAATACCGGCAGAAACTGGAGCTGGAGTTTCGCTACGACATCAGTTCCCAGGTAAAAGCCCTGCTGGAAACCAAACTGATTTCCTCCGCCGATCATCGCGCGGATCAGCGCAGCCATCTTGACACCCTGGAACGCGGGGAAAGCTGGCTGGATATCAGCCGTCCCCTGGGCGGCAAAAGCACCCTCGGCCTGCGCATCGGCAGGCAGAATTTCGCCGAAGAACGCGAATGGTGGTGGGATGAGGATCTGGATGCGGTGCGCCTCTACTATGCTTCTCCACGACTCAGCCTTGAACTGGGCCTGGCTGAAGAACTTGGCGGCAAAGCCACGAACCAGCCCCTGCCGGAAGACAAGAGAGACATCCAGCGTGTGCTGGCGCATCTGAGCTGGGAATACAGCAAAGGACACAAACTGGAACTGTTTGGCCTCTACCATGACGACCGTTCCTCCACGCCTGAAGCGGGCGATCAGCTTGCCGCAGACAAAGAGGATACATCTGACGCCCGCCTTGTCTGGTACGGCATTCGGGTGCGCGGAAAAGACAAGATCAAGGATCTTGGGAAAATCCGCTACTGGGTGGATCTGGGCGCAGTGAAAGGCAAGGAAGACCTGCTGGATTTTGACGACATTTCCACAGGGCGTATTGAAGTCACAGACGCCATCCGGCGGGACGTGAAAGGCAGCGCCATCGACATCGGCCTTACGCTGAAAAGCAAATTACCGGGGCAGCCGTCATTTACCCTCGGCTTCGCCCAGGGTTCCGGCGACAGCGACCCCGCCGACAACACCGACCGCGCCTTCCGGCAAACCGGACTGGACGACAACAACGGCAAATTCAACGGTGTAGACAGCTTTCGCTATTATGGTGAATTGCTCCGGCCACAACTGTCCAACATCCGCATCAGCACCGCCAGCCTCGGCTATCCGCTGCTTCGCGACAGTTCCATCGAAATTCTCTACCACCGGTATCACCAGGTTGAAGCCAGCGACCAACTCAGCAGTCGCCTGCGCATCAGCCCCGACGGGCGAAATACTTTTCTTGGCGACGAAATCGACATCGTACTGGGGCTGGAAGAATGGAAAAAACTGGAGCTGGAGCTGGTCGGCTCCGTGTTTCGCGCCGGAGACGCCTTTGCGGATCGGGAAGGTGATTTGTCGTACTTCATCAATCTGAAACTCAACTACAACTTTTAGCCGGATAGAGGCGTCTCGAACAGTTCGGTTTTTGTCACGCCAGTGCAGGCCGGCGTCCCGGGTTTTCAAGAACTCATGGATGCCTGCAGCGGAATGACGATTTATGAAGACATCCCTATTTCATCAAAACATCTGGATTCATGGAGAATTGAGCATTGAAAATTAGTGTATACGGTACCGGTTATGTGGGATTGGTAACAGGAGCCTGTTTTTCCGAAATGGGCAACGTAGTAACCTGCATGGACGTTGACGAAGCAAAAATCGAGGGGCTGAAAAAAGGCATACTCCCGATTTACGAACCCGGACTGGAACAATTGGTGCAGGAAAACTACCGGGAAGAACGCCTGAAGTTCACCTCTTCCATCAAGGTTGCGGCAGCCAACGCCTGTTGCCATTTTATTGCTGTGGGTACGCCTCCCAGGGAAGACGGTTCAGCAGACCTGCAACATGTTTTGCAGGTTGCAAGGCAAATCGGACAACAGCTGCAACAAAAGTACAACGTGATCGTAAACAAATCGACAGTACCGGTTGGCACTGCAGAAAAAGTCGCCCAAATCATCCAGGACGAGCTGGATAAACGGGGCGAATCCGATATCGAGTTCGATGTGGTCAGCAATCCGGAATTCCTCAAAGAAGGGGCGGCCATAAACGACTTCATGCGTCCCGACAGGGTTGTCATAGGAACAAACAGTGCAAGAGCGGAAAAAATCATGCACGGACTCTACTCCTCCTTCACCCGCGTCCATGACCGGGTCATGGTCATGGGCATACGCGAAGCCGAAATGACCAAGTACGCCGCCAACGCCATGCTGGCCACCAAAATATCCTACATCAACGAAATCGCCTCTCTGTGTGAAGAACTTGGCGTGGACGTAGAACAAGTGCGCGAGGGCATAGGCGCGGATCGGCGCATCGGCTACCACTTCATCTATCCCGGCTGCGGCTATGGCGGCTCTTGCTTTCCAAAGGACGTGCGGGCGCTGCAAAGAATGGCCGAAGAAGTCGCCTTCACCCCCCATGTGCTCAATGCCGTCGAATCCAGGAACGCGATACAAAAAGAAAGTCTTTTCAACAAGATCAACGCCCATTTTGGCGGTGATTTCCAGGGCAAGACCATAGCGCTGTGGGGTTTGTCCTTCAAACCCGGCACGGATGACATGCGAGAGGCCCCTTCACTGGTGCTTATCCGCTCACTCCTGGAAGCCGGAGCATCAATCCAGGCGCATGACCCTGTCGCCAACAAAACCGCCAGGGAAGAGATGGACGAACAATGGGTAAAACAAAACCACATCCGTTTTTATGATCATCAGTATGATGCGCTACATGGAGCCGACGCCCTGGTGCTGGTCACGGAATGGAAGCCCTTCCGTAGTCCGGACTATGAAGTGATCATGGATCGCCTGAACAGCCCCGTAATATTCGATGGAAGAAACCAGTACAACCCAAACCACCTGAAAGAAATGGGTTTCAAATACTACGGAATCGGCAGGTAATGGCCCCGGCTGCCCCGAAAAACCCGCCCTACGCTCCTTTCACCCCGTATAACAATTTTCTCTATGCGCATCAACTTATTATTTGAAAAACAATCGGCAAACTCTTATCCCCAAGGCCTTGCAACTGGAGTAAAATCCTCCCTGAATCATTCCTTGGGAAGCCCTGAACAAGTCCATTTGCATCACCCCGGCGCACAACCCCATGAACAGATTCACACGCCGGGGTAACGACTTGATCAAAGGCTCCCATGTTTTTGTTTAGGGGCTCCGGAACCAGTTCCGGAATGTAGGGGGACGCAACACCATGGAACTCAAGAATATCAACCAGATTGAAACCGCCGCCCAGTCCGGCCGGCCGGAGTTGTTCCGCCTGGGTATCGGGCTGCTGTTCATCATCCTGATCATGATGTACACCGGCTACCAGTATACCGAGATCCATAATGGCCTGATGCTGGTGGCGGCAGCCATGATCGGCGGCTACATGGCCATGAACATCGGCGCCAATGATGTGGCCAACAACGTAGGGCCTGCCGTCGGTTCGCGCGCCTTGACCCTGGGGGGCGCCATTTTCATGGCCGCCATCTTCGAGGCGGCGGGCGCGCTCATTGCCGGCGGCGAAGTCGTAAGCACGATCAAGAAAGGCATCATCGACCCGGCGCTCATCAACGACCCCGATGTATTCATCTGGGTGATGATGGCGGCATTGCTGGCGGCCGCAATCTGGTTGAATATCGCCACCGCCCTGGGCGCCCCCGTCTCGACCACCCACTCCATTGTCGGCGGCGTACTGGGCGCGGGCATTGCCGCCGGCGGCCTGGGCATCGCCAACTGGGCGAAAATGTCCACCATTGCCGCCAGTTGGGTCATCTCCCCCGTACTCGGCGGGATTATTGCCGCGGCCTTCCTGTATCTGATCAAGCGCACCATTACCTACCGCCCCGACATGATTCAGGCATCCAACCGCATGGTGCCCATACTGGTGGGGATCATGGCCTGGGCTTTCAGCACCTACCTCATCATCAAGGGGCTGAAAAAAATCTGGAAGGCCGACTTTTTCAGCGCCCTGGGCATTGGCCTGATCATCGCCATCACCATCTTCGTGATCGTCAAACCATTGATCGCCAAACAATCAGGCGCGCTGCCCAACGAAAAAAGCAGCGTCAACAGATTATTCACCATACCCCTGATTTTCGCCGCGGCCCTGCTGAGCTTCGCCCATGGCGCCAATGACGTAGCCAACGCCGTCGGCCCTCTGGCCGCCATCAACGACGCCATCCTGCACGGGGGCATCGCAACCAAAGCCGCCATACCCCTCTGGGTCATGATGGTGGGCGCCATCGGCATCGCCATCGGCCTGGCCCTGTATGGCCCCAAGCTGATCCGCACCGTCGGCTCGGAAATCACCGAACTGGACCAGATGCGCGCCTTCTCCATCGCCATGGCCGCCTCCATTACCGTGATCATCGCCACCCAGTTGGGATTGCCGGTCAGCTCCACCCACATCGCCGTGGGCGCCGTATTCGGCGTAGGCTTTCTGCGGGAATTCATCAAGGCCTCCTATGCGCGCATGATCGAAGACATCAAAGCGCACCACGCCGGGGAAGATCACGAAGTGATCGAGGCCTTCCTCAACGATTTCCGGCGGGCGTCCGTGCACGAGAAAGGCCGCATGCTGGCGGAACTGAAAAGGCACAAGGCCAAGGCGGAGCTGACCAAGAAAGAACGCAAGGGACTGAAAAAAATCTATCACAAAGAGCTGGTAAAACGCTCTGCCTTGATGAAAATCGCCGCCGCCTGGGTAATCACCGTTCCCGCCTCCGGCCTGATGGCAGCCATGCTGTTCTTTACCATCCGGGGCATGATGCTGTAAGGCAACAGCAGCAAGAACGTAAGCGTTCATTCCATGACGTCATTGACGCACCCGTGCCAGATCAGATAGTAACGGCTCATCGGCAAATTTCTTCTTCCAGACTCTCGGTGTCAGTTCAATGATCTGCTGATCCGGATGCAGGCT
>Ga0256834_1000959_pt1 | contig 20224 bp, 16 predicted proteins | sample 4281140metaG_FD_190536 | JGI IMG/M metagenome (GOLD analysis project Ga0256834, IMG submission 190536) | Hydrothermal vent microbial communities from East Pacific Rise, Pacific Ocean - 4281-140 | ecosystem: Environmental > Aquatic > Marine > Hydrothermal vents | place: Pacific Ocean: East...
TTAATGTTTCAACTTGATCTAACACACTTTGTAATGGTCGAGATACTTCCTCAGGAATAGACTCTATTTTTCCCAGTTTATTAGCAAGCCTTTGCAAGGCCAATTTCATTGGTGTTAAAGGATTCTTTATTTCATGAGCCACCTGCTGTGCCGCCTCTCGCCAAGCCTTTTCTTTTTCTGATTGCCTTAAGGCTACCTTACTTTGTTCTAGTTTGCCTAGCATCTGGTTATACGCTTTAATCAGCATCCCTAATTCATCAGACCATTGAATATTGATAGGCTCTGTTTGCTCAGAAAAACTAGTTGCCTTTAACTTATCGCCTATTAATTTTAATGGACGCGTAAGCCATTTACCTGCAAAATAGGTAGCTAACATGGTAACAAACAATACAATAACAAACACATTTAAAATAGTGTTAAAGGCTTCTCTTTTACTTGAATTGAGGGAAGTATTTGTACTAAAAAAAGGAACAGATATTATACCTAACATTTGTCCTGATTCTTCTGATTTTGCTGCGACATAAGAATTTCGGTAAGTTAATTTATCTATTGATTCTTGAAGAACAAGGTGATTTTTGCCTTTTTCCTTTATCACATTTAATGCGTATTGATTTATGTAAGGAGCCAGCACTTTTTTATTAAACACACTGGGTTGCGAGCTACTTATAAGTGTTCCATTTAAATCGAATAAATTAATATCTAACTCTGTATTATCAGATAATAATTCTAGCCTCTCAGCCAAGTTATCATAGGCATTTGCATTTGCTAAATAATTTGCCAATGAGGAACTCAATTGATTAGAAAGTCGTTCAACCAGCGTGGTTTTTGTAAGATTCGACTCGGCTTCAAACGAGCTTGACAAAAGCCTAAAAGTAACTGCAGTAACAAGAATGAGAGGTATTATAAAAGCTAGGTTCAGATACCAAATAATCCGTTCTGTGTAAGAAAATGATTTAACTTGGCTTCTACTTATAAATGGAATACCAAACCAAACCACCAAAATTGGAAACAGCGTAATCAACCAAATAAAAGAGAAATTTGATAAAACAATTTTAAACTGGCTAAAAGGTGTGCTCGCTATTATTAATCTTTCTTTCTCGGATTGCGCAACATATACCAAACCATTTTTAAACCATACTGGCTCAGAATTTGAGTTTATATGAACAGGAAACTCAATGGCTCCTACTGAGTTCATCATCTCTCCATTTAAGTAATACGCAAAACTTGTTTCGTTGGTAATTGGCAAACCAAAACGATTATCTACCAATAATGATGGATAAACCAATGAGCCAGCAAATTGTTTTTCAATTAGTTCCACCAGCACATACCCTATCACATTATTCTTTCTTGTTATTGAAGCATAACCAATATAGTGTTTTGAGAAATTGTGTACCTCATCATTAATTCTAAACACAGAAGTATATTCCGTTTTAGTTTTAGGGTCTCCAAAACCTTCTAATTTTTTAAATAACGACAAATTATTTCCACTCCTCCGCAGAGGCTTACCTCTACCATCATAGAGTATTATTTTTTGTTCAAACTTGTTTAGATATGAATTTAAAAACACTTGCCGAATTTTACTAACAACTGCTTTCTTTGATAAAAATGGACTTGAAAAGCGGGAGCGAATAAATTGATCGGAAGATAAATCGGTTAAGGCTGTAGATAATAAAAATTCAGCAAATTGGTCTGAAGGGGCTAGTTTTTTTTGAATGATTGAGTTTAATGATCTTATTTTTTTCTGTGTTTCAAACCTATTAATTACCACACCATTTATGCTTGATAGCATACCAAAGAATAGAACGATGTAAAGAAACCTTTTATACGTTGTTGCATTTAACGACCTTGTAAAATCGAAATACCAAAGGGCAATAATTACTAAAATATTTATAATTGCAAGATGGCCAAAAGGCATATTTGAGCCATAAGATAAAGGTAAATATAAAAGGAACCCTAACAGTAGAAGTATTATTAGCTCCTTTATACTAGCTACAAATTTTAATAAATGCCTTACTATTGTATGGTAGAGCAGAAACGTAGATATGTTCACCAATATCACAATGGCAAATGTTATTATACGAGTCCAACCAAACTGCAACGATTGCGAAATATCAATAGAAACCTGCGAATTATCGTAAATAGAGCGTAGCTGAAAGAAAGGATAATTTATTACCCAGAATGTTAAAAATGCAAATGTTAGCAAAATTCCAGCAGACACCACCCTATTGGATGGATATGCTAACAACTTTAAAAAACGTTTATTCTTAGCCCAAACACCTATTCTAAAGCTAATGAGCAAAATAAATAAGCTGTTTATTAAAAGGTCAGCAATAGATCGTTCAAACCAAGAAACAGCATAGTATTGGGGGTCGAAAAGATTAACACCTGCAAACACAGTAGTGCCTTCCATTAGAGGAAACACCATTTTGAAATAAGCCCAACCCAGCACAATCAATAAAACCTCAAATAATTTATTCCACCTGAGCGTAAACCTATACAGCGCATAATAAAATAATAATTGCAGTACAAGAAGAAAAAAATCAATATAAATAATGGGAAGGACGATGGCTGGTTTATAACCTTTTTCTAATTTTATCTTACATATTGGGGTGTCATTAAACTTAATTATATATCCATTTAAACTGCTATCGAACGAGGTTATTTCAATTCTTCCTTTTTTACCAATTGCAGGATTTAGTGCAGATTGAATGTAAAGATTATTAATAGGATATTTTCGGTATAAGGTGATTAACGAAAAGATTTCAAACGTCTTTTTTTTATAATTAACCACCCATTTACGCACTATAAATTTACCATAGGGTTTATCAATATAATTATACTTGTAGCTCCCTTTTACATCGTCATACTCAGGAACAAACTTAAAATCAGACCAAACTGTTAGCTTGGATTTTTCAAACACATAAAAAGGGTATGGCGTCTGCTCTGTGTTGCTTATATTAATTTGACCAAATAATGATAAGCTATCTAGCACAGGTATCATTGCATACTCTTGCTCCGAAACCTGGGCATTAATGGCCTTAGCAATAAATTTTTCGTTTCTCTCTACCTGAGCAAACTGCTCTTCTACCCACCACCTGACAAGGAGGGTTATTAGAATTAAAAAAAGTGTGGTGTATAAAAGAGTATTGTTTTTCACAGCAGAAGTAAATATAAGAGATATCTAATATTTGCCTTTGCCTAAGCAATAATTAATCCCTTTATTTTTTTGTATTACCTAAACTGAGTAATTCAGTGATAATGAGAAGTGCTAATCGCTTTAATGGATTGCTCAATTTAGGTATTAGCTTTCCTACTTTGCTTATACCAGATATACCCTACCGTTGCCACCAACAAGTATGGAGCAGCAAACAGGTACATTATACCAAAATTTAAGGTAGAAGCTAGCTGCTCCTGACTCCCATTGCTCACATTGGTTTCTAACGTGGCACGACACATTGCACATTGAGCAAGTCCACTTGCTAAACTAACAAAACTGAATGCTAAAAATAGAATAAATGCTTTAACCTTTACCATAGGGCAAATTTAACTTAATAATATGGACTTATTAACGCGTACACCAAAACTCCTGTAACAGCTACATATAACCACACAGGAAATGTAAACCTAACATACTTTTTATGCTTAACTCGATCATTTTTTAGGCCATAATTAAAGGCAAGTAGAATAAGAGGCAAAGCCACCACTGCCATTAAAATATGTGAAAGGAGTACACCTAAATATACCACTCTCATAGATCCAATTTCTAGTAACTCTGCAGTATCAACCAATCCATCTCCATTGGCATCTCCAAACTTAGTGGAAGGCACAGAAGCATGATAGGTTACATAAGAAGCCATAAACAAAACACCTAGTACGAAAGCAATTCCCATTAGTCGTTTATGCGCCAACTCATTTCCTTGTTTAATTAAATATACAGCAAGTACTAAAATAATAGCGGTACTGCCATTAAGCGTAGCATTAACAAGAGGTAAACTGTGTACCCAGGCAGCTGATGAGTTACTATCTGTTGTAAAAAACAATACAGCTACTAAGCTAGGCACAATAATGCTTACTAAAATAATGATGTATTTATTCATTCTTCTTTGCTCAAAATATCAAGTTCAATATCTAATCGATCCATATCTTCTAAGTCAGCTCCATCATAATATCCTCTAATACGCTTTTGGGCATCTACTAACACCAACTTATTATACATTGGGCTGGTGATAGCTATCTCCTGCCCAAGCACCAAACTACAATTAGCAATATTATATAAATGCGCTTCATCAGATACCACCAAAGTATTACCTAATTTGCTTTGCAAAGTGGTATCTGCTATAGCCGTAAAGGATACATGGTAGGGCTTTTTTTGAATTCTCTTACACTGCTGATAAAAAGCTTCATTATCTACCCATTGAGGAAAATAAAATAATTGTGCACCTTCCAACTCATAATTCTCAAAATTAACAAGGTGAGCTTTATCTACATCAGATGAACAGCCTTCTATTTTTATCCCTTCTGAATAGTATACAGGTATTTCAAATTTATTATTGCCAAAACCACGTAAAAACACATACACCAAACTAGGGATGATTAGAGCTGCAATTAGAAATAATACCTTCTTTAAATTGTTCATATTTAAAAATAAAAAAGTCAGATTACGAAAGATAATCTGACTTGCAAAATAACTTAGTTAATACCTAAAATCCGCAACCCTATTTGTAATCTTCTGATTTGTAGTCGATTAGACCTGACAGGTTTCCCCCAATTAAGTGATCCGAAAATGGCTATAACTTAGTGATTATCAACAAAAACCTGTCAGGTCTTGCGGATATTAGGTAATACTTAAAATAAAGCATTATGAATAGCCGATCCCTCCATTAGTAAGGCTACTAAGAGCCATATTACAAACAAAGTGGGTGCAATAATCATCCATTTTAACCCTTTCACTTCGTGACCAAGGTGCATAAATTCCCAAATAATATAAAATGCCTTTACCAAAGTCATAATTACAAATATAGAGGTTTTAACAGAGCCAGCTGATAGTGTAAATGCTATGGCAAATTCAAAAGAAGTAATGATTCCTAGAATAATGGCAACTTTAACAATATGCTTAATTTTAGCCTTATCTACAGGTTGTGCAACAACGGTATTTTCTTGAGTAGTCATATCTTTAAATTTCTTAGTTCAATAATTTATACAAGGTAAAAGAAGGTAAATACAAATACCCAAACAAGGTCAATAAAGTGCCAATAAAGACCTACTTTCTCCACCATATCATAATGTCCTCTTTGTTCGTAAACGCCACGTAAGGTATTATAATATACCAAATAGTTGATAATTACCCCGCTTAATACGTGAGTTCCGTGAAAACCAGTAATAAAGAAAAAGAAGGCTGCAAAACTTTGAGGCCCGTATTCGTTCCAGATTAAACTAGCACCGCCACCACCTGTGCCAATAATAAAGTGTGTCCACTCCCAAGCCTGACAGCCTAAGAATATTGCCCCTCCAATAATAGTCCAGCCCATCCATTTAGCCACTCCTTTTTTATCCATTCTATGGCCGGCATCTACCGCCATAACCATAGTTACAGAACTTAGGATAAGGATAAATGTCATTATGCCTACAAAAATCAACGGTGCATTTACACCGTGCATAAATGGCATGGCATTAAATACTTCTTCCGGCACCGGCCAAGACTCAGCACTAAATCGTACCAAACCATAGGCGATTAAGAATCCTGAAAAAGTAAATGCATCAGAAAGCAGAAATAACCACATCATAAGCTTACCGTAGCTTACGTTAAACGGTGATTTTCCTCCTGACCAATCCGATGTTGCTATTGTTGTACTTGTAGCTGACATACTATTTTATTATTAATGATATATAATTAAAAACACATATAAATAAATCCACAATCCATCTAAAAAGTGCCAGTACGTAGTACTTAAGCTCAATTTAAATTGAATTTCAGATACTTCATTTGCACGATACGATTTAACCAACATAATCATTAGGTAAATCAATCCGCTTATTAAATGAAAGGCGTGCACGCCCATTAACACATATAAAAATGAACCTCCAGGATTGCCAACCAGATACACATCGTGTTGAACCAGTATTTCCCATACCCACAGTTGGGTGGATAGAAATACTAACCCTAGCCCCAAGGTTACCCAAAGCCCAAGTTTTGTTTGTAATGAATTGTTTTTTTGAGCAGATTTTAATGCCCAATGCGCAGTTAAACTGCTTGCAAATAAGATTGCAGTACTAATCCATAACTGTGAGGGTAATTCATAAATTATCCAATTACCTTCTGCCTGGCGTACTATAAACCCACTGGTAAGTGCTGCAAACACCATAACAATTGATACCATAAATAACCAAAGAATAAATTTCTTCGGGTTAATGCCCAATTGTTTTTGAGGTACTTCTTTAATATGTAAATCCGTTACCATTATACCTTATCTAAAATTAAAGTGATTTGCACCACAGGCAAATACAAAAATGACCCAAACATAATCGATCGTGCAGCTTTATACGAACTCTCCTCACCTACTAAACACTGTTTCATTAAGTAGAATGTTTGAGCAAAGAATAGTGCTCCGCATAATGTAACAACAAAAGCAGAGTATAGTCCCGTTATCCCAAACTGAGAGGGTAATACGCCCAAAGGAATTAGCACCATCGTATAAATCATTATCTGAAAAGCTGTATTTAAATCTTTTCTTCCTCCTGCAGGCAATAACTTAAATCCGGCTTTTTTATAATCTTCATCTGCAACCCAGGCAATTGCCCAAAAATGTGGAAACTGCCAAATAAACTGTAAACCAAAAATAACCAAGGCTGCCATAGAAATATGACCTGTTGCTGCTACCCAGCCCAATAAAGGAGGTAATGCACCAGGAATAGCTCCAACAAATACAGCAATTGGCCCAACTCTCTTTAAAGGAGTATAAATAAAACTGTATAAAACCAAGGATAAAATTGATAATGAAACTGTTAACAGGTTCGTAGTAAGAGCCAATATGCTCAAACCTAATATTCCAACGATCACCGTAAACACCTTAGCTTCAGAAACAGAAATTCTATTCGTAGGCAAAGGCCTGTTTTGAGTTCGCTTCATTAACTTATCATAATCCTTTTCTAAGATTTGATTTATGGTAACCGAAGCACCCGAAACAAGAAAGCCACCTAAAAACAACCAACCCATTGTGGCCCAGCTAAAATTAACTGCACCCAGTGCATACCCAAACGCTGAAGAAAACGCTACCAAGAGTGATAACCTCATTTTCAAAAGCTCCACATACGCTTTTATATGTTCTTTCGTGCTTAATTGGATCGTATTTAATATTAATTCAGCCAACCTTAATCTACCTTGATTGTGTTATCTTCTTTTCCTTCTAAGCCTGCAAGCTCTTGCTCGTGTGGCAAGTTAGATTCTGGTGTTTCGGCAAAAGGTACATTTTGAGGAATAAAATCCTCTTTGGCACCAGGCTTACTTAAATCGTAAGGCCAACGATATACTTTAGGAATTGGACCAGGCCAGTTTCCATGCCCAGGCTCAATTGGAGTTGTCCACTCTAATGTAGTTGAGTTCCAAGGATTTTGAGTTGCTCTTCTACCTTTAAAAATACTGTAGAAAAAGTTGAATACAAATATTAATTGGGCAACAAAGGTGGCTATGGCTGCAATACTAATAAATGCATTTAAATCTGTAAATGTGCTAAAGGCATCGAAATTTGTAAATGAATAATACCTACGAGGGAAACCTGCTATACCAATATAATGCATTGGAAAGAAGATTAAATAAATACCAATGAAAGAAGTCCAGAAATGAATATACCCTAATTTACGATCCATCATACGACCAAACATTTTAGGGAACCAATGGTAAACACCTGCAATCATTCCAAAGAATGCTGCACTACCCATTACAAGGTGAAAGTGAGCCGTTACAAAATACGTATCGTGTAATTGAATATCAAGCGCTGCATTTCCTAAGAAAATACCAGTAACACCTCCTGAAATAAAGAATGACACCAAACCAATAGAGAACATCATGGCAGGTGTAAATATGATATTGCCTTTCCATAAAGTAGTAATGTAGTTAAATGCCTTAATCGCAGAAGGTACCGCTATAATTAAGGTTAATAACATAAATATTGAGCCCGCAAATGGGTTCATTCCTGTTACAAACATATGGTGAGCCCATACTACAAATGATAGTATTGCAATACCCATCATAGAGCCAATCATTGCCCGATACCCAAAAATTGGCTTACGTGCATTGGTGGCAATAATTTCAGAAGTAATACCCAAAGAAGGTAATAACACAATATACACCTCAGGGTGCCCCAGAAACCAGAATAAATGTTGGAACAGGATTGGACTACCACCCATATTAGGCAATGCTTCACCTCCAATGTATATTTCTGACAAGAAGAAACTTGTACCAAAACTACGATCTAAAATCAATAATAAAGCTGCCGAAAGCAACACTGGAAAGGATAATAAACCAATGATAGCCGTTAAAAAGAATGCCCAGATTGTTAGAGGCATTTTAGTAAACGACATTCCATCAGTTCTTAAATTAATTATGGTAGCAATGTAGTTAATACCACCAAGTAAGGTTGATACGATAAACAAAGCCATCGCAACTAACCATAATGTCATCCCTAACCCTGCTCCCGACATTGACTGTGGCAATGCACTTAAAGGCGGATAAATTACCCAACTACCAGATGCGGGCCCTGTAGAAATAAAGAACGAAGCAAACATAATAACACTAGACAGGAAAAAGAACCAATACGACAGCATGTTCATAAACCCGGAGGCCATATCGCGTGCTCCAATTTGTAATGGAATAAGGAAGTTACTAAACGTACCACTTAAACCGGCCGTAAGCACAAAGAATACCATAATGGTACCATGCATGGTTACCAGAGCCAAATAAAACTCAGTATCTAGCTTGCCCATACCTGTGGCGGCATCAATGTTAATCCACTCGCCTAAAAAAGGACGTAACCAAGCCATATCCATATTAGGAAAGCCTAGTTGAAGCCTAAAAACGACAGATAATAAACCACCAATGATTGCCCAGATAATACCTGAAATCAGGAATTGCTTAGCAATGGTTTTATGATCGGTACTAAATATATATTTCGAAACAAAGCTTTGTTCGTGATGACCGTGATCATCATGCCCCATTTCATCCGTTAAATCTACGTTAGCAGTTGACATAATAACAGTTGTTAATTTCTTATAGTGAAGAATCTTTCGATTCATTTTCTTCGATTCCGGCAGAAAGCATAGCAACTTCCTGTAACTCCTCAGGTACTTGAGATAAGTACTCTGGGTTTTGAGCTAGCCATGTTTGTTGCGATTTTTTCCAAGCTTCATAGTCAGCAGGTTCATCCACAACAACAATCATTCGCATAGAAAAATGGCCTTCACCACAAATCTCTGCACAAGCTAATTCGTAATTAAAATCAGGGTTGCCTGTTTCAGCTCTCATATCCGCGGTAGATTTTGTAGGCACAAACCAAAATTGGGTTGGCATACCAGGCACGGCATCCATTTTCACTCTAAACTGCGGTAAGTAAACGCTATGAAGAACGTCTCTGGCTCTAATTTTTAGTAATACCGGCTTACCTTTTGGCAAGTGAATTTCTCTTGGTACAAAATCATCGTGTGAGCTTTTATCAGAAAGATCCATTCCAAAGGCATTGGAAGCATCAATTTTACGGTAGTCGTATTTACCTAAAGCATTATCAGCTCCAGGGTAACGAACTCTCCAAGCAAATTGGGCACCCATTATTTCTACAACCTCTGCTTGCTCAGGTGCTGTATCTGTAATGCCGTTCCAAAGCCTTAGACCATACATAATAAGGATTGTAAGTACCAAAGCAGGCACCAGTGTCCAGATTAATTCCAGCTTATGATTGTCAGGATAAAATTTTGCTTTAGCATCTTTTTTATAGCGATACTTAAAAGCAAAATAGAATAAAAGAATATGAGTAATGACAAAAGCAGCTCCCGTAATCCACATGGTTATCCAGAACATACTATCGGTTTTAACTCCATGTTCTGAAGCAACAGGAATATCGTATAAATCGAAATATGCGACAGCAGACCATGTTGCTGCAACCCCTCCTATAATTAGGAAGGCTAACATTAAGATACCATTAACATTATTACTACTTGCTTCCTGATCAGTTTTGGAACCTTTTGCAACATTAATAAGTGTAGTTAGTTTATAGATCATAAAAGATATGACCAAAATCAACGCTACACTTGCGCCTAATAACAAGTTTTGCATTTTTATTTGATTAAATTATTATTTTATGTAGTATATGCGTTTATATATTATGTCATAGTAGTATTAAGAAAAGTTTTAAGAAATTATAAAACATAAATATAGTCTAAATATGATGATGCAAACTTTCTTCCAATGTTGGATGATTTTTTGCAATTAGTGAGTGCTTAGATAAGTTACTAAGTGTAACCCATAAGAATGTACCCAAGTAAATCAAGGCCGTTCCTATTTCCATAAAACCAAAGCCACCTTCATACTTCATAACCCCTGGAGTTACCATCAACCAAAAATCTAACCAATGGCCTGCAATAATAATAACAGCAGCTATTTTCATTGTGGCTAGTTTTCTTTTCGAATCTCTTGTCATTAAAAACAAGAAAGGGAAAACGAAGTTTATAAATAAGTTAATAAAGAAAACAGCTCTGTAATTATCCGATGTTAATCGTTGGATATAATACACTGTTTCCTCAGGAATATTGGCATAATAAATTAATAAGTACTGAGAGAACCATAAGTAGGCCCAGAAAATGGTAAATCCAAATACGAATTTGCCCAAATCGTGTAAGTGATTTTCAGTTACTATGGATAGGTATCCATTCTCTTTTAAAATGATAACGATAAGTGCGATTAAAGCTAAACCAGAAACCCACCAGCTTGAAAATACATACCACCCAAACAAAGTACTAAACCAGTGAGGATCGATTGACATTACCCAATCCCAAGCTCCTATTGAAGTAGAGTACCCAAAGAAAATAATAAACCATGCCGAAGCGGCTCTAATCTGCTTCCATCTTTTAACTCCCGGTTCCTCTATATCCTCAGCAAATACACGCTTTTTAATGTAATAGAAGAATAATGTCCAACCACCAAAGAATAACACCATTCTGATAAGGTAGAAAGGCAAGTTCAAAAATCCTTTTTTACCATCTAATAATGCATCATATTCAGGGCTTGCTTTGTCGTATAAGTATTCATGTGTCCAGTGAAACAGGTCGTGCTTTCCTAAAAAGAACACCACCAACATTAACACTCCGGCAATTGGCAGCCAGTTGGCCATTGCCGTTGGTATTCTTAAAAACCCTGTTGACCAAGCCGATTGAGTTACATACTGTAAAGTCAAAAAGAATAGCCCAATAAGTCCTAACCCAGCAAAGAATACATTATTAATCCATAAATCAGTATAAAGCCTTTTAAGCCAGGTGGCAGTTTCATGATGTTCTCCTGCTGCCTGCTCTGCATTAGCTCCGTTAAAAGCAACTAAATCGTTAGTAACCGTTGTTTGTAAGGTTGCATGCCCGCCATCATGGCTAACACTGGCAATATTTAAGTAGATTCCTACTAATAATAGTAGAATACCTGCTACAATAGTAATTGCCAATTTCTTTTTGGCACTTGCAGTAAAATCAAATCTTTCGTCTGAAATTGTCATAATTTCTGATTATTGCTTTTGTAAGGTTTGAACATATCGAACAATTTTCCATCGCTCTTCCTGGCTAAGTTGAGAATCGTGTGCTGCCATACGGCCTTTGCCAAGTGTAATTACATGAAATATATGTCCTTCGGTAACATTTTTAATAGCTGCCGAGGTATAAGAAGGTACACCTGCATATCGTTCTCCAACCAATCCTGGCTCAGTTCCATTAGAACCGTGGCAATGGCTACAGAATCTTCCGTAAAGTGCTTTTCCATCTGCTAATACCTCTTTCGTATTAGGTAATGGGTTTGTTAATGTTGCCGCAGCTAATGCTAAACTGTCTTTAGGAATTCGATAAGGAAGAAAATCTCCTCTTTTAACTGTCCCCTCAACAGGTAAAAGCATATTCATTTCAAACTCATTATTTGGGTTTGAACTGTAATACTCACCAATCTCCTCGTCTGTAGAATTAACCCAAAGGCCAGATTCTTTATCTTTAACTTGCTTCAAAGGTTCGTAAGCCACCGAATGATACATATTGGGTGCATACTCATAGCCTGTATTATCTTTACCAGCACCACAGCTGATTAATAAAGCTGCTCCAGAGGCAACTAAAAGTGTAAATACTTTATTAAACTTCATATTAAGCTTTTTTTACTTAAAGTTCTTCTCGTTAACTTCAGAAGCTCCCGAATCTGAAAGCATCTTATTAATTTCTTCTTTGCTTTTTTTATTTTCACCTAAATCAATGGCCATAATGTACTTATCATCGGTACATCTTTCATCAAATACAGGAGGCTTTGCCCAAGGCTTTAGGTCGCTTACAATAAAAAAGGTAAGCACCATACCGTGTGCAGCAAGCAAAACTGTAAACTCAAAAGTTACAGGAATAAATGGAGGCAATGAAACAAAATCTTTACCACCAATAATCATTGGCCAATCAAAACCCAGCATCCAATAAATGGTAAACAAGGCAAGTGAACATCCAATCAATCCATAAAAAAACGAAGCGATTGGCAGCCTAGATTGTTTATACCCAAGGTAATCGTCTATACCGTGAATTGCATGGGGTGAAAATACTTCGTGAATTTTAACACCATTTTCTCTTACTGATTTGATAGAATCCAGCACTACATCCGGGTCTTCAAATACTCCTACTAAATAATTTTTTCCAACTGCCATTATTTTATCTTTTCACCGTCAGATTTTAAAATGCTTTTAACTTCGGCCATGTTAATTACAGGGAAATACTTAGAAAATAATAAGTAAGCTGTAAGAAAGAAGCCTATACTAAATAGATATACACCTACATCATGCTTGGTTGGGTAAAACATTGCCCAACTCGAAGGAAGGTAATCTCTATGAATTGATGTAACCACAATTACAAATCGCTCGAACCACATTCCGATGTTTACAATGATAGAGATAACAAAAGTGGATACCAGACTTGTTCTTATTTTCTTAATCCAGAATAATTGAGGAGAAATTACATTGGCAGTCATCATAGTAGCATACGCCCACCAATAAGGGCCAGTTGCTCTATTAATAAATGCATATTGTTCTCCAGGAACGCCTGAATACCAAGCAATAAAGAATTCAGTTATATAAGCGATACCTACGATTGAACCTGTAACTATAATTACAATGTTCATCAATTCGATATGCTGAATAGTAATATAATCTTCTAATTTAAATAGCTTACGAGTAACCAACATTAGCGTTAGCACCATCGCAAACCCAGAAAAAATTGCGCCTGCTACGAAATAAGGAGGAAAAATAGTTGTATGCCAACCTGGTATGATTGAGGTGGCAAAATCCATTGATACAATGGTATGAACTGAAAGCACTAAAGGTGTAGCTAAACCAGCCAATATTAAAGATACAGACTCGTAACGAGACCAATCTTTGGCGCCTCCCATCCAACCCATAGCTAATCCGCCATAAATTGCTCTAGAAACTTTTCCTTTTGCTCTATCTCTAATCGTAGCAAAATCAGGAATTAAGCCTACATACCAGAATACAAGTGAAACTGTAAAGTATGTTGAGATCGCAAATACATCCCAAAGTAATGGTGAGTTAAAGTTTACCCATAATGAACCAAATGTGTTAGGTAAAGGCAATGCCCAATAAAACCCTAACCATAAACGACCCATATGAAGGCCAGGGAACATTAACGCACAAATTACAGCAAAAATGGTCATCGCTTCTGCTGCCCTGTTAATACTCATTCTCCATTTCTGACGGAATAAAAGCAGTACAGCCGAAATTAGCGTACCCGCATGACCAATACCTACCCACCATACAAAATTGGTGATATCCCAGGCCCAGCCTACAGTTTTATTAAGTCCCCAAACGCCAATACCGTCCCAGAGCAAAGCTCCAACAGAGATTGACCCAATACTTAGTATAGCTAATGAAACAGCAAAACCTGCCATCCATCCTTTTGATGGCTTAGCTTCAACCTGCCTACAGATGTCTTCCGACACATCGTGCATGGTTTTACCTCCATGTATTAATGGTTCACGTATAGGTGATATTTGCATAGTGTAATCTTATATTATTAAGCGTGAGACTCGTTTTTATCTTTATTTCTAATCTTAGTTAAGTAAAGAACATTTGGCTTAGATCCAATTTCTTCTAACACAGTATAAGCTCTTTCTTCATTTACTTGTTTATCAATCCCATAATCTCCTTCTTCATTCTTAATCCTAAGAAGTTGAGAAATCATGCTGTTGTCGTCATTCATATCTCCAAATACAATGGCATCTGAAGGACAAGCAGAAGCACAGGCAGTAGAAATATCACCATCAACGGTTCTTCTACCTTCTTTTTTGGCTTCTAGCTTACCATATTGAATTCGTTGAACACACATCGAACATTTTTCCATTACCCCTCTTGAACGAACGGTTACATCTGGGTTCAATACCATTTTACCCAAATCGTTATTCATCGAAGAGTTCTTATCGAACTGCGTATTATCGTGGTATTTAAACCAATTAAACCTACGCACTTTGTATGCACAGTTATTGGCACAGTAACGCGTACCAATACAACGGTTATACACCATTTGATTTAGACCTTCGGTAGAGTGTGTAGTTGCAGCCACAGGACAAACTGTTTCACAACCTGCATTATTACAATGCTGGCACATCATGGGTTGAAATGTAACTTCCGGGTTTTCAGAAGCAATATCCAAGGCAGCCAATCTATCTATTAAGCCACTTGTTTTGGCTAATTCTTCTTCATTACTACTATAATACCTATCAATACGCATCCAGTGCATATCTCTACGGTTTATAACTTCTTGGCGACCTACTACAGGAATATTGTTTTCAGCTACACACGAAACGTGGCATGCTGAACAACCTGTACAGGAGTTCATATCAATGGCTAACCCCCAATGGTGATCAGGATATTCGTGGCCTTTCCATAAAGAAAGAGTTGTAGATTTCACCTTTCCATCCTCTTGGTCTTGCCAGGTAGAAATCATAGGTACTTCTCTACCTGCCATCGGATCTTTTTGGTATTCAGCAAGCGTTGCTTCCTGAATAACATTACCACGATCCATATAAGTTTGGTGCGTTTGCGTACGAGCTACTTGATAAGCTTCATCAGTAGCTGCAAGGTTTACACCTATGGTTACATTATAATAAGCTGCTCCGTTTAGCATTCCTACCAACCCGTTGGCATCAAACCCTAGGCCATTGGCTACTTTACCTCCATTTTTACGACCATAACCTAATGCAAGGCCTAATGTACCTTTTGCTTGGCCTGGCTGAATAACAACAGGTAATCTGTGAGTTGCTCCCTGCCCGTCCGGCAGGCGGGCGTTAACAGTTAAATCAACTTTAATTGATTTTCCTTCGTATTCGGTAATTCCTAATACTTTTGCATCAGCTAATGAAACAGTTACGTAGTTATCCCACGTAGTTTTTGTTATTGGGTCTGGTGTTTCTTGCAACCAAGGGTTGTTGGCCTGCGTACCATCGCCAATAGCTATTTTTTGATAAAGAGCCAGCTCAAAGCCATCTCCTTTATAATTCTTTGCAATAGACGAAGCTGCTGCTGAAGCATTTATAGAAGCAGCATACTCAACGGCTTCTACTGGCGCTTCATACACTCCATCTTGTAAGATTTTATCCCAAAAAGCTTGGAATGAAAGGCCTTCTTTTCCTCCACCAAAGCGCTCTTTCCAATTAGCTTTTAAATAATCGAAATAGCTTGTGGAGTTACCCGACCAAGCTAATAAGCTTTCTTGCTCTTGGCGAGTTTTAAAGATGGGTGAAATAGTAGGTTGCCCTAAACTAAACATACCATTCTTTGGTTCTGCATCTGCCCACGACTCTAAAAAGTGATTGTTAGGAGCAATATAAGTAACCAAAGTAGCCGTTTCATCTTTTCTATCAGAAGTTGAAACAGTTAGACCAATTTTCTTTATTGCTTCTGCTAGCTCTGCCCCTTTTGCGTGGTTATACACAGGGTTGCTGCTTAAGAAAATAGCCGCATCAACTTTACCTGCTTTTGCATCGGCAATAAATGCACTCATTTGAGCATCATCGCCTTTACGAGCATTTGAATAATCGTTTAAGGTAATGGTGGTGCCGTAACTAGCCAACATATCATTAATGCCAGCTACTACTGTTTGAATGGCAGGGTCGTTAGAGCCAGAAACCACTAATGACTTTCCTTTTGCTTTTAGCAAATCTCCTGCTGCCTTTTTAAGATTTTTATAATCGCCTCCACCAGAAAGTGAAGCACCTCCTGTTTTAGCTGCCACCGCATTATATAAGGCAATAACTGCTTTACCTTGCTCGGATGGTTTAATACCAGTTCTATAATCAGCATTTGCACCAGTTAATGAAAGGTTGCTTTCAAACTGGTAATGCCTGGACATTGTTTTCTTTTTAGGGCCAATTTTACGGCCTTTGCTATATCCTTTGGTGTATTCAATGGGCGAAATCCAAGTACCAAGGAAATCAGCGTCAAAAGATACAATTACATCAGCTTTATCAAAATGATAGCTAGGTACAGCAGCTAAGCCAAATACTTCTTGGTTAGATTTTGTAATACCATAGGCGGCTTGTGTATCGTATTGAACTAATTCAACATTACCATATTTTGCTTTAAACTCCTCAATTGCTTTTAAAGCAGTTGGGCTCATAATAGTATTAGCAACCAACTTGATTTGACCACCTTTAGCAGCAATTGCCGCTAATTTAGTAGCTACTTCTTTATCTAACGTAGCCCAGTCTGTTGTACTGCCTCCTTTTTGAGGTGCAGTTAAACGTTCTTTATCATATAAAGAAAGAACAGACGCTTCAATTTGAGCATTTGTACCTCCTTGAGAAATCTTTGACAACCTGTTTCCTTCTACTTTAATAGGGCGGCCTTCGCGTGTTTTTACCACAACACTGGCATAATCGCCTCCTTGCATATAGGTAGAAGCATAGTAATTAGGAACACCAGGATCTACATCAACAGGCTTATTTACATAAGGAATAGCATTACGAATTGGTGCCTCACAAGAAGCAAGCGTAACTGCGGCCATTCCAAAGCCCATTAATTTTAGAAAATCTCTACGAGTACTTCCCGCTTCGGTTTCTTCTAATTCACTATTAGTTGGTAAGTATTCTGGAAATTCTTTATCTGCATATTTCACAAATTCAGGGTCTTTGCCTAATTCTTCAAGACCTTTCCAATACTGTTTTTTTGTTGATTCCATGTTCAGTTATATAACTTGGAGTTTTTTCTTTATAATTAATAATGACATTTAGCACAATCCAGTCCACCGTTTTCTGCAACAGTAAACTCTCCTTTGCCTTCGTGAATTTCCACTAGTTTGTCATAGTACCCATTTCCTTTCGTGTTTAAAGGCGTATCTCTATGGCAATTAATACACCAGCCCATCGTTAAGTTGGCATATTGTTTCACTACTTCCATTTCTTCAACAGGCCCGTGACAAGTTTGGCATTCTACTTTACCTACCTCAACGTGCTGTGAGTGATTAAAATAAGCTAAATCTGGCAAATTGTGAACTCTCACCCATTCGATTGGTGTGTTGTTCTCAACGGCATCATAAATTTTTTGAATTTCCTCAGTACCTGTATTTGCACCTTTATTAATAGCACTGTGGCAATTCATACAAATATTAGGAGAAGGAATATTGGCGTTTTTAGATTTACGAACACCAGTATGGCAGTAATTACAATCAATTTTATAATCTCCTGCGTGTACTTTATGTGAATATTTAATTGGCTGTGTTGGTGCGTACCCTTGCTGAACACCTACTGTATAAAGTGCATCGATTGTGCCTTTAGTAATAACAGCAGTAACTACTGCAGCTACAATACCTATTAGTGCTTTATTTCTTAGTGTCGCAAAAATTCCATCAGGTTTTGCAATATACTCTTGGTCTTCTTCAGATAACTCTGTATTAGATAAGTATCTTCTAAGTTTAGAAATAATTAATGCTAATACTATAAATAGAATTACTAGTACAACCAACGACCCAATAATAATAGTGTTTACATAAGGCGATGGAGATGCTGCAGGTTCAGCTTTTAAATCGGCTTTAGCTGGCTCTGCCACTACGGCATTATCAGTTTGGTCTTTAATATAGGCCAGAATAGACCCAATCTCTTCATCAGAAAATGAAGGAAAACCAGTCATTTCTATTTGATTATACTCATCAAATAGTTTTACAGCATATTCATCGCCACTTTTAATAACCTTGGCTGGGTTTTTAACAAATGCGTAAATCCAAGGCAAATCCTTTCGATCATACACATTTTTCAATGCTGGTCCTACAACCCTGCTCTGCACACTGTGGCAGGCTTTACAGTTTTGTTTAAATAAACTTTCTCCGGTTTTTATCGTTTCAGCATCAGTAGGCACAGCCGATGACTGTGCAAAAGCTGACTGAGAGCCGTAGGATAACCAAAGAGAGAATAAAACAACAAATACTTTGAAGTTTCGTTTAATTGAATGCTTAGACGCCATACTTAAGTTAGTGTATTAATTTTCACTTTTTGCAAAAGCAAGCACAAATCTACTATTTTGCAACTGCCATTTGCAAGCTAAATGAATAGCAAATTATTGCATATTCGGCATTTTTCGAATTACATAAATGGATATCACGCTGTAATTCAGTTCACTTGCTGTAAAACCATCTTTATTTAGAATGATTATAAATAGTTGAATTCCAGTAAAAATCATCTTTTTATTGGAACTAAATACAGATTAGAGTAAATAGCAAACGTTTGTTAGTAGATTTATTTCCAGATAATTTAGTATTCTCCAAACAATGTGGTTCTGCTTTTTTAATATCATAAGCCAATCTCAATTGCAGGCGATAAATCTTTACTTTAAACTGTTATTATTTTGATGTTAAAGACAGTTCTAATAATATTTTTTTGTTTCTATTCTTTAGAATCAAGCTTGCAACCAACTTACAACCAGTTTGTTACCAGACTAAAAGGAGGAGGAAGTGGGTTTTATAATGTTTTAATGTTTAAAACTGAAGATGGCTTTATTAGGCTAGATAATGAAAAGGCAAGATATATACGAAAAAATATAGACAAGAATCAACAAGACCTTTTGCTTTATTATAAGGATATAAAGTCTGTTAATAAATTACAATACGTACTCATTTTTCCTTGGAAATTTGTTATAAAAATGAAAGATGGAACTCAGCATTATTTCTTGTTAATGCATAGAAAAAAGTTTATACATATTATCAAATCACATATTGAACAAACCAAAAGTTGACCAAGACAATAATCTTCATTCCCCTGATTTCATAAACCCGTAACTATTTTATCGAAAGGAAGGCCGCCACAGCGATAGCGTAAGCAAAGGCACTACCCTGAACCCAATTAATAGACTTAAAAAAAATCTTAGTAATTTATACATTAAGAAGCTATTTCTTATAATAACCTTAAATCCGCAAGGGACTTCGTTATGAAAGCTTTAAGATACTGTTCGTCAGTTCAGACTTTTGTAGTCTCGCTTACTTCACTGCATCCCTCACGAGAAACCAACTTGCGACTTACTAATGCTTCTAGGCTCTAACCCAGCGCAAGGTACTCTCGCCCTCTGAATCTTCTTATAAAAAGAATTTATATTTACCATTCAAGGCACACACAACGCATAAATCGCTATGGAGGTTCAAAGGTATTCTGACATATTTGTATTTTTAACTAAATTTAGGCTCTTTGCTGAAAGTTCACTGGTTGAAAATCCGCCACAGACGTTTATGCAAGGCCGTTACCAACGATAAAACAGAAGTCGATAAATAGTAGCTTACATTCGGACAGTACTTTTTTTGCATTCGATGTACTTATGGTGTATATTTACATCATAAAATCAATATTATGACAAGACAAAGTATTTCATTCACACAACCCAATGACGACTGGTTAAAAACTCAGGTCGATAGCGAAGAGTATTCAAGTAAAAGTGAACTGGTAAATGATTTAGTACGCCAAGCTAGA
>Ga0256834_1000960_pt1 | contig 20223 bp, 20 predicted proteins | sample 4281140metaG_FD_190536 | JGI IMG/M metagenome (GOLD analysis project Ga0256834, IMG submission 190536) | Hydrothermal vent microbial communities from East Pacific Rise, Pacific Ocean - 4281-140 | ecosystem: Environmental > Aquatic > Marine > Hydrothermal vents | place: Pacific Ocean: East...
CATTGTCGCTCTCACTCTCGTCTATGCTTAAATATGAGGGGATATTTACATTACAAGCGCAAGGCGATGGCCCGCTTAAAATGCTTGTATCTGATGTGACCAGCGCAGGAATTGTGCGCGCATGTGCGTCTTTTGATAAAGAGCAGCTATCTGCACTTAAAACCACACAAAGTGCGCAAAATCATTTGGCGCAATATTTAGGGAAGGGCTATATAGCTTTTACCGTAGATCAAGGTAAACATACCGAGCGATATCAAGGCATTGTAGAGCTTAAAGGCGCATCAATGAGCGATTGTGTGCAGCATTACTTCACCCAGTCCGAGCAAATCGGAACGGCTATAAAAATGGCAGTAGGTAAGAGTAATGGCAAATGGAGAGCTAGTGCTATAATGCTTCAAAATATGCCAGAAGATAATGCTTTATCCAAAGAAATATTAGGGAATTTGGATGAGGATGACTGGCGCAGGGCTATGGTTTTACTGGAAAGCTGCACCGAGGATGAATTTTTGGATGCCTCTCTTAATTCCGATGAATTGCTAATGCGCTTATTCCATGATGAGGGCGTGCGGGTATATGATCGTCAAGGGGTAAGCAAGGGGTGTCGCTGTGATGTAAATCGCGTTGAAAATATCCTGTATACTATGGATGCTGATGATCTTGATTATATGAGTAAGGATGGAAAAATAGAAATGGTCTGTGAGTTTTGCAGTAGAATCTATGAATTTGATAAAGAAGAAGTCTTACGCAAAATTAAAAAATTAAATTCATAAGGGATGTTTTATGAAAAAAGTTATATATATTTGTGCTGTTTTTATTATTGGAGCGTGTAGTCCAATTTACAATGGTGGTGGCCAGCCTTTGGCGCAAATGACTTTTGAGCATATAAAGCCATATCCTGTTTATACTGCTGCTTATGAGCTTGTGCCCTTTATCCGTGATGATGCAAATATACTGCCTGAAGGATTTATTGCTGACCCCGCAAAGCTTGCTCATGATTATCTCAAGGCTCGTTTTGAGGCCTCGGGATCAAGGGGTAAGCTGCGCATAGTTATTAAAGACGCATCTGTAACACATGAGGTAACTCCCTCTAATACTAAAGTGGGCGCGGCATTTGGCCTAGGTCAGAGGGATCATTACATTGTCACCCTTATTGTTAAATTACAGCTTTATGGCGTTGGTAAGTACGAGCATCAAGAAACAACTCTAACGGCTCATCGTAATATTTATATCTCTGAATATGCCTCTATTGTTGAAAGGGAATCTGAGCAAATGAAAGCTCTAGATAGCCTTATTGATGATTTGGACGGCTCTATTTATAAAGTGCTAAAGAATAATTATTCTATAATAAATTAATTTTTCCAAAAATGCGGTGAAAGCATAACGAGTATTGCAAATAGCTCTAATCGCCCGAGCAACATTCCTGCGGATAATATCCATTTTGCACTATCTGGTAGAGGCTGGAAATTACCAGCAGGACCAATAATATCACCAAGCCCTGGCCCAACATTAGATATAGAGGTAGCCGCCCCTGACATTGCCGTTATGAAGTCTAACCCTACATATGACAGCGCCATGGCCAGTAATGAGAAACCAAGCGCATAAACAAAAAAGAACCCCATAACCGAAGACGGAACATCTTTTGGCATTGGCCTGCCATTATATCGTGGAATAAAGACTCCGTTAGGATGCAAAAGCTTGGCGATTTGAATTTTGGTTACTGTATATAATACTTGAAATCGAAATATTTTAATTCCGCATGATGTAGATCCCGCGCACCCGCCAACAACCATTAGGAAGAAGAACATACTTACGGCAAAGCCACCCCATGCATTGAAATCACCATTGCTGTAACCAGTTCCAGTCATGATTGACACAACGTTAAATGACGCACGTCTAAGCGACTCTGTTAAGGCCATATCTTGTTGGGTATATAGATATGATGTGGTTACTATAATGGCTATCGATAATAATGAAATAAACCATTTTACTTGAGAATCCTTGAACATAGGGCGCAAATTCCCACGAATAGCTTTTAGGTAAAGAACAAAAGGTATTCCGCCCATTACCATGAATATTATTGCAACTATTTCAGGGCCGGGATTTGTGTAATGGCTAAATGATGAATCAAATGTAGAAAAACCGCCCGTGGCAATAGTCGTCATAGCATGTGATATAGCATCAAAAATTTCAAACCCAACCATTATGTAGCAAATTGCACAAATAGCAGTAAGAGAAATATAAATTACAGATATGGAGCTTGCGAGCTGCGCAGTGCGGGGCAGGGCTTTTTCATCTTCTGATAGCTCGGTTTTAAAAATTTGCATCCCACCAACTTTTAGGAATGGCAAAATAGACATCGCCATAATGATAATTCCGATACCGCCCAGCCATTGCAATATAGCACGCCAAAGCAAAATACCAGCAGGGACTTTATCAAGCTCAGTAATAACGGTAGAGCCCGTTGTCGTGATTCCTGACATAGACTCAAAAAAGGAATCAGTGATCGACATATCCAATGATGATAGCCAAAAGGGTAGTGCGCCAAATGTCGGTAGAATAATCCATGTTAAATTGGTTAGCATGAAAGCCTGACGCGTTGTCATGTTAAATTGCAGGCCAATATTGCTTAGAATCAATGCACCACCAAAAAAAGCAGTGATAATTATACAAACAAAGAATACTTTCCAGTCATCTGATCCAAAATATAAATCAGCAAGCATAGGCATAACCATCCCCAACGATAAGATGGAGAGCAACACGCCGTTTATATAAAGAATTGGGCGAAAATCCAAAGGGGCATTCCTTGATTGTAATTATATATAATAGTTTAGTTACGGTTACTATATATGTAGGGGAATAAAAAAAGAAGCGCCAAATAAGCGCTCCCCTAGAAAATCTACATTAATATAAATCAATATTTATTGAAAAGAGATATTAACACGGCGGTTTGCTGGCTCACGTACATTATCTAATGTATCAACTAGCAAATCTTTTTCACCATGGCTCTCTACAGCCAGTAAGTCTGCACTAACTCCGCGCTCAATAAGAGCATCACGAACAGCGGTTGCGCGTTTGAATGCTAGACGCTTGTTATATTCAGCATCACCAGAAGTATCTGCATGGCCACTAACATTAACCTGTGACGGTGGGTTTTTAGCAACCTCCGCAGCAATAGCATCAAGCACATTCTTAGCACCAGAGCTTAATGTTTTAGAATCCCAGTTAAAAAATACAAGATACATCGCCTCTTCAGGAACCATTGGAACAGTTTCAGGCGCTATAACATCGGTAGCTTGCTGAACAAGCCCTTCAAGTTCTGCAATAGAGGCCATATAGTCTGACTTACAGTTTAATATATCTTCTGTTTGCCAATTTTCTTCTTGCTGCTCAACCCAGCAATCGAATTTTGCTTGAGCTCTTGCCGCTGTTGCAGGAGCGATTTCGCGCGCACCTAAATCATATGCAACAATAAGTCTTCCACGCGCTGCGCCAAGTTCCTTTATATGATCTTCACTTAAGTTCCAGTCACTTACAGGCTCAGGCATAACCGCCTCACCAGATGCAGCGGCAAGGCCTTTACGTGCAAAATGCAACGCATCAGGATAATCAAACATATCCTTTAGCTCTGAGTTTGCAAAATCTTTATATTCGCCAGCTAAGGACTGAGTAAATGGGCTACCTACGGGCTGAGCCTCGTTAAGCGCATCAACTTCGCTGTATGTATCAAACATAGTACAGCCACTTAATGCTACTACGCCGACTGCTAAAAATAGGTTGCGCACGGATTTCATATTTTATTACTCCTTAAAAAGATAAACGCGTATGATTATACTGTTAACTGAGCTAATTAAAAAACAATAACTGCAAAGTAGATTATGATTCTCAATCAGTTACATAACTTTTATCGTTACTAATCAATAATGTAAAGTTTAGTTTCATAATATTGATAATTTTTCAGGGTATAAAATATTTATAGTGCAATAAAACGCTTTTTGGTTAGTATATGTAGATAATAAAAATATGATCAATATTTAAAGGAGCTAATTATGCGTGCTGAAATAGAGGCCGTTGCCACTGACATACAAAACTCCCTCATTTTATTACGGAGGCATCTTTGACTGGGATGTCTCTATCGCACGCCTAGAGGAGCTTAACGCGCTATGTGAAGATCCTGAATTGTGGTCTGATTCTGCAAAGGCGCAAATTCTAATGCGTGAGCGCACAAACCTTGATCAGATCATAAAAGATGTCAAAGACATTGAAAATTCAATGAATGATAATATTGAATTCATTGAAATGGCAGAGGAGGAGGGCGATGATGCAATTATTAAAGATTCGGAAAAAGAACTTTACAAAATACAGCGATTCGCCAATAGAAAGCGCCTTGAGAGTTTGCTATCTGGTGAGGCCGATAATAATGATGCTTACTTACAGGTAAATGCTGGCGCAGGCGGTACAGAAGCGCAAGACTGGGCGGAAATGATATTGCGTATGTATATGCGTTGGGCAGATAAGCGTGGCTATAAATACACAACGTTAGAGCGCAGCGAAGGGGATGAGGCTGGCATAAAATCCACAACTCTTAAAATAGAGGGTCATCAAGCATATGGCTGGATGAAAACCGAGACAGGAGTTCACCGCTTGGTTAGAATTTCTCCCTATGATTCTAGTGCGCGCAGGCATACGAGTTTTGCCTCAGTGTCTATTTCTCCTGTTATTGATGATTCTATTGATATTGAAATTGATGAGAAGGATCTTCGAATTGACACTTATCGCTCAAGCGGAGCAGGTGGACAGCATGTTAACAAAACAGATAGCGCGGTTCGCATAACGCATATTCCAACAGGAATTGTAGCAGCGTGCCAAAATGGACGCTCTCAACATCAAAATAAAGCTACTGCTATGGAGATGCTAAAAGCCAGAATGTATGAGGCAGAGCTGAAAAAACGTGAGGAAACACAAGCTAAAGAGCATGGAGAGAAAAGCGATATAGGCTGGGGACATCAGATTCGCTCTTATGTTTTGCACCCATATCAAATGGTAAAAGATTTACGCACAAATGTTGAAACATCTCAGTCAGGAGCGGTGCTTGATGGTGATTTGGATCAGTTCTTAGAGGCCGCATTAGCACATATTTCTGAATAACTCTTTGTATAATGGAAATTACACTTGTTTTTGCTGGATTTGCGAAATACCATGGTTAGCACTACACATGCTCATTCATGAGTATATACTTCCTCATTTTTATTTGCCATTAGGTTTCTTGTTGTGCGTAAAATTATAATATATACATCACTAGCAATGTGCTTGCCTGGAATTGAGCCGACAAATGCGATGGATCTTCGCATGGATACCCCTTACATGCATCAAGTTCGCAATGGCCCGACGGCGACAGTTAATTCTGGTGATGGTGTTGTATATCTGCGCTCTCGTATTGAAGAGCTTGAGGCGCAGAATAAAGCTCTAAAACTTAAACTTGAGCAATCATTTAATGGTGATAAGTCTGGTTTAAAAAGTCAAAATATAAGTTTGCGTGAAACTATAAAAGCGCAAAATGAAATGTTGCTATCTACGGATAATGCAGCAAAAACGGCAGAGCGTTTACTTACTGAGAATGCGATATTACAAAATAAGCTGGATAATAACTCTAACGATCCTATTGTTAAAGATCTTGTTGCGCGTAATGATTATCTGCAAGAGGAGCTTGCGAAGCGCGATTCTTATATAGGTAATCTTAAGAAAATAGCAGATAGTGTTAGTCATATTAAGCAAAATTCAAGTCGTGAGTTGCAAAATGAGCTTTATACCCTACGGGAAAAGAACATGGAGTATCGCTCTAAGATACGTAAATATAAAAATGAGCTGGATACTGTTGAATATGGTGGGGCAAGCGATAGTGGTGAAGGCTTAGGTTATTACAAGGCTGTAATTTCGCATTTAGAAAATGGTATAGAGCTAAAAGATAAGAAAATATCTTTTCTTAAAGTTAAAAATCAAGAGCTTAATGCACGAATTAAGTTGCTTGATAAGGAAAGTAAGTCAGCCATGCTAGAAAATGACGGCGGTAAAACGCTAAGCTTTTTAAACGAGCTTAACTATTCCAATATTGAACCAGCATCTGGCTCTGGTGGCGATAATTATTTTAAGCTAGATGACTAATATTATTTAGCACTGTCTTTGCCTGATTTTTCTTCGCCGCTATAATTCATATTAAATGGAGGCATCATTTTCATGGTGCGTTCAAACATATCCATATTTTTACGGGTAAGCTCTTCTAAGTTCATTGTTGGTGAAAAAATATTTTCTATTTCCTTCATTTCACTTAGGGACTTATTGATTTGCTCTTGCATGCTTTCTTGGTTTTGCACAAAAAGATTCATTGTTTGCTCAAGATAGCTAGGCAGCATTGTTTGTGCATTATTGCCGTAAAATCCAATTAATGTGCGAAGGAAATTAGTAGGGAGCAATGTCTCATCAGAGGCTTCTTGATCTGCAATGATTTGCGTCAATACACCGCGGGTTAAATCTTCACCGCTTTTTGCATCAATTACAACAAAGTTATGGCCTTCTTGCACCATTTCACAAAGATCATCTAGCGTGACATAACTGCTTCTTCCTGTATCATATAGGCGACGGTTCGCGTATTTTTTGATTATAGTAGGTTCGTTATTGCCTGTTTTTTCTTTGGCCATGTTGCACCTTTAATATCTAAGTTTTTAAATTGGAATAACGTCATTATGCACAAAAAAAATATAAAATAAAGCATTTGCTGAAAAAACTGTTATATTTTTTATGCTGCAAAAAATTAAGCAGCAGAAAGGCAGTTGTAAGGTGAGCGATTATACGTAAAGGGCCACATCCTTTGGCTGTGCATCTTGGAATGGCTTCTGCTAATGTTAGTGGCATACAAGGATATGCGTCAAACTTTAAGTCATCCCTTAGTGAACATGATGCAGTGCAAATGGTGCGCGGTATAAAAATGTATCAGCAGCATTCCTTTTCTAGTGCGGATTTACCAAGTGAAGAGATTTGGAGTGATGGCGTTGCAAGTGTTCGAAAACCTGTTTTGAAGAATGAGACTAATATAACAGCCAAGCATCCTTTCTTGCTTATTCCTTCATTGATTAACAAGGCCAATATCCTTGATATTTCCGAGGAGCGATCAATGCTGCGTTGGTTTAATGAAAATGGAATTGAGACATATTTGCTTGATTGGGGGGATCTTTCAAAAACTTCTAATATAGAAATCCTAATAAAAACAACGCTATGTGAAGCGATACGCGGCGTTTCTGAAGTCACGGATAGTAAAGTAGACGTGCTTGGATATTGCATGGGGGGAACTATGCTGATGGGCGCACATATCTTTGCATTAGAGCATATAGGGCGCATGATACTGCTTGCCGCGCCGTGGGATTTTAATGTGACCTCATCAAGCTTGGCGCGTAATGTTCGTATATGGTCGCCTGCGGTTTTGCCTGTTATCGCGCAGCGCGGGCATCTGCCATCTGATTGGGTGCAGGCATTATTCGCAAGCCTTGACCCGAATGGATCAGCGCAAAAATTCATAAAATTTGCATCAATGGATCAAAGTGGCTCAGACGCAAAACTATTCGTAGCCGTTGAAGATTGGCTTAATGATGGTGTTGATCTTCCTAAAGATATTGCGCAGCATTGTATTCAGGATTGGTTTATTGATAATGCACTTGCTTTGGGGCGTTGGCGCGTTGGAGATGAAATTATAAATACAGAAGAAATTGATGCACAAATCCTTATTCTAGCATCTAATAATGATCGTTTAGTTCCCTTTGAATGTGCTGCAAATATAACTAATAACCTAAGCTTTGCGTCTGTGAAGGTAATAGAATTAGATTGTGGTCATGTCGGTTTGATTGTTGGTAGAAACGCGGTTGAAACGGTGTGGCAACCAATATTAAATTGGCTTGAAAAATAATAATTGTCGCACCGCATTAATTATTAGGGCTTGATAATCCTATCTTAAAGTCTATGTTGGGCGCATCATTTATAAAACATAAAAATGGAAGTGTCACTATGAAAGATCCTATTGTAATTGTTGCAGCAAAAAGAACCGCTATCGGCGCATTTGGGGGCGGGCTATCTACTGTTCCTGCAAGCCGCCTTGGACAGAGCGTTATTAGTGCAGTTGTCAGTGATGCAAAATTATCACCAAATGATGTTGATGAAGTGCTTATGGGACAAGTCTTAACGGCGGGCTGTGGTCAAAATCCTGCGCGTCAGGCTGCAATATATGCGGGATTGTCTGAGAGCTGTACGGCGATGACTATTAATCAGGTTTGTGGCTCTGGCCTTAAGACTGTGGCTCTGGCTATGCAAGCTATCCTAAATGGTGATGCCAATATTGTTATTGCAGGCGGGCAGGAAAATATGAGCCTTTCTCCGCATGTTATGCATTTGCGTGAAGCCGTTAAATTTGGTGATGCGCCGATGAAAGATAGCATGATTACGGATGGACTTTGGGATGTATTTAATGACTATCACATGGGGCTTACAGCGGAGAATATTGCTGAGAAATATAATATCTCTCGTCAGCAACAAGACGAGTTTTCAGCCGCTTCACAAAACAAAGCCGAGATCGCAATCAATGCAGGTAAATTCAATGATGAAATAATTCCTGTCGAGATTAAAAAGAGAAAAGAAACGATAATAATAGATAAGGATGAATTTCCGCGCTCTGGCGTTACAGCAGAAAGTCTGGCTAAGCTAAGACCTGCATTTAAGAAGGATGGCAGTGTTACGCCAGCAAATGCATCAGGCATTAATGATGGCGCAGCCGCAGTTGTTTTGATGCGCAAAAGTGAAGCGGAAAAACGTGGATTAACTCCGCTTGCTGCAATAAAATCATGGGCGAGCAGGGGCGTTGACCCATCTATTATGGGGACTGGCCCTATTCCTGCGTCTGAAGTTGCGCTTGAAAAAGCAGGCTGGAGCGTTGATGATCTTGATATTATCGAAGCAAATGAAGCCTTTGCCGCGCAGGCTCTTTGCGTGCTGAGCGGCGCAGGCTTTGATCCAGAGAAGACTAATGTTAATGGCGGCGCAATTGCGTTAGGTCATCCTATCGGCGCATCGGGAACGCGCATTCTTGTTACATTGCTGCATGAAATGGTACGCAGTGATGCGAAAAAGGGGCTGGCTACCCTTTGTATTGGCGGTGGTATGGGCATTGCTCTTTGTGTTGAACGATAAAGGATAGGGTAATATAATGACAAAAGTTGCAGTAGTAACAGGCGGAACGCGCGGTATCGGAAAGGCAATATCTAAAGAGCTTAAAAATGATGGCTATCTAGTTGTTGCGATTTATCACGGCAATGAAGAGGCCGCACAAAAGTTTCGTGATGAAACTGGTTGCTCTGCGATAAAGCTTGATGTAACAGATTTCGCTAAATGTCAGGCTGTTATTGAGAAAATAGAATCCGACTTTGGCAATATTGGTGTCTTGGTTAATAATGCAGGTGTTACGCGCGATGGTGTTTTGCACAAAATGTCAGAAGAGAGCTGGGATTATGTTTTGCAAACAAATCTAACATCTTGCTTTAATATGTGTCGTGCAATTATTTTAAAAATGAGAGAGCGTAAATTTGGGCGCATAGTTAATATCAGCTCTATTAACGGGCAAAAAGGGCAATTCGGGCAGGTTAATTACTCCGCAGCAAAAGCAGGTATGATTGGCTTTACCAAGGCTTTAGCTCTGGAATCCGCAGCTAAGAATGTGACTGTCAATGTTGTTTGCCCTGGTTATATTGAAACAGATATGACCGCAGCAATTTCCAAAGAAGTGCTTAATAGCATTATCCGTCAAATTCCTGAAATGCGTATGGGTAAGCCCGACGAAATCGCAGCAATTGTATCTTTTTTAGCATCTGATAAAGCGGCCTTTGTTACGGGCGCAACAATATCTGCCAATGGTGGGCAATACATGGTTTAGGGCGTATTTTCCCTACGCCATCCCAGCATTGGTTTTGACTTTTTCTTTAAGATCAGCCAAAACATAAAGTCGCAATGCGCTGGACAAATTTCCTTCGCGCGTTTTATCTATTTCACAAACCAGTTGGTTAATTGATTTTGATTGGGCTTTTCCAATATCGCACAAAGCTTGCCAAAACTCATCTTCCAATGTAATGCTTGTGTCATGACCTGAAATGCGGATGGATCGTTTTTTTAATTTATTCACGTGGTTTTATCATATCAATAGGGTTGATCCATTCCTCAAACTGCTGCGCCGTTAGCAAACCAAGCTCTTCACCTGCTTGTTTTAATGTTGAGCCATCGGCGTGAGCTTTCTTTGCAATTTTTGCAGCATTATCATAACCAATATGCGGGTTAAGCGCAGTTACAAGCATAAGGCTCTCATTCAAAAGCTGCTCAATTCGTGCGGTATTGGCCTCTATCCCAACCACGCAATTATCCGTAAAGCTGTTACAGCCATCCGCAATCAGGCGAATAGATTGAAGCACATTATAAATTATCACAGGTTTAAACACGTTAAGTTCAAAATGGCCGTTTGAGCCAGCCACTGTTACGGTGACATGATTACCCATAATTTGCGCACAAAGCATTGTCATGGCTTCGCACTGCGTCGGGTTGACTTTTCCTGGCATGATTGATGAACCAGGTTCATTTGCAGGAAGGCTAATTTCACCAATGCCGCAGCGTGGGCCTGAACCAAGAAGGCGCAAATCATTGGCAATTTTCATCAAGCTAACGGCTAAAACATTAAGTACGCCTGATAGCTCTACCATTGCGTCATGCGCTGCTAATGCTTCAAATTTATTTTCCGCCGTTACGAAACCAATATCGGTAATATCTGCGACATGGCTTGCAAAACTTTCCGCAAATCCTGCTTTTGAATTTATACCAGTACCAACAGCCGTGCCGCCCTGCGCCAGTTGCATCAATCTTGGAATGCACGCAATCACGCGGTCAATGCCATATTCCATCTGTTTAGCATAGCCCGAGAATTCCTGTCCCAGTGTCAACGGCGTTGCATCTTGTAAATGCGTGCGCCCGATTTTAACTATATCTGCATATTCATTTGCCTTGCTATCAAGCGCATCCTGCAGCTTATTAAGCGCGGGGATCAGCTCGTTGTAAACCTGCTCACCCGCGGCGATATGCATCGCGCTTGGGAAGGTGTCATTTGATGATTGCCCTAAATTAACATGGTCATTTGGATGAACGGGAGTTTTAGAGCCGCGCTTTCCGCCGAGTATTTCAATGGCGCGGTTTGAGATAACCTCATTTGCATTCATATTACTTTGCGTACCAGAACCTGTTTGCCATACGACAAGCGGGAATTCATCTGATAGCGTGCCGTCAATTACTTCATCAGCCGCGCTTATCATGGCTTTTCCGATATCCTTATCAAGTTCGCCAAGCTCCATATTCGCAAGTGCGCTGGCTTTTTTCTGAATCCCTAATGCGCGGATAAGCGCAGCTGGCATTTTCTCACCGCCAATTTTGAAATTATGCAATGATCGCTGCGTTTGCGCTCCCCAATAACGATTTGCGGGAACTTCTACCGCTCCTAAAGAATCGGTTTCGGTGCGTGTGGTTTTATTGCTCATTATCTAAGCTCCCTTTGATTTCAGAAATGTTATATGACCCATCTTACGCCCGTCTCTAGCTTGCTTTTTACCATATAGGTGCAAGCAAGCGTGTGGCGCATCAAGCAGAGCGGGGATGTTATTTACATCATCGCCTATAAGGTTCAGCATTGTTGCATCACTATGTCGATCTGTTGATCCAACAAGCAGCCCGCAAACGGTGCGCACGTGATTTTCAAATTGTGAGATACAGCACGCATCAATGCTCCAATGACCTGAATTATGTGTGCGCGGTGCAATTTCATTTACTAAAACACTGCCATCTTTGCAGATAAAAAATTCTACGGTGAGTACGCCTGTAAGGTTTATGTATCGAGCAATATTGGTTGTGATCTTGATAGTTTTATCTTCGATAGATTTTGATAGGGAGGCAGGTACGGTTGTTTTATGCAAGATATGGTTTTCATGCTCGTTTAGCATTGGGCCGTAAGTCTCTGAGTTGCCTTCTATATCCCGTGCGATAATAACCGAAGCCTCACAGGAAAACTCGACAAGCTCTTCCATGATTAAAGCTTGCCCTGTGGTTTCCTTAAGAAAATCACCTAGCACAGCATCATTTAAGCTAGATTTTATCTGCCCTTTGCCATCATATCCGAAACGCGTTGTTTTTAATATAAACTCAGCGCCACCCCATTGTTTAATGGTGTTTTCAATGTCACTTATATTAGAAACCTCATTCCATCGCGCGGTATTAATTCCATGTTCATTAAGGAATGTTTTTTCCTTGATGCGATCTTGTGAAACATGTAGTAGTGTTTTGTCGGGCAGAACAGGGCTTTGCCTTAAAGAATTCAGGTAATCTATTGTTTCTACTGGAATATTTTCAAATTCATATGATATGGCATCAACCTTGTTAGAGAATTTTTGTAATGCTGCCTTATCATCATATTGCGCGATAATTGTTTCTTTAGAGACGTGAGAAGCTGGAGAATCTTCGTCAGGGCAGAATATAACAACCGATATTCCAAGGCGCGCCGCCGCCATTGCACTCATGCGACCTAATTGTCCACCGCCTAATATCCCTAATGTTAGCTCAGAAGATAATCTGTCCATGGTTTATTAATCCGTTGGCGTGTCAGCTACGCTGCTTGTTTGGGTTGCTTTAAATGCTTTTAGATTAGCAAGGGTTTGCGCATTGTTTAATCCCAAAATAGACGCAGCCAAAAGAGCCGCATTTTTTGCGCCAGCCTTACCGATTGCCAAAGTTCCAACAGGAACACCGCCCGGCATTTGTGCGATAGAAAGAAGGCTGTCCATACCGCTAAGAGCTTTGCTCTCCACGGGAACGCCTAGAACGGGAATAGGGGTAAGGCTCGCCACCATACCTGGTAGATGCGCAGCCCCGCCCGCACCAGCAATAATAACCTGAATGCCGCGCTCTTGCGCTGATTTAGCATATTCAAACATGCGCTCTGGCGTGCGATGTGCAGATACGATCTTGCACTCATGCGGGATTTCCAGTTGATGCAATATGTCATGAGCATTCTTCATAGTTTCCCAATCTGATTGAGAACCCATAATAACGCCAACAAGTGGATTTTTTTCTGTATGTGTCATGTAGTCTTTCCAGCTTATCTTACTACGTCGTTATTTCGTCACTACCGTATTATCATACGCCTACATTCCTCATGCCTAGTAGAAAAATAAGCTGGTGTGACTAGGTTATTTATAGGAAAAACTGACCGCTAAAGCAAGTGGGAAATTGTTAGTTATCAAGCGATAATATCATCAATCATATCGCTTTCAAGCTTTTTGATTACGTCTTTAAGCCATAGTTTTTTCTTTTTCATTTGCTGCATATGTAGAAGATTAACAGGCGTATCGCCGCCCATTGCTTGCTCAATGAGTGCATCGAGAGCTTGATGCTCACCTCTATATTCAGTTAATTTTAACTGAAGCTCTTCTAGTTCTTCTTCCATATGATAGATAAAATCTTTGTAACTCTTGTTGTAAACAGACCTTAATAATACCACATAATACATTGTTTGGTAAGATAAAAATGAAATGACTTTAGTTTTGTATATTTTATAATATTTAAAAACACTTAACTATGATTTAATTCTTGGGTGTCTTTGGTGATTCTTAATGTGATGAGGCTTTGTTTATATGTCAAAACGAATAGCGATTTTTACAAGTGGTGGTGACTGCGCAGGGCTTAATGCAGTAATGCGCGCGGCTGTATTACGGGCGAGCTCTTTAGGTTGGGAAGTTATTGGCATCGAGAACGGTACGGCTGGCCTTCTGCAAGACCCTCCAAGATATAAGGTGCTTAACCCCAATGATTTTACTGGCACGGTTATGCGTATGGGGGGCACTATTCTTGGCACAACAAATTCGCGCAATCCCTTTGCCTATGAAATGGATGATGGCAGTATTATTGATCGCTCTGATGAGCTGATTGCCGCGTTTAAAGCTCTTGATATCGAATCTATTATAGGCATTGGCGGTGATGGTAGCTTTGATATATTAAGCCGCTTGGTAGAGCAGGGCGGGCTTAACTTTGTGGGTGTGCCTAAAACAATTGATAATGACGTTAATATGACGGATTTTGCGGTTGGCTATGATACGGCTGTATCTGTTGCTACTGAGGCGTTAGATCGCCTGCAACCGACGGCGGCAAGCCATGATCGGGTTATGATTTTGGAAGTTATGGGGCGCGATGCTGGCCATATTGCTCTTACTGCGGGGATAGCAGGGGGCGCGGATGTTATTTTGATTCCTGAAATCCCTTATACTATAGAAAAAGTAGCCGAGAAAATTAATAATTTAAAGAAAAACGGCCGTAATTTTGCTCTTGTCGTTGTGTCGGAGGCTGTAAATACACCTGATGGTGAAAAACATGAGGTCGTCTACCATGGTGGAGAGACTAGATATGGCGGTATAGGTGAATATTTATGTATGAAAATTGCCAAAGCAACTGGCTCTGAAACGCGGGCGACGGTACTTGGCCATGTCCAGCGCGGCGCTAGCCCTACTTATAATGACAGGCTATTAGCATCTGCTCTTGGCGTAAAAGCTGTGGAGCTATTAGCTGAGGGAGTTTATGGGCGCATGGTAGCGTGGCAAAATGGCGATGTTGTCGATGTCGCGATAGAAGATGCTATTAAGGAGTGTAATATCGTTGATATTAACGGAATGCGCGTACATACAGCGCGTTCGTTAGGTATATCTTTTGGTGATTAAATGTTTTTTGCTGTTGATATTTAACTTTTGAAACTTGCAGCATGAGTGTCGCAGGTCTACCATTAAGTATTAGGTGTGTTTATTATTTTAGAAGAGTGACTATATTTTATGCTTTATGTTCAACAATCATTAGGACCTGATGAAGAGCTTATCCACATTGGAAAATTCCACTGGATGTATACTATCAATGCTTTTTTGTCGATATTCTGGGGGTTGGTTAATGCCATTATTATTATGGTCATCGCCTATTATGGTTATAAATATATGGATAAAATAGATTATAGCGTTAGTTTTATAGAATCTATAAGAATTATCCATCCGGGAATTCGCGCATTTTCTTTTTTGGTGTTTATTTTGGGGTTAGTTAAATTTGCAAGAATGATGGTCATAAAGGCTACAACTGAAATTGCAATTACAAACAGCCGTTTAGTCTATAAGCGAGGCCTTGTTGCACGTCATGTTGGTGAAATTAGTATTGATCGGATTGAGGGCGTAAACGTGTTGCAGCCAATTTTGGGGCGTGTTTTTAACTATGGGCGTATAATGATTCGCGGAATGGGCGTTGGTGAGGTGCTTTTGCCACCAATAGAAGATCCTATCGCATTTCGTAGAGCAATCGAGGAGGCTAAATCAAGATGACAAAAACAACACCTAAATCTACAGCTACGGCTAGGCGTAGGCCATCTAGGCCGTTAAAATCATACCAAGATCAGGAAATTGAAAAAATATTGGTTAAGGATGAAGAGGTCGTTCTGCGTGCAGAACTTCATGGCGCAATATATTGGAAGCCTGTAGCTATTCTTATTGTGGCACTTATTTTGTTCTTTTTGATTAAGCCACTTGCGCTGCTGCTTGGGATTGTTGGTGCGGTTATGCTTTGCATTGCCATATTAACCAAGCATTTCTTATTGCTTGCTGTTACTAATAAACGTGTGCTTGCGCGATATGGATTATTACAAATGGATGTTGTTGATATCCGCCTTAGTAAGGTTGAGAGCATTGATCTTGAGCGTATGCTTCCTGGGCATATATTTGGCTATGCTAATGTTGTAGTAATGGGAACAGGCCAACGTTTAATTCGCGTGCCTTATATTCGAAATGCTGATGCGTTTCGTCGCTATTACAACGAGATGGTTCTTGCCGAAGAAGGCGGTGACGAAGCGGAAAAAGAAATAAAACAAACAGAAAAACCTGAAGAATAAGCAAAGATAATTTAGCTTAGAAGTTATAAAAATATAAAATTTAAGGAATTATACCATGAGCTATAAGAAAAACGCACATCCAAATGGCTGGGATAAGAGCAAGCTAGTTAGCCGCTATGTTACCGAAGGGCCTAAATCCGCGCCGCATCGCTCCTACTATTATGCCATGGGCATGACAGAAGAAGAAATCCACCAACCCTTAGTTGGAGTGGGGACATGTTGGAACGAGTCCGCGCCGTGTAATATATCCCTAAATCGTCAGGCGCAAGCTGTTAAACGCGGAGTTGAAATGGCGGGGGCTAGCCCGCGTGAATTTACAACAATCACCGTGACTGACGGGATTGCGATGGGGCATGAGGGAATGCGATCTTCTCTTGTTTCGCGTGATGTTATTGCTGATTCGGTTGAGCTTACTATGCGTGGGCATTGCTATGACGCTCTTGTCGGGCTGGCTGGCTGCGATAAATCGCTTCCAGGCATGATGATGGTTATGATTCGCCTTAATGTGCCGAGCGTCTTTATGTATGGTGGGACGATCCTCCCAGGTAAGCATAAGGGCAAAGATGTTGATGTTGTTAATGTATTCGAAGCCGTAGGGCAGCACGCCGCTGGTAATATGAGCGAAGGTGAATTAACCGAGCTTGAGAAGGTGGCTTGCCCATCTGCGGGGGCTTGCGGGGGTCAGTTTACGGCTAATACTATGGCTTGCGTTAGTGAGGCTATTGGGCTTGCTTTGCCACATTCAGCTGGTGCGCCCGCGCCCTATGAGTCGCGCGATGAATATGCGCAGTATTCGGGTGAAACTGTAGTTGATCTTATCCGAAACGGTGGGCCTCGCCCGCGTGATATAGTAACTCTCAAATCACTAGAAAATGCGGCGGCTATTGTGGCGGCTACTGGTGGTTCTACCAACGCCGCTCTTCATTTGCCTGCAATGGCGCATGAAGCGGGAATTGATTTCAATCTGTTTGATGTAGCTGATATATTCAAAAAAACCCCATATCTGGCAAATCTTCGCCCTGGTGGACGCTATGTTGCCAAAGATTTATATGATGTTGGCGGCATTGGCATTGTTCTTAAAGAGCTGCTGGATAACGGCTATATCCATGGTGATTGCATTACTGTTACAGGTAAAACACTGGCGGAAAATCTGGAGAATGAGAAGCTTCCCGAGGATCAAGATGTCGTATTTCCTGTAAAAGCTCCAATTCACCCAACTGGCGGGGTCGTCGGGCTTAAGGGTAATCTTGCACCTGAGGGCGCAATCGTTAAAATCGCTGGTTTGGAAGAGCTAGTCTTTGAAGGGCCTGCGCGCATTTTTGATGGCGAAGAAGCTTGCTTTAATGCCGTTCAGAATAAAGCATATGAAGACGGCGAAGTGCTTGTTGTGCGTTATGAAGGCGCAAAAGGCGGTCCAGGTATGCGTGAGATGCTCTCTACTACTGCCGCTCTTTATGGGCAGGGTAAGGGCGGCAAGGTTGCCCTTATTACTGATGGGCGTTTTTCTGGTGGAACGCGCGGCTTTTGCATTGGTCATGTAGGGCCGGAAGCCGCAGTCGGAGGGCCTATTGGCTTAATCAAGGATGGTGATATTATCCGCATTGACGCAGAAAAAGGTACATTGGATGTTAAGCTATCTGACGCGGAGCTAGAGCAACGCCGTAAAGAATGGAAGCCTCGCAAAACTAACTATCGCTCTGGCGCAATTTGGAAATACGCACAAACAGTAGGCTGTGCGCGTGATGGCGCAGTAACTCACCCTGGAGCAAAAGAAGAGACGCATACTTTTGTTGATTTATAAAAGGTCATTATATGCTGCTATATTATGCTTATTGATAAGCGTGATATTTCCTGCATACTCTATGGCTGGCGGCGGTGTATTAAAGTATAAATCTGATATTGATGAATTTTACAAAAACAGGGGCGGCGAGCCTGTTTGGGTCGATGGTAATGAGCTAAATACATCAGGAAAAGAGCTTCTTGGCATATTAAAGCAATCATGGATGAATGGTCTTAACCCTAATTCTTACCATGTATCACGCATTATTGATGCACAATCACCTATAGAGCGAGAGCTTTTATTAACTGATGGTTATATCCATTATGTTAGAGATTTAAGTGGAATGCGTGTTAATGCCAGTGATATGGGTTTAAACGCCGCGCATTGGAGGCAGCCAATAGATGCAAGTGAAGCATTATCATTATTGTTGAAACATAAAAATAATATTGCCGAATTTTTACTGTTGCGCGAGCCTCAAACCCGTACATATCAACGCCTTAAATCAGAGCTTACAACATTGCGCGAGCTAGATAAGGTAAAACAAATTATCGTTAATATGGAGCGGTTGCGCTGGATTGAAGACGTTAAGCCAGAGCGTTTCGTTGTTGTTAATATCCCCTCCGCAACGCTTTGGGCAATTGATAAAGGGCGGGTAACATTCGAAATGCCTGTTATTGTAGGTCGGAAAACGCGGCCAACAGCATCTTTTGTAACCAGCATCCACGGCGTGCGCTTTAATCCTACATGGACTATCCCACCGACGATTAAGCTAAAAGATATATTGCCGAAATTGAAGGAAAACCCTCAATATTTATCGGATAAAGGGATAGAGCTTTACGATGGCTTTGCCCACAATGCTCCTACGCTTGACCCGTCTGTTATAGATTGGAATAATATTGATAAAAAGGCGCTGCACAGCTTGCGTATGGTGCAAATTCCTGGGAAGCATAACCCACTGGGTAATATAAGGTTTCTTATGCCTAATAAGCATAATATATATCTGCATGACACTAATAATAAGGAATTGTTTTCGCGGGCTGATCGGGCAATATCTTCGGGTTGTGTGCGCCTACAAGATTCAAGGAAAATGGCGGTTTTTGCATTGGAAAAACGCAAGGATTGGAACAAAAACGCCATAGATGAAATTTTAAATAAGGGGAAAACTACGGAAGTCTATTCTTCTGAAAAAATCGATATTTATTTACTATATTACACCGTTTGGCTTGGGGGTAAAAATCAAGTTATATATGGCTTTGATATATATAATAACGATAAGATATTGCTGCAACTATTAGAAAACCTTGACGAATTTCCGATTATAAGAGATAATGGCGATAAAATAGTTCACGTTGTGGATTAATTTTAAATATGTATTTCATAATTTAGCTTTACTCATTTTTAAAATCAATGTAGGACTATCATGTTCTACACGTAAATAATGTATATTTAATGTACTCTCGTGTAAAAAAATAGCAATGGGGTCAGTATGATAAATGGTTTTTTTGATGTAAAAACAAGTGATGATCAGTTGATGTCTCAACGTCGTGATTTTCTTAAGCTTGGAATGGCGGGCGTTGTAGGAGCGATGATTCCGTTTACCTCCGTAAATAGCGTGTTGGCTGCTAATAACAGCAGCGCATGGAATATATCATTTAGAAACGTACATACAGGTGAGAGCTTTTCAGGTGTGTACCGCGTTGGTGATAAATATCTACCCGAGGCATTTGAGCGTTTAAACTATGTTTTGCGCGATTTTCGCACAGATGAAGTGTTTCCTATGGATCCTCACATAATTGATGTTTTGTCAATTGTTCACAGAAAAATGGATGTTCTTGATCCTTATGAGGTATTGTCAGGTTATCGTAGCCCAAAAACCAATTCTATGCTTGGAAAAAAAGCAGGCGGAGTTGCTAAAAATTCATTTCATATGTATGGTCAGGCACTAGATATTCGTATTCCTGATTACAATACCAAAAAAATCCGTAATGTAGCAAAATCTGTTAAAGCTGGCGGTGTTGGCTATTATCCACGCAGTGATTTTGTGCATCTTGATACAGGTAACGTGCGTAGCTGGACATCTTAACCTCCCTTTATTAAAGGACAATTAAAGTGATACTTATCGGGCTTGGCTCTAACCTTGATGGTATATACGGCACTCCAGCACAATGCTTACAGGAATGTAAGGCATTATTTGCTCAAGCTGGAATATATATAGAGAAATCATCGAGTATATGGACATCCGCGCCTGTTCCTGTATCTGATCAGCCATGGTATAAAAATTCCGTTTGCATCGTTAATACAGAGCTTGATCCATATCAGTTATTATCCGCATTGGCTCATATAGAAGACAAAGCAGGCCGCGTTAGGGATGAGGCAAATGCCGCGCGAACGCTTGATCTTGATATTCTAAGCTATA
>Ga0256834_1000961_pt1 | contig 20184 bp, 15 predicted proteins | sample 4281140metaG_FD_190536 | JGI IMG/M metagenome (GOLD analysis project Ga0256834, IMG submission 190536) | Hydrothermal vent microbial communities from East Pacific Rise, Pacific Ocean - 4281-140 | ecosystem: Environmental > Aquatic > Marine > Hydrothermal vents | place: Pacific Ocean: East...
CTGGTGCAGTGAGGTGATGTACAGATGCCTGATTTACAATCTGCGTATGACAATTCAGACAATCAGTAAAGTTATCCACAATATCATAACTAAAAGTGGTTGGATTCCACTCAACAAAATGACAGCTCAAACAGTCATACAGCTCCCCAGGTACACCATTAGGCGATTGCGTTGGATCTTGGACAATGGTATCCACCCGCGCATGGTGCCGGTCTGTAATAACCCCAGCTTTGACATCTGGCGCTTCAAAACTCCAATCTATCACTGCCAGATCAGCCGGGGTTAATCGACTGGGAATATGGCAATACCAACAATTTTCCCGTGCTAAATCATTGAACACACCATCTGGAATACCGATATTTTGATTCACAGGCGGTGCAGGTACGTTAGCCCAGCTAACAGTGCTTATTCCTCCTACCAGAAGCAGGGCACCTATATTTAGTATTAGTCGCTTAAACATGATATTCATTCTCCATCTATTAAATACAAAAAAGCTTCCATTTATGCTTCTAACAAACTTCTATACCTCCAGCGACTAATAGCGCAATTTCCATACCATCTCGTTTTTTTCTTTTAGATCAATAAGATAGATAAACAGCCCTCACAAACATCCTGTTTATTTGTTGCCAAACAGAGACACACAAAACAAAGAATCAATACTAAGTCATTGATAACATTACAATTATCATAAGTCTTGAATTGGAGACAATAGTTAGTTTTGAGGTTACTTCGTAGCAAAGCTCAAAATCATGCCCAGCCCAAACCAACCTGACATGCTCATGTACTTAACATGAGAAAAAACAGGGCAAGCTGCCCCTCCTACCATTATGCCCTTCCACATAATTTTCCCAGTCTTACCAACACTTCACAGGATTTTGAGCTGCTAAAAAATTATACTTGCACGAGACTCTGACTCAATAAATTCATGAGAATACGACAGAGATGGCAATAATTTAAAAGCAAAATACTTCTTGACTTATGTCGTTTTTTATCTTCATTCAATCAAATTAATATAGGGAATACCCTCCTGTCGCCATCTGTAGACACTCAATTATAGCTATTTCATTTTTGCTAAAGTTCGAGCATGCCAATCAACCCACTTCCCTTCTTAAACTCACACTGCTAGGTTTTTTTCTGGTAGCAAGCAGTCCCCCTGACCATCAGCCTGCTTAGTACAGAGCTCTTGGTGGATCATCTTGCCGTGCAAATAGGTTCTACCCAGGCAGTAAAATCTGGGCACTATATAACCACCCAGGCACTCAACCTGGAATCACGAGTGATCACGCAGAACGACTCAAAACATTAGAAATAGAAAACTGTGAACTCAAGTACGCCAATGAGATTCTGCGCAAGGCGGCTGCTTTTTTCACCCAGGCGGAGCTCGACCGCAAACCGAGGTGATGCTGGTCTTTATCAACCCGCATCGGGAGGTCTATGGTGTCGAGCCTTGCACCATTGAGCGTTTAATGCGGGGCTCGGCCTATAGTTGGGGTTCGACGTGGTAAACATTGTTTGGATGGCAGGTATTACCTATGTTGCCACCTGATCTGGTTTTGTTTATGTCACTTTTGTGCTGGATGTCTATTCACGTTTTATCGTTGACTGGCGCGTACTGAAAAGTATGCAGACAGCGTTGGTACTGGATGCACTTGAGCAAGCGTTGTGGGCACGAGGAAAGCCGACAGGTGTCACGTGACTGAGGTAGTCAGTATCTATCCATTAGCTACAGCAAACGACTCGCCGAGGCGGGCTTTAAAGCTTCCATCAGCAGCGTGGGGGACTCATAGATAAACCCGGGGTGATTGCCCTTGATACCGTCTAGACGCTCACTGGGTAATACTCTCTCAGCACCATCTCCGATAGCATCAACCAAAAGTGAGCTATTTTCAGGGTCTGTTTGATGTTCAGTTTTATCCCTGACACTGCTATGCTGCATCACAGACAATGGATTTGTAATGTACAAATTATTAAACTTACACAAATTTACTATGTATAATTGCGCGGTTCTGGAAAACTCGGGCCTATCGCTCTTGTGTCCCAAACGCCCCAAAACCACATTTAGATATAACCCCCCTATCACCTTAAGGATTGCAGGAGAGGTAAATGTCGTCACCAGCACTAATTGATATCACCACCCTGATACAACCGATATCTGCAGAGAATGCTGTTGGTGAAGACGTTCGAAATAACCTTTCACCCTCATCAACGTACGCAGAGATCAAAAGTGCCCGAAATTCGGCAAGGGCGGCTGAGCGCAACAGTATGTTTGATGGCGGCAGCACAGAAGCCATCGAAAACTGGCATAAAATTGCAAAATTAGCCCCTCAAATTTTATCAACCGAATCCAAAGACCTTGAAATAGCCTGCTGGTACACAGAGGCATTGATTCGAAAAGCAGGTTTTCAAGGACTCAGAGACGGATTTAGCCTCATCCGGCAGTTAATCGAGCAGTACTGGCATGAGGGTTTATATCCCGCAGCAGATGAAGACGGAGTCGAGACACGTGTTGCGGCAATATCCGGTCTGAATGGTGAAGGGACAGAGGGCGTGTTGCTGGCCCCTATTCGAAGCACTCACATCACCGATGACATTCAACCCGGCCCCTTCAGCCTCTGGCAATACAAACAGGCCGTCGATATAAAGCGAATTTCCAACACCAAAACCCGCTCTGAACAAATATCGAAAGTTGGCTTCAGTATGGATGACATTGACCGTGTGGTTGAACAGTCCTCCCCAACCTGGTTTGGAAACCTGCGAGACGATGTCACTGAATGCCTCGCTGAGTATAGAAACATAAGCAGCCTATTGAGTGAACATTGTGGGAACCATGATGTACCAGCAACCAGCAAGATTATCGAGCTTTTGGAAGAGACCCTGGGTGCCATCAGCCATATTGCAAAACACAAGTTTCCAGCAGCAGTCGTCGATAATTCGCCTGAAGAGCAAATACTCTCCGAACCGTCTGACGCAGGCCTTCCTGGTGATATTCTCAGTAATGTTCCCGACTCGCGTGATGAGGCCTTTAGACAACTAGCAAATATTTCAGATTTTTTCCGTAGAACAGAGCCTCATTCACCGATATCATATATTCTTGACAGGGCTGTAACCTGGGGTGGAATGTCACTTGATGAATTGATCAATGAATTAATACCCGATTCATCTTCTCGTACAACCTACAGTTCACTCACTGGCGTAAAAGCAAGCGATGATTAAAACGGAAACAGACAAAGCAGCAAATTGTGAATCATACAGTTATATACAAATAATCACTTAATCCAACAGTTAGATACGGAGGAACACTCAATGGCCGACAGCATACATGACAAGTTAAAACGGGTGCGCAAGCCGCGTGTGCATATCACTTACGATGTAGAGACAAACGGAGCAGTCAGTGAAAAAGAGCTCCCTTTTGTTATGGGTGTTATGGGTGATTACTCTGGTGACAACACCAAGAACAAAAAACCGCTCAAAGACCGAAAATTTTCGCAAATAGACCGTGACAATTTCAATGAAATCATGGAAAAAACAGCACCCCAATTGAATATGAAAGTCGATAACACTCTGGAGGGTGATGACAACGAAATGTCGGTATCACTTGATTTCAAAAACATGGAAGATTTCGAGCCTCACAAAATTGTCGAGCAGGTCAAACCATTAAAAAAACTCATGGAAACTCGTGATAAATTACGCGACTTATTGAGCAAGGCAGACCGCTCTGAAGAGCTCGAAAATGTCCTGGAAGATATTTTAAGCAATACAGAAGCCCTAGCATCGTTATCAGGTGAACTGGGAACAGAAAATAAAGATAGCGGTAACGATGGAGGTGATAAGTAATGAGTGAAGAACAAAAAATAGATGCGCAGGGGGAGGCCGAAGCTGCCGCAGAAGTCAGCTTTTTAGAGCAGGCAATTGGGGCAACCAAACAAACACCTCGGGATGAAACCGAAGAGCTGCTGAAAACCCTGACTCAGGAAGCGATGAAAGGAACGGTCACCTGGGATAAAAACCTGACAGTCACCATTAATTCAGCCATCGATGCCATTGACCAGGCATTATCAAGCCAGCTCTCGGCCGTCATGCAGCATGAGAAATTCAAAAAACTGGAAGGTTCATGGCGTGGACTCAACCATTTGGTAATGAACTCAGAGACCAGTTCCCAGCTTAAAATACGCGTATTCAACCTGAGTAAATCCGAGCTCGCCCGCGATCTGGACAAAGCCGTTGAGTTTGATCAAAGTCAAACCTTCAAAAAAATATACGAAAGTGAGTTCGGCATTGCCGGTGGTGAACCCTATGCAGCCTTGATCGGTGATTATGAGTTCTCATCGCACCCAGACGACATTGACCTGCTCTCCAATATATCGAATATTGCTGCCGCTGGTTTCTGTCCTTTCATATCAGCGACTGCACCAGAAATGTTTGGATTTGAGTCATTTACTGAACTATCAAAACCTCGTGATTTAGAGAAAATTTTTGATTCCGCAGAATATATCAAATGGCGCAGCTTCCGTGACAGCGATGACTCCCGCTTTGTCACCCTGACCATGCCCCGCGTGCTTGCGCGCCTCCCCTATGGCCAAGATACAAAACCCATTGAAGCGTTTAACTTTGAAGAAGGCAGTATCGACAATAGCGGACGACAACTGAGCCACGAACATGATAACTACTGCTGGATGAACGCCGCCTATTCGATGGGCACTACCCTGGCCCGCTCTTTTGCCGAATACGGCTGGTGTACCAGTATTCGTGGTGCCGAAGGTGGTGGTAAGGTTGAAGGCTTACCAAGCCATACCTTCATGAGTGACGACGGTGACATGGATCAAAAATGCCCGACTGAAATCGGCATTACTGACCGACGAGAAGCAGAATTGAGTAAATTGGGCTTCCTGCCACTATGTCACTATAAAAACACAGACTATGCCGTTTTCTTTGGCGCCCAGACAACGCAAAAACCAAAAAAATTCGATGACCCGGATGCAACCGCAAACTCAGAAATTTCGGCCCGACTGCCCTACATCATGGCAACAGCACGCATCGCACATTTCTTGAAAGTAATGGCACGCGACAAAGTAGGCTCCTTTATGGAAGCCTCAGAAGCAGAAGAGTGGCTGAACAAATGGATATCCAACTACGTCAATAACAGCCCAGATGCCAGCCCTGAAATGAAAGCACGTTACCCATTGGCCGAGGCTTCAATTGAGGTCAAAGAAGTACCTGGGCAACCCGGTGTCTTTAGCGCCATTGCCTGGATGCGCCCGTGGCTACAGATGGAAGAGTTAACGGCATCACTCAGGCTGGTTGCCAATATTCCGAAAGGAGGTTAATTCAATTATGCCCTCAGGGATGAGGGCATAATTAATTTCAGATAAGAACTTGGCAGTGGAGTCACTCTGTTACGCATCATTCCCCCCACGCCATCGTTTCGTGCCAAGGCCTCAAAAGACGAATAAAAAGCCCTAACGCAAATGAATTCATCGGATCACCAAAAATAACACTTGTTTTGCTCACTTCAAAAAGAAAATTCACATGATTAATTGTACATTTGAACTAAATGGCAAACCAATGAGTACCTTTAAATGTGGAGCAACATCATTTCCAGCCTTCTCTGGTTTAGGTAAACATATCAACCGTCGCATCTCTGCATGTATACCAAGCGAAGGACCTATTCCACCCGGGACATACTATATTATTGACCGCCAGTCTGGTGGATTGATTGGCCCATTAAGAGAATTATTTACAAGCAAAGATCAATGGTTTGCCTTATATGCAATCGATAATAAAATTGACGATGAAACCTTTTGCAATAATGTAAAACGCGGCCTGTTTCGACTTCATCCCAAAGGGCCTTTTGGTAGAAGTGAGGGCTGTGTTGTTATTAATAAAAAATCTGATTTTTTATTTTTGCGAACAATACTCAAAAAAATATCAAAGAGCTTGATCCCCGGCACAGAGCTTGAGACATATGGTCGATTGGTGGTCAAATGAACAGAATACCCTCCAGGCTACTATTCTGGTGCTGGGTCGTAATAGCTTCTACCTTAATTACATATTGGTGGTTTAATAGCATCCATGCTATTCCATTGTCAGAATCTCTATGGTCTCAGTACAATCAACTATTTGGAGGACAAAAACCTGGGGTATCTTCTGATTTGGAGTTTTTAACAGTCATAACCGGGGCTGCGATTATTACAGTTTTTTTTACACGACTCACATCTTGGGCAATCAAACAAGCAAGGAAACATTAAAGAGGCTCTGAAAAAGCCATGACTACACTAGCCCCTAAACTAATGGTAAATTTGTGTCAAAAATAGAACAAAAACCCTCCCCCCCCAAGCAACCACCTAGCACAATCGACTTCGATGCTCTCCTTTCACAACCCGCATACGTCACCAATCTAGATGAATTTATTCAAGAGGCTGATGACCGTAAAGCTCTGCGCTATTGTATTGAAAATTTCATTTCAAAAGAAAAACTCACATCGATACCGAAAATCAGGCGTGCTATTTTCACGGTAATTGCTGATATAGATGAAAAAATAAATACCCAATTAAATGAGATAATACACCGCCCCAGGTTTCAAAAACTTGAAGCCTCCTGGCGGGGAATCTGGCTACTCACAAGGCAAGCCGACGGTAAACAAAACATCAAAATCAGAATGCTCGATATCTCCTGGTCAGAGGTTGTCAGGGACATTGACAGAGCTCTGGAATTCGACCAAAGCCAACTATTCCATAGGATATACAGCAAAGAGTATGGCATGCCGGGTGGTGAACCTTATGGTGTCATTATTGGTGATTATGAGGTGAGCCACCGAATAACAAAAAGCAGTCCACATGATGATATGGCAACACTGGAAGGCATGGCACAAATTGCCGCCGCGGCTTTGGCGCCTTTTATTACATCAGCTTCCAGTGATATGTTCGGAATGGAGGATTTTTCGGCGCTGGGTCTGCCGTTCAAGCTGAACACCATTTTCAGCCAAAAAGAGTATATAAAGTGGCATGCTTTAAGAGAAAAAACCGATTCTCGCTTTATCGGCCTAACCCTGCCACGAATTTTAATAAGGCAGCCATACCGAAAAACACCGGGAAGCCACAAAGGCATTTATTTCTACGAAAAATCCAGTAAGAATGGCGAAAACCATTTGTGGGGCAATGCCTGCTACGCATTTGCAATCATTCTTATCCGTGAATTCACCAATGTGGGCTGGTTTGGTCACATACGCGGTGTACCACGCAATCACACGTCCGGAGGGCTGGTGACAGAGCTGCCGATTGACTATTTTGAAACGGATGCAGAGTCAATTGCACATAAACCTGTTACCGATGTCATTGTGACAGATGCCGCTGAAAAAGAGATCAGTGAATTGGGCTTTATACCACTGTGTCAGGGTTATTTGTCCTCCCATGCGACCTACTATAATAACCAGTCCGTTCACAAACCAGCCACATACAAACGGTCTGCCGCAAATTCAAATGCCCAACTATCTGGCATGCTACAGCATGTATTGTGTGGATCACGTATTGCCCACTATATAAAGGTGATGATTAGAGATAAGGTTGGTTCTTTTTCCAGCGCTGATCGCTGCGAACGATTTTTACGGGACTGGCTGCTTGAGTACACCACGGGCCGGGAAGACCTTGACTGGGAAGAGCAGGCAAGATACCCCTTGAAAGAGGCCTCCGTGCGTGTAAAAGAGCACCCTGCAAGACCCGGGGAGTATCTGTGCGTTATCCATTTGCAACCACACTACCAGCTTGACCAGATGGTCTCTGAACTGGAGCTAGTTACCGAACTGGCTTCCCTGGGGAATTAAACAATGGACCGCATCGATAAAAAGAAAAAATTACGCCCCTCTATTCTGGACCGGCTTTTTGATAATGAAACACACAACAAAACAGAGCGCGACCCCGATCGTCATCAGCTACTAAGGGAATTGCGTAACAGCATTCGCCGAGACCTTGAGTTTTTACTTAATACACGTTTCTATATTTCAGAACCACCCGATGATTTTCCAGAGCTCAATAAGTCATTGTTAAACTATGGATTGCCCGACCTGGCCAGCGTCAATATTATTGACATTGAAAAACGAGATGAGTTTGCCAAAAAACTGGAGCAAACACTCAACTATTTTGAACCTCGGTTTAAATCGGTAAAAGTCTCTTTTATGGAAAATTTTAATAAAAATGACCGAACATTACGCTTTAGAATTGATGCGGTTATTTACGCAGACCCATTGCCAGAAATTGTGGTTTTTGATTCAATTCTTGAGTCGGCCACCCGAATGGTGAGCGTTAAGGAGATAAGTCATGGCTGATGAACTGCTGCCCTATTATGAAAAAGAGCTCGCTTACCTGCGTCAGTTAGGTGCCGAGTTTGCAAAAGAACACCCTAAAATTGCCGGGCGCTTGAGCATTAACAGCGAGACGATTGAAGACCCCCATGTCTCTCGGTTAATTGAAGGGTTCGCTTTTTTAAATGCGAGAATTCAACATAAACTTGATGATGATTTCCCTGAACTGAGTGATGCCCTGCTGGGTATTTTGTACCCGCATTACCAGCGTCCTATACCGTCAATGTCCATCATACAATTTAATGAAAATAGAGATTTATTGGACTCGGCGTATCACGTTTCAAAAAAAACACTACTTGAAACAGAGCAGTTTCAAGGTGAAAACTGCCGCTTCTCAACGGTATATGATGTCGAATTATTACCCATCAGTGTCACCTCTGCAACCCTGATAGGACGACCATTTTCCACACCGGGATCGGCAAAAATATCCGGTGCTGAAAGTGTATTAAAATTATCACTGACAACATTCTCTGAGGAGATCACTTTTTCAGAATTGCGTCCAGAACAGCTGCGATTTTACCTGAAAGGCCAAGCCCAACACGTTAACCCGCTTTACCAAATGCTGTTGAATAACTGCAACAATATCGTGCTGGCACTATCAGAAACAGATACTGCGCCTGTTTTTCTCGGCTGTGACACTATTAAACCGGTTGGCTTTGATATTGATGATGGTTTGTTCCCCTACCCCGCCTCATCCTTTATCGGCTACCGTTTATTAACCGAGTATTTTGCTTTCCCTGAAAAGTTTATGTTTATTGATATTGTCAGGCTTGCAGATAAAATCCCGCATAATGCAGGCAATAGACTCGACTTATACATCTATTTAAACGCCTCTGACATCGAGCTGGAACACAATCTCTCTGCAGAGACGTTTGTGCTGGGCTGCACCCCAATCATCAACCTGTTTGAACACACACCAGATCCGATCAAACTGAACCATACTCAGCATGAATACCAGATTATTCCGGATGCTCGTCGCCCGACCGGGTACGAGATTTATGCGGTCAATGAGGTTGTCGCCACCTCATCATCAGGAGAAGAGGAGCACTACACCCCTTTTTACGGCATGAACCACGCTCAAAACAGTACCGAGACACACTCATTTTGGTTCGCCTCACGAAAAGATTCAAAATCAGCCCTGTTGTCCCGCGATGAAGGAACGGATATGTATCTATCGCTGGTCGATTTGAGGTTTAATCCAAATATTCCAGAAGATCATACCATTACGCTCGAAACAACCTGTAGCAATCGAGATCTACCGGCAACGCTGCCATTTTCAACAGATCAGCCAAAACTGCAATGTGTCAGCAGCGCACCGCCCTGTTCAAATATCCGCTGTTTGGTACAACCCACCCCGGTTATCAGGGCACCCTTGCGAGACCATGCGCGCTGGCGATTAATATCACATCTTAGTTTGAACCATTTGTCACTCACCGGAGGAAAAGATGCAACAATGGCGTTAAAGGAGATACTTCGCCTGTATGATTTCAAAGAGTCCTCCGTCACCCGTGCGCTCATTGAATCCATCATGGCCGTTCAGGCCAAACCAATCAGCGCGCCCTTAAATATAGATGGACATGCAACCATGTGCAGGGGGATGGAAATTGAGATCAAACTGGATGATTCACTGCTCAGCGGAAGTAGCGTCTATCTATTTTCTACCATACTAGAACATTTTTTTGCGCTGTACTGCTCAATCAACTCATTCACTCGATTACTTGTAAAAATAAAAAGCAAAGAAGGCTATTTTAAAAAATGTCCACCAAGAGCCGGCGAAAAAACATTTCTGTAATAGAACACCTGACCGAATCCCCGTTTGAATTCAATTTTATTCAGGCTGTACGTTTACTGGAGCGCTTTTCTGTTTTAGCAAAAACAGAAGGTGAATATCTATCGGATAAACCGATCGCTAAATACATGCCCCCTGCTGCGGAATTTATACGTTTTAATGCCAACTCCTCATTCTCATTTCCATCGACAGATATTGAATCAATCAAAAAACACCGTATTACCGACAATATCAATCAATGGCAGATGGATGTAAATTTTATCGGTTTAACCGGCAGCAGCGGCATTCTACCCTTTCACTACACAGAGACCGTTCTACAGAGATTAAAACTTAAAGATCACTCAATGGCCGATTTTTTTAATCTATTTAATCACCGTACCACATCGTTGTTTTATCAAGCATCCTGCAAATATAACCTGCCGATAAATTACGAAAAAAAACGACTCAGCCGCAATGAAAACCATGTATCGGATCATTACACTCAAGCCATACTCTCCTTGATTGGTTTTGGTACAAAACATTTATCCAACCGATCCTGGACAAAAGATGAGTCACTCATATTCTACGCCGGCTTATTAACTGAAAAAATACGCACCGCCTCCGGATTACAGCAGATGTTGCAAAACCATTTTTCTATTCCCGTTGAAGTAAAAGAGTTCATAGGACAATGGCAAGAGCTGATTCCCGATGTACGAACGCGCCTTTCAAGCCACCGTACCAATATCAATAACTGCCTTGGAAAATCGGTCATGCTGGGCCGAAAGGGCTGGTTTTCCCAAGGAAAGATAAGCGTTATCCTAGGCCCGTTAAATAAGCCACAGCTCCATCAATTTTCACCGGGGACAAACACCCTGAAAGCACTTGACGAAATGGTGCGCCTCTACGTCGGCATTGAACATGATTACGAATTTGTGATGAAAATAAAGAGAACCGATATTCCGGAAAAAATGAGCCTTTCAGCAAAAAAACCCACAGTGATGGGGTGGAACAGCTGGCTGGCCAGTAAAAACAATAATACCGACATCAATGAAACTATTAATATCCCTGTATCTTCCAGGCGATTTAATCAAGGAGAGTTACAATGATAACAATTGACCTGAAATCACTGGTTGGGAAATTAAATGAACCAACACGCAACGCATTGGAAGGCGCTGCCGGATTGTGTTTGGCACGTTCACATTACAATGTTGAAATTGAGCACTGGTTATTAAAACTTCTGGAGATCCCCGATAGCGACCTGCTCGCCATTATCAATAAATTTGAGATAGATCTGGGTAGATTGACACAGGACTTGAACCGAGAGCTTGATAGAATCAAGGCAGGAAACACCCGAGCCCCAGCACTCTCCCCAACTATCGTCGACATTGCCAAAAATGCCTGGATGTTAGCCTCAGTGGAATACGGCCACCCAGTCGCCACCTCAGCACACATCCTTGCCGCACTGATGCTGGATGATAACTTACGCAGAAGCACTGAAGCCTCATCCGGTGAATTGAAAAATATTCAGCCGGAATCCCTGCGTGAAGTGGTTCGAGCCATCGTGGGAACAACAACAGAATCAAAAAACGGTGCAACCGGTGACACCACAAGCACCTCTGGAACCGCTGCCTCTGGCATGCCCAGCAAAACACCAGCGCTGGACAAGTTCACCGTCAACTTAACGGAAGATGCAAAACAAGGGAAAATTGATGCCGTGTTGGGTCGCGACGAAGAGATCCGCCAGATTATCGACATATTAATTCGCCGACGCCAAAACAATCCGATTCTGACCGGAGAAGCCGGCGTTGGCAAAACCGCAGTTGTTGAGGGCTTTGCACTGCGGATTGCATCAGGTGATGTACCCGAACCATTACGGGGAATATCAGTCCGCTCTCTCGACCTTGGCCTGCTGCAAGCTGGGGCAAGCGTAAAAGGTGAATTTGAAAACCGTCTGAAATCAGTCATTGCCGAGGTCAAGGCATCACCACAACCTATCATCATGTTTATAGATGAGGCACACACACTGATTGGTGCCGGAGGAAAAGAGGGGCAAGGCGATGCAGCAAATCTGTTAAAGCCAGCACTGGCAAGAGGGGAGCTGAGAACCATTGCCGCCACCACCTGGGCAGAATATAAAAAATATTTTGAAAAAGACCCCGCCCTCACCCGCCGTTTCCAGATAGTGAAAATAGAAGAGCCCAACGAAGAGAAAGCCATCAACATGATGCGTGCCATTTCGGTGATGTTGCAAAACCATCACGGTGTGCAAATTATGGATGATGCCATTGTTGATTCTGTCCGTTTATCAAGCCGCTATATCACTGCCAGACAACTACCGGACAAATCGGTCAGCTTGCTGGATACCGCCTGTGCACGGGTCTCACTCAGTCAGAGTGCCACACCCGCCGCGGTTGAAGATACCCGACGGCACATCACACAGTGCCAGACCAACATCAACTCACTAGAGCGTGAAAATGCCACCCTGGATAATTGTGCAGAGAGGATTACCGAGCTAAAGGCGGAGCTGAAACAGAATGAGCACCATCTGAAAGAACAAGAGCAGCAGTGGGACAAAGAGAAAAACAAGGTTGAAGAGATTCATCAACTACAAAAACAGATTGAAGATGATTACCATAACCAGCAGTTATCAGACGACGAACACAAAGAGAGCAACGCACCAACATTGCTTAGCACCGCTGAACTAAACAAGATTAAAAGAAAATTACACCGCTTAATGGCAGAACTGGAAAAGATCCAGGGTGACAACCCAATGATCCAGGTGAATGTGGGTAGTCAAGCAATTGCTGAAGTGGTAGCCAACTGGACCGGCATTCCTGTGGGCAAAATGGTCTCAGATGAAATAGAAGCGATCCTGAAACTTTCTGATGCCCTGGGCAACCGAGTCATCGGCCAACCCCATGCATTGAATGCTATTGCAGAAAACATTCGTACATCACGAGCTGGTTTAACCGATCCACGAAAACCCATCGGAGTTTTTCTGATGGTCGGCCCCAGTGGTGTCGGTAAAACTGAGTCTGCACTGGCACTGGCCGATACGCTCTATGGTGGAGAGCACAATATCTCCAGCATCAACATGTCTGAGTTTAAAGAAGAGCACAAAATATCCATGCTGTTAGGTTCACCTCCCGGTTATGTGGGTTATGGCGAAGGCGGCGTACTCACTGAAGCAGTTCGCAGAAAACCCTACAGCGTATTGTTACTGGATGAGATGGAGAAAGCCCACCCCGGTGTACAGGATATTTTCTACAACCTGTTTGACAAGGGCACCATTAAAGATGGCGAAGGCCGGGACATCGACTTTCGTAACACCATCATCATCATGACCTCCAATGCCGGCGAAGAGCATATCCGCGCCATCTGTGCACAAAGTGAAGAGCAGCCTGATCCAGAGGTGCTGCTGGACAATTTCCGCCCTCAACTACTCAACTTCTTCAAACCAGCATTTTTGGGCCGAACCACCATCATCCCTTACTACCCGTTAGGCGATGAAGAGCTGCTCAAAATCTGTAAAATCAATATGTCCCGAATAGAGAAGAGAATCAAAGGTCATTATGGCGCAACATTCCGTTACCACGATGATGTGATGCTGCATATTGTCGCACGCAGCCAGGAGGTTGATACCGGGGCCAGAAATATCGAAAACATTCTGAGTCGCACCCTGTTACCTGAAATGGCCACCGAATGTCTGTCAAAACTGGCGGCTGGAAAAGAGGTCTCTAGCATTGAAGTCGGGGTCGATGATGACGGCCAATTCACTTACGCCATATCTTGATGTTTTTTACCCAGCACCTGAAAAACAGAACAGACCGTAAAAACTGGCAAACGACCAGACATGCAGTGGTTGTATTGATGTCGACACTGCTGTTTTCAGCAGTGTCATACTCTGCACCAACCGATAACACACAAGATGAAATCGCTCTGCTGATAGCGTCAACAGAGCAAAAACACCAACTATTTTCTGCCAATTTCCAGGCATTTCTGTTAACACAACCGCAATGGTCTTCCGAAAAACAGAGACAAATGGAGCCCTTATTGTCAGCGGTTAAACAGCATATTGCTAAAAATAACAGCACGCTTGCCGCGAACACTATATTCAATAACATGGCGTTATTAAATGAACATTATGACGATAGAAACATACCCTATTTCATCAGCATATTGTTAAACCAAAACGACACCAAAACAGCCAAAGTACTCTTTGAGTTAATCAACCACAAAGGGGATCAAACACTCATATCAAACATCACCTACCGATTTGCAATATTCTCATTCAGACAGAATAAGTGGCAAAAAACACTGCAACTTCTTGACGGCATTATGAATGATTTAGTGGATGAGGATTATCAACACGCCTTGTTAATGCAGGGAATCTCGCTGCAAAAACTGAAAAAACACCGAGATTCGATAGCCTATTATAAAAAAATAGAACCCACATCAACCTATTACCTCTCAGCCCGGTTGAACATAGCAATAGCCAACATTAGACAAGGCTGGTGGACTGACGCACATATTACGATACAAAACAGCCTGAAATCAGCTGAGGCAGCAAAACAGGAAGAGACACTTAACCGCTTATATCTGACGCTGGGTTATTCACTGTTAAGCCAGAAGAACTACCGGGATTCAAGAGACTACTTCCGCAACATAAGCGTAGAGAGCCTGTACGCCAATCGGGCACTACTGGGAATCACACTTGCCGCAGCCAATCAAAACGACTTTGTTGGTGCATTGAACAGCGCGCAGATTTTAAAAGAGAGACAAACTTATGAACTTCCGGTTGATGAATCTCGACTACTTACCCCCTACTATTATGAAAAACTGCAACAACCCACCACTGCATCCGCAGGATACCTGGAGGCGATTAACTACTATCAAAAAAGGATTACAGAGATGCAGACGCTGATCGATTCAAAAATAGAGCTGGAAAATCATCCAATTAACACCGGCATAAACATCACACTTGAAATAGATAACAATCCAATAAATTTTTCTGCCGACTACCCGGACTATTTTTTTGAAAACTACTTAAACCTAAAATCCTCTGGAAAATATTTAGAAGACACTGACAATGAAGAGATCAAAATAGAGTATCAACAGCTAGACAATAAATACAAAACCATCATTGTTAAAATAATTCGCAACATTCTCAGAAAAAGAGTCGAACAACTGAACAGTTATATGGGGCAATCAAGATTTGGCCTGGCCAGACTCTACGACAACAATTTGGTTGATAACTAACGACCATGCACCACATATTAACTTCTCTTGCCATAATTATGCTATTAACCGCATGTGGGACACCCACTGTAAAACAAAAAACGCTGGCTGAACTCGACATTGATACCGCCCAAGTATTCACAAACAACACATCATCCGTATCAAAATCAAGTGATGACATTCGCAAAGCTTACGCCGCATATTTAGAGCATGCCTCAAAAAATGATAAATCGAGAGTGGATGCACTGAGCCGACTCGCCACACTGGAATTTGAGTTATCCGAACAAATATTAAAAAACAGAGATGACCAGAACAGTGATGCGGTCGAACAGGCAAGTGACAACCTTTACAATGCAAAGCTGGGGAGAACCATCGAACTGCTGAGCACCGCACTACGTGATTATCCAGATAATGAAAACAACGACAAAACACTCTACCAACTGGCCAAAGCCTATGACCAGCAGGGTGACAGTGAAAACAGCCACGCCTGCTTGAAACAACTGGCTGAAAAACACCCTAAATCAAAATATTTTATTGAAAGCCAATTCCGCCTCGCTGAAAATGCGTTTAGCGAAAGAGACTATGCACTCGCTGAAGATAGATATACCGACGTTATCGGCTCGAAAAAGCAGAACGTTTTTCATGAAAAATCACTCTATAAACGGGGCTGGTCCCGCTTTAAACAAGCCTTCTACTTTGAAGCAATTGATGATTTTTTCCAGGCCGTGAATCTCAATGCATTCGATGAGTACCCAACACTCAGCGGAACAAAAAAAGAGCTATTTAACGAATATTTTCGTGCTATTGGCCTTTCGTTTTCATATATGGGCGGTGCCGAGTCGATCCAATACCACTTCAAGGAGAACCCCGATTTCAAACACCTGTACTCCATACACACACACCTGAGTGACATTTATCTCCGGGAAGAGCGAAAAAATGATGCAGTCACTACTTTGGAATATTTTGCAAAAAACAACCCAGCATCTGAGCATGTGCCAGAAGCGTTATTAAAAGTGATCGACATCTGGAAATCGACCGGTTTTCCATCAAGAATGAACCGTGCACTGGAAGCATTCTATCTCGCTTACCACCCCGACAGTGACTACTGGAAAAAAAGAAAGGAGAGTGACCCACGAATCTTTAAACAGGTGAAAAATTCGCTTCGGGAACAGATCCTGACAATCACAGCCAACTACCACAACAAATTCCTCAAAACACGCAAGGCAAGTGATTACGCCAATAGCAAACGCTGGTATGAGAACTACCTTGAACACTATTCATCTTATTCCAGAAAAGATAACATTCACTTTTTATATGCCTCGCTTCTCGCCAGCAATAAAAACGACATCAACGCCCTAAAACACTATGAGCTGGCGGCATATGATTCCAACATCATCATAGACAAGAACTCAGCCTATGAATCGATCTTGCTGACATCAAAATTATCCGTTTCAGAGAAAAATGATATCGATAGATTGTCGTGGATAGACAAACTCATCCACTTCTCAACCCTTTATGGCCAGCAATACCCAAATGACAAACGCACCACCAATATCATTCTCCATGCCAGTGAACTTGCCTACGAAAACAAACTGTTCAAACAAGCGATCCAGCTGACCGAACTGGCCCCAGGCGCCATTCAGCGCTCAATGGCGATAAAAGTGAATACCATAAAGGGACATTCCTACTTCAAGCTGGCGCAATATGAAGATGCTGAAAACATATATCACACCCTGTTAAAAGATTATAATCCAGTCTGGAAAAGTGACTCCTCCATCATCGATGGCCTAGCCCTGGCCATCTATTATCAGGGGGAGTCGGCCCGCAAAAAAAATGAAACTCTCAGCGCACTCCAGCACTACACCCGGATCTCACAAGTGGCACCGACCACAAAGATAGCAGCAACCGGAATGTACGATGCGGTTTTATTAGCTATGCAAAAAGAGCTTTGGAATGAATCAATACAGTACGCCAAAACCTTCCAACGCTTATATCCGCACCACAAAAATGCATATGACGTCACCAAAAAACTGACCGCCGCCTACCTGAATTCCAAACAAGATATCGCCGCAGCAAAAGAGCTGGAAAAACTGGCGAGCAACCAACAAGATAGAGCCTACCAGCTGGCAGCCCAGTGGAAAGCGGGTGAGCTCTATGAAGCAAACAAAGAGTACCCATCCGCAATACGCTCATTTGAAACCTATGCAAAAAACTTTCGCCGCCCCTTCCCGCAGTACATGGAGTCGATGTTCAAACTGGTGGCCCTGCATGAACTGAACAACAACAGCAAAAAAACCAACCAGTGGCAAAACACTATTGTCCAGGAAGACAAAAAAGCATCAAACTCACTAAAAACTGACCGAACCCGCCTTATCGCCTCCTCTGCCGCCTTGCATCTGGCAAGGAATAGCCACATTGAATATTCAAGTACAAAGTTACGCTTGCCATTAAAGAAAAGCCTGAGAAAAAAGAAAGCAGCCATGCAGCAAGCGGTGAATTTATACGGACGCGCCTCATCCTATAATTTGGCGGAAACCGCCACCGAAGCAACCCATGCCATTGCCGACATCTACAACGAATTCAGCATTGCCCTGCTTGAATCTGAGCAGCCTGACAACCTGAATGATGACGAATTGGAGCAGTATCAAATCCTAATCGAAGACCAAGCCTTCCCGTTTGAGGAGAAAGCCATTGAGTTCTATGAGATCAACCTGAGCTACGTTAAAGATGATATTTACGACCAATGGATTCAAAAAAGCCACACACAACTCAAAAAATTATTCCCGGTAAGATACCAGCGCAAAGCCAGACTCGATGGATATATCAATGTATTACACTAGACTTTTATCTCTGCTACCGATATTTGTCCTGCTACTGGGAGGCTGCGCATCAGGGCCAGCCAAAAAATCAGCCACGGATCCATTAATTGAAACACAACAGAGAAACAGCGGAAAGCTGCCAACAGAAGAGCTAGCCACCCGTTACCAGAGTGCACTCACTGAACTTAACAATGGTGATTATGAAACGGCTAAAAAATCGTTGCAGAAAATAATTGATATAGATGCCGATCTCGCTGGGCCGTGGGCAAATCTGGCTTTGATCCATATCAAACAAAACTACTATGAAGAGGCCGAAAAAAAGGTAACAATTGCACTCGATAAAAATCCTAAAATGGCACAGGCACTCAACATCGCCGGGTTTATCGAATACCAAAAAGGCAATATCAACACAGCAAAAAACTACTACCAAAAAGCGATCACAAACAAACCGGACTATGCCCTGGCCCACTATAACCTAGCCCTGCTTTACGACGTGTATCTACAAGAGATTGCAAAAGCCGTCATCCATTACCAACGCTACCTGGACTTATCAGACCACCAAGATAAAAAGACCAGAGTCTGGGTCAAAGAGCTGAAACGCAACCTGCCACAAGGTGACACATGAAACTCCTATTAACACTGATCACCACTGCTTTAATTTCAATGGCCAGTGGCCATCTCATCGCAGATGATGATGAAGTGGAGATGGAGACGACCTTTATTAAAGGCAATAAAGAGCTGCCCCAGGTGCTTTACATCGTCCCCTGGCAAGAGCTAAAAACAGAGCATAAAAAAGAGAAAACACTCATTCTGCACAGCCTGTTTGGCGATGCGTTTGAGCCTGTGATACCCAAGAATTTAGGAAATTCAACCACTATGCACTGAAAGTGCATAGCTGCTCCTGGACTGATAAATATCGAACTAACCTCCTTTCATAGCAGACCGGTTGAAGCGTGACTACAACTTTATTTTCCACTCTGCAATAAAGCGATAAACTCTTTATCTTCCCAATAATACTCAAAATCCAAGTCTGACAGAAATTGTTCCGCTTTTTTACCGTGGGAAAGCGCCTGCGCTATAAAATCAAGCATCTTATTTTTCTGTTTCTTTAAAGCATAATAACAAGCAAGGTTAAACAGCAATATTTCATTTTTTATAGTACTGGCTTCAACATGCGGGCCTAATAGTTCATCCATCACCTTTTGGCCAAACTTTTGGTCGTTACTTAATGTGCTTAAAACCAAGGCGTTACTTGCCAGGTCATTAGTTTTTCTATGATATTCGGAGAAGGGGAGAATATTATCAATATAATTATTAACTATTTTTTTAGCCGCCCCATAATCCCTGTTTTTCGTGCGGCTGATTAATATTTTTGTTGAATAATTAGCAAATTGAAAAGAAAACCTCTTGGCATAAGGACTACTCCTCGCAATTTTAGTAGAAACCTTAACAAATGATCGTATCGATTTTTTATCATTCATCCCATCATTAAAAGCAGCCTTTAAAGCCTTATCATTTTTTTCATACGTCTGTTTAAATGGGTTTTTTTTGTCTAAAGAGGCGATCAAGTATTTAAAGCTAGATGGATGAAATCCTTCAGTCAGCACAAAAGTCAGAGGAAGCATTAATGTTAGAACAAGAAAAAATGAAGCAAATAGGTAGCTGCCACTTTTAAGGAAGTGGACGGCACCATAATAGATCATTAGCGTTATAGCGATTAATACCAATGCAGAAAATGAGACTCTGAAAATTCCCAGCCACTCAAAACTGGGTGTTGCACCATGAGGGTGACCAAAGCCTTTAAAGAGCTGAAAAATCACACCAGCATACAGTGCACCCAAAACACTCCACAATGCGACGGCAATTAATCCATGCTGATATATCGTCACCAGCGCTGCCATGAACATGATGGCCGGAATGATTAAAATACATACGAGTATTTCCATTATTTTTTTCCTGAATGCCAGCAGAGTACAGCGCCGGTTTATTTATCCTTCGCCCCATAC
>Ga0256834_1000962_pt1 | contig 20173 bp, 14 predicted proteins | sample 4281140metaG_FD_190536 | JGI IMG/M metagenome (GOLD analysis project Ga0256834, IMG submission 190536) | Hydrothermal vent microbial communities from East Pacific Rise, Pacific Ocean - 4281-140 | ecosystem: Environmental > Aquatic > Marine > Hydrothermal vents | place: Pacific Ocean: East...
GGAAGAAAAAATACTCCACAAAGAGGAAAACCTCAGAGAGGGAAACAACAGGGAAACAGAAGTGGAGGAACTCCCGTAAGAGCTCTCCCTACATCTAGAGCCTCAGGAGGAAGAGATGGACTCAAGTTTCCTGAAATCAAATTCTACCTCCCATCTCTGAGAGATGAGTATACCCGTTATATCCCTGTAGGAGGAAATAATGAGATAGGAGCTAAAAATATGGGAATGTTCCAGTATAAAGATGATATTATCTTGGTTGACTGTGGAGTTCAATTTGCTGAACCAGAGATGCTTGGAGCGAGCCACTCGATTCCAGATGTTTCATTTTTGACGAAATATGTAAAGAATATAAAGGGTTTCCTTATTACTCATGCTCACCTCGATCATATAGGAGCATTAAAAGATATTATCTCAGCTCTTGATTTCCCTGTACTTTATGGGACAAGGCTTACACTAGGACTTATCAGAAAACAACTCAAAGAAAAAAGGCTTCTTGATAAAGCGACGCTCGTAGAAATAGATGCCTCAAAACCAAATAAAACAAAGATAGGACATTTTGAAATAGAGTTTTTCAGTGTAAACCACTCCATTCCAGATAGTGCAGGTATATATATTGAAACTCCAGGAGGGACAAAAATTGTTCATACCGGAGACATCAAGATAGATATGACTCCAGAGATTGATGCTCCTGCAAATTTAGAAAGATATGAAGAGATAGGAAAGAGAGGTATTGATCTTCTCCTTTCAGACTCTACAGGTTCTATTAGTAAAGGATTCTCTATGAGTGAGAAACAAGTAGGAGAAGAACTTGAGAAAATAGTAGCAAATTGTAAACAATGAAGACTCTTTATAGCAACATTTTCTTCTTGGATATCGAGAGTACAACAACTAGTAAATATTTGTGAAAAACATGATAAATTCATACTTCTTTCTGGAAGAAGTATGATAGAAAATGTTGCTATCGCAAAGGAACTTGGGTACCTCAGAATGAAACCAGGGACAATAAAAAAGATGTCACTTAAAACTGTAAAAGACATCCCTAATAATAAACAGGTTATTATAACTACAGGGAGTCAGGGGGAAGAGTTTTCGGCTCTTACAAGAATGTCTGAAGGGAGGCATCCGCATGTAGAAATACAGGCTGATGATACGGTGGTATTTTCCTCAAGTACTGTTCCAGGAAATGAGAGAAGCGTTTCCCTTGTTATTAATAAACTTATAAAGTATGGAGTTAATGTTGTTACTAAAAATGACGCACCTATTCATACCTCTGGTCATGGATATCAAGAAGAACAAAAGATGCTTCTTCGTCTCTTTAATCCAAAATATTTTTGTCCGATATTCGGAGACTTATATTTTAGGACACTTCACAAAAATACAGCCATGAGCTTAGGTTGGAAAGAAGAAAATATTCTTATGTTAGAAAATGGGAGTATTGTTGATTTTTCTCCAACTCACTCTGTGTTTCGTTCAAAGATTAAAGTACCAATCCAGGATCTCATCGTTGATGGCCATGGGGTTGGAACAACTGATAGCCATGTTATCAAAGCTAGAGAAAAGATGATGAATGGAGGAACACTTGTTGTTCTCTTGAAGGTAGATAAGAGAACCAAAGCTATCATGGGGCATATTAAACTCGAAACTAGAGGACTTGCCTATATAGACGAAGTGAGATATATACATAGAATTCTTATCAAAAAGGTTCGTGAAGTCTATGAAAATACTGTAAAAGATGTGCCAGATATGGAAGAAAAAGACCTTATCAAAATTATCCGTACAGATCTTGAAATGTTTCTTCTCAAAAGAATAGACAGAGAACCTATGATTATTCCTATGGTGACAGAAGTATAAAAAACAATCTTTTCAAACATCTTTTTTCCTATACAATAGATTTGTATATGTATTTCTAAATATATTTGTATGAAAAAAATATCCATTTTCCTTTTTGTTTTATTTTTTGTAGTTTCTTGTGGTGAAAAATCACTAGATATAGAACAAGCAAAAAAAGAGATGTTGAATACCTCTCCAGAGGAGACAATAACCTCTCAAGAGACCTCTGATACACTATCATGAAGTGGCAATACTTCCTCTGATACACAAGAAGAAGAGGAAGTATTAAGAGAACCAATGGTTCAAATAACAGCTCTCACGGAGTCTCAATTTATTGAAATTAGTTCTATCCCCGATGACTCTATTGGAGATGGAGAAGTAGAGATAACAGGAAAGACTCTCCAAAATGTAGAAAAAATACAGGTTTCTTTTTCTAATACGGACTCTGCTTTTCCAGATGATAACTACACGCTCAAAACTTTTAAGTCGGGAGGACCTACTTTTAAATACTTAGCTTCTTCCAAGTTTCAAGTACTTGATTTTGGTGTTAATACTTATATCGTTAAAGCATATAGTGGGAAGGAGGTATCAGAAACACAGGTTGTTATTAATGTTCCTAAGAAAGACAAAGTAGTATTTGAAGAAAAAGTTATAGGAAATGAGGACAATAGCGTATCCCTTAATCTTCCTACTTCTGATTCTTTCGGAAAGCCTCTTTCCCTTGGGCAAGATAGTTTCACTTATACAAATATAGACAATCTGGAAATAGTAAAGAAAGACGTTTCAGAAATAACGTGTGAAGGGATAACGGATTATCTACAGACAGAGATAAACACTTGGTTTTATTGGAATACCTGTAGAGATACCATAAAAGACAAAGGAATTAGTTTTTATGTAGTACTTCTTGGGAAAGATGATACATACATATATCAAAAACACTATGTAGATTTCATTCATGATTTTTATGGAATCTATGAGGTAGATAGAGGGACAGGTGTAACAAAAGACAATATTTCAGAGAAAAATACGAAACTCAAAGAAATAAATGATACCTTTGAGAATATAGATGTTGTAGATTCATTGATGACGACTATTACAGCGCAGAAATAATATTTTTAATAAAACGTATAATATAGATGAGGGTACTTTTAAAAATTTCCGGGGAAGCTCTTTCTGGAGAAAATGAGCACGGTATAGATCCAAAATTCTTGAAAGAACTGGCTTTTTCACTCAAAGAAATACATGACCAAGATATAGAACTAGCTATAGTTTTATGAGGAGGGAATATATTTCGTGGAATGGCAGCTGCAGCAAATGGTATGGATAGAACAGCAGCTGATTATATGTGAATGATAGCAACCATTATGAATGGAGTAGCTTTTCAAGATGCTTTAGAATCTGCAGGGATGGATACACGTCTTATGTCAGCTCTCCAACTTCCAGAAGTTGCAGAGCACTATATCAAAAGAAAGGCAAGCAGACATCTTGAAAAAGGAAGAATCGTTATTTGTGTAGCAGGTTCTGGGAATCCATTTTTCACAACCGATAGCGCTGCTGTACTTCGCGCTCTTGAGATGAACTGCGATATGTGTATCAAAGCTACTAAAGTAGATGGAGTTTATGATAGTGACCCAGAGATGAACCCAGATGCCCAGATGATAGAACATGCTTCTTATAGTGATGTGATTCACAAAGAAATCAGAGTCATGGACCATACGGCTATCACTCTTGCAAAAGAAGGAAACATGCCTATCAAAGTCGTAAACCTCTATAAGAAAGGAGCAATCCTCAGGGCTATAAAGTGAGAAAAAGAAGGAACAACTATAGATTAGAGATTTCTTTTTTGACTTTTTTTCAATTCTCTATAGAATCACGAGGCAAAATTTTAATGAATAGAGGGTGCTTTACTCATTATTATCTATTAATAATATCATTATATGTTAGGAAAACTTAAAAAGAGAAAGAGACTGAGAGTACACGGTTTCATGAAAAGAAGCTCTACTGTGGGAGGGAGAAAAGTACTAAGAAATAGAAGAAGAAAAGGGAGACATCAACTTACAGTAAGTTATCCAAAAAGATTTCAAGAGATTAACGGAAAAGCAAAGATGCATATTATTGCAGGAGGAACAGCAAAAAAGTCTCCATTCGATGGAAAAGGAAACTACGTCAAAAGAAAGTAGTTTAAACTTCGAACTTCTTTATCAGTTTTAAATATTTTTTCATATGCGTATAGTTTAATACGCTTACTTAAGAAAATTCAGAACTTTTCGTTTTAACTTCTTTTTTAAAGTTACAATGATTCAAAAAAAATACAGACTCAAAGAGCGCGAAGTAAAAAGGATTCTACGTAAAGGGAGGCCTTTTTTTTCTTCTAGAGTTGTAAGTAATACTTCCAAGAATAGACTTGGATATAGCAGATTTGCCATTGTTATAGGAGGAAAGTCTGTAAAAAATGCGGTTCATAGAAACTTTTTTCGTAGAATATTCTATGATATTGTTTCAGAACTTGTATCAAAAGGCAGTGTTGATATAGTGTTTGTCGTCAAAACAAAAACAAAACTCGAAAGAGATGAAAAAAAGATTCGTGATAACTTCAAAAACGATATACTCTTTCTGCTAAAAAAACAAAGCTTTTAAAATAAAATAAATTATGAAAAAATACTTAGATTTTCTCCTGATATTCTTCCTGATGTTTTTTATATTTCAGTTCTTTAATGGGAAAAATAATCAAGTAGAGCCCCAAGGAATAGTTTTTGAGACAGATAGCTCTAGTTATAGTGTACCTGCTTCAATATTTCTTACTATAGAGAACAACACTTCTGAAGATATCAAAATAGAGGGATGTAAAGATATATCTATCAATTATAATGGGAGTCCTCTCACCCTCCCTGAAGGCTTTTGTTCTGAGATGGCACTTGCCTCAGGAGACAAAGCAAAAGTAGACTACTCAAAGTTGTATGAGAGCTTCTCAGGAGAAGGGACGTACGTATTTGAGCTTATTATAGGAGAAAAGAAATACATATATCCAGTAGAAGTTTCTAATAGAGGAATTATAGGGAAACTTTTTGTTGGAGTGTTTTATGCACCTATTTTCAACATACTTGCCTTTATTATACAGACGTTTTCTTATTCACTTGGATGGGGAATCGTTCTTATCACTATTTTGATACGTGTTGTTCTCCTTTTTCCTCAACACAAGATGATGGTGAGTCAAAGGAAGCTTCAGCAGGTTCAACCAAAAATTAAAGCTGTTCAAGAGAAATACAAAGGAGACTCGCAGAAGCTTGGTATGGAACTTATGGCTCTGTATAAAAAAGAAAAAGTAAACCCTATGGGATCATGTGGTTTTCTCATCATTCAGATGCCGATACTTCTAGTTATATATAGAATTATTCTTAACATCAAGGATCCGGCTAACGCATTTTATCTTTACCCATTTCTTCAAGAATTTTCCATTTCAGCTATTTCTTACGATTTTTTTAGTATAGACCTCCTTTCTGCTGGAGGAGTAGTTGGAGCTATACTTGCTATATTTATCGGATTGATACAGTATATACAAGTGAAGCTCTCACTTGCAAATAAACCTATAGATATCTCAAAAAAATGAGTTGTACTTGAAAAAAAGAAATGAGCAGATGACTACAATAGTATGATGCCAGATCCTGAAATGATGAATAAGTTTATGCTATATGGTATGCCTGCTATGGTTGCGGTATTTACCTATACCCTTTTTGCAGGGATAGGTTTGTACTGGGGGATATCTACGATATTTGCTATTTTACAACAATTATTTGTAAATAAAATTATAAAAAAGTAAAGGGACTTTCTCTCTTCTTCTCGCTATTTCTTTGACACTCCTCTCTCCTTTTGTTACTATACGTGCAGTTATTTATATATTATATCTATTATTTGTGACCTATGAAAATACTTAAAGTTTCCTTTGTGACGTTTCTTTTACTTGCAACAATACAGTGAGCAAGTGCAGCGTACCCGGTAGTAGAATGTTCTTCAGACTCTGTATTTACTGAAAATTCATGTAATGAGTGTTTTGACGGAGGAGCTGTCTCTGCAGGAGACAATATAGGTCTTCTTACAGATGACCTAAAAAATAAAAAAACAGGGAATATCATCGTATATAAGGAAGAACAAACTATGCCAAAGATGCTTCCCCTTGGAAGCTCAGCCTCTTGGTCACAGACTCCTTCGGAAGATGGATTTTGGGACTATACAGAAGCGTTTAATGCTCTGTACTCAGATGGGGAAGATGGATATATCATACCTGCATCTAGCGAACTCACATGGCTCGAATCAAAACTTGGGTATGCATATACTCTTGATTCAAATACAGCAGTCGAAGGATCAAATATAGGACTTCTTCTATATAGGCTTATCTCACATGATATATCAAGTGATGGAGACATCACTATAGATGGAGAAACTCATAATGAATGTGTTCTTTTCACTTCAGGAGAACCAGGAAAAGAAACACCAAAGAAACCAGAACCACCAAAACTTCCAGAGACAGGACCAGAACATATTCTTCTCATCGTTCTTGCTCTTATACTTGGATTTGGACTTCTTAGATTTACAAAGAGAGTATAACTAAATCATTTTTTTTAAAAGCTCGGACATATCCGAGCTTTTTTGTATTTCTCTTTTTCAATACTCTTTATATGATATCTCCCTCTTGAAATCCCTTGTCTCTAGAAAGTAATGTCGATAAATATATAGCCATAAAAGATATTTACTCACTATAAAAATCAAAAAAGTAAAGCTATTCTTACTACTTCTTCCCTGTATCTCTTTGCAATTGCCTTTTTTGTGTGATACGATTTTTAGGTATGTCATATGACAACACCTGTTAGTTTCTTGAGCGAGGACAGATCGATATGCTCTTTACTTGAGAAAATAACAAAAAATTATTTTACAATTTATATTTTAAAAACAAAAATATGAAACACATACAAAAAAGATATGCCTTTTTCAAAAAGGGATGAGCAGAAGCAGGAGGATGAGCAGCATCAGAGCTAGATATGTCAACACTCCAAGAACTATCAAAGACTAAGGAGACTCGTAAGCTTACAGAAGCTCACAAGGCAGATATTAATGCTCTTTTGAAAAAAGCATTAGAAGCAGATACATCAAAAGATGGTAAACTAGATCGAGAGGAATTTACTAGTCTTATACTTAAAGCAGAAGGGACTAATAGATATATAGCAGTTTTGAGAGAAATACTAAAACACCCTGACAATTCACCAATAGATATTGAAAAAATGAGAATTGAACTTGGTTTAGTGGAGGGACAACAAAAGGTTAAAAAGAAGACAAGAATAGATATAAAAAAACATAAAAATGATGTAGGTGCAGTTGTTGATCAAAAAAAATCTGTAAATAAAATCACAGAAAAAGCTCCAACCAACAATAATACTCTTTCAGCTGAACTTCTAGCGAAACTTTCTGGAACAGAGAAAATTACTAATGATGAGCATTCTCAGATAACACGTTTCTTAACAGAAGCTTGGACGATGATATGAAAGGGAAAACATATAACGAAAGGAGATGGCTTTATTTCACATGCAGAAATGGCATCAATAAAGAAGGAAAATGAAACAGCACACAAGCATATAGTCGCTATTCTAGAAAGACTGGATCTTATTTTACCACTTACTAGGAAAGGACTGGCTGTTGAAGAAATCACTACAGGACTTGCGGGTATTAGAGAAGCAAAGAGCATGATACCTCCTACTAATACAAAAGAAATTCCAAAAGTAACTGAGAAAAACCCAGTTATAACTAAAAAAGCAGAAGCAAAAGAAAGTACAGATACTCTAGTATTTAATCGTACCTTATATAGAGGATGTTCAGCAGGGAAAGATGTTGTAGCGCTACAAGTTCTGCTTAAAAAAGTAGGTTTCCTTAGCAACAATGTAAAAACCTCTTCTAATTTTGGACCTCAAACAGAAAGAGCTATTAAGGCAGCACAAATGAAATTCTTTGGAGAAGCTGACCTTATCGTAGGATCTGGAACCCTAACAAGGCTTTTAAAGGAAGCAGGTATAGGAGGATCTATTTCTGAAGACTTTAAACAACTCACTTCAACAGATAGAAGAATAATAGCAAAAAGATTTAGTAATGGATGAGAGAAAAAGAAAATAGCAAATAGAACAGAAAGAACAAAGAGAAGGCAAAAAGCACCTAAACCAGTATGAAACTGGGAAAATGCTCCAACAGCGGAATCTCAGATACAACCTACATCGTCTAAAAATAGGGAAAGTCTGTTCGGAGATAATAGTATTTCATTTTGAAATATAGCTAACCCATTTAAAGATTTCTTTGGAGGAATATCCCGTGTTTTTGGAGGAAGTGAGTCTATCAATAGTAGTAAATTTTCATCATTGAGTCAATTGGATAACCATATAAATGCTAAATCAGGATTAGGAAAGCTTGAAGTATCTATTCATAATATAAGGAGAACTCAATCCGCAAGACAGGTTACAAGAGTTCACACATTAGCATTAAAAATGCTAAATAGAAAAATCCCAGCAAGTTTATATAATACTATCGCAGGAGCAAAAACAACACTTGAGAAAGCATACACACTTTTGTATATCCAAAATGCTCTTATGGGAGGGGCGAAATCGGTAGAGAGAATCCAAAACTATGCTTCAGTCTCTGAATTTATCTCAGCAGATAGAAGACAAGCAAAATCAGCAGATGCAGCACTAAGGGCTTCAGGATTTTCATCAACAGTAGTAAGTGATATACATAGGGCACGTAATCTTTCGTATAATGGAGCTAAAAGTATTGGAAAATATGAGCAGTATCATTGGGAAGCAGGAGAAAATAGGTACCTCTTTTCTCTTCGCTCTAAATCGAACCTTTCTGCTGGACTTCAAGCTTTTGCAGGACACTCAGTAGAAGTAGTTCGTACTGGTTCAACTATTGTACTCAGCAGAAGTGTTCAAAGACAAGCAAGAGGAGTTCTTGCAGATAATCTTGATATTACACAAGTTGCAGAAATTAATGCAAAGCTTTGAAAGAAATACTCAAAAGCAAAAATAGCAAGTATGATAAAGAGTGGAAAACTGCCTTCAACAGTAGAGTTTCACAAATCAGCAAACTGTTTCAATGATGCCCTGGCTCTAAATATAAAATTTCCTAGAAGAGTAAGAGATAGAAATTATGGAGAGGGAAATGGAGGATGAGGAGGGAACGTAGGAGGAGGTCAAAGCTCTGCTCCTGGAAAATCTGGAGGATGAAATAATGGAGGAGGATGAACTGGATGAACTGGATGAGCTGGAAGACCATAAATACAGCGACAAGCTCCTTTCTCAGTACTTAAAAATAATGATATTTGACATTATATATATTATTTATATAATCTAAAAAAAATAAATATGAAAAAGATATTAATATTCATAATATTCCTTTTATTCTTTATCGTATCTTGTTCTTCTCAGAAAGAACAAGATACGATAGAAGAAACAGAAACAAAAACAGAAAACTTGTTAGAGTCTAATATCCCTTCTCTTGAATCTACACAAGCAGGATGAGGATGAGAGGGGTCTATACAAGAAGGCTCAAGAGACTAACAGACTTTTTATTCACTAATTCTCTTATTTTATGAGAAAATATATATATATATTTATTATATCCTTTTTTATTACGATAGCCTTTTCTTGAACTACTTTTGCTGCTACGTGTGACCAAAGTTTTAATGGAGGGTATCTAAGGTATAACAAAGGTTATAAATTTTATGATGTATGGAACAACAATAGTTCCCGTCATGTCTATATGAATAACTTTTGGGTAAATTATAAAACATCCTGAGCTTGGAATACAGGGGCATCGTCTTCTTGGGACTATATTAATCCTGGCTCAGATTTTGATTGGACATCTACTCTTAAAAATACTAATTTTAGAGTAAATGCAAGATCAAGCATGAGAATATTACAGACAGGAGCAACGAATTGGAAGATAAAAAAACATCCAACAAATAGAACAAGATGAAAGAAATCAAGTTATGATTTTGCTCTCAGATATAAAGTAAATTATGACTTTTCAAATAATTATCCAAACACTTCAGATGATAAAATTCATACAGAATGTATATATTATAGTGTTACTTGGTGTGGAGACGGTGTAAGAGACCCAGGATATGAAGTATGTGATCCAAATGATCCTAATAAAGTAGGTTGGGGAAATGGAGGTTGTACAAATGCATGTCAACCAATTACTGTTAATCCACCAGCAACATGTGATGGACTCACTGTTAGCCCAACAACTGGAACAGCTCCTTTTTCTACAACACTCACATGTGCAGGAACAAATGCAAATACATATCAGATTCAATGTGGGAATGGGCAAGTAATCAATGCAAGAACAGGAACGTGTACATATGCTACAGGTTCTAGCTATAATGCTCAATGTATTGTAGACGGAAGCATTACTTCAAACGCATGTAAAAAGACAGTAAATGTAACTGCTCCTACACCTCTTATACAAATTGATAAAAGAGATGCAAATACAGTAGATATTGATGCAAATATTGGAAATGATACTCAAACAGTTGCTACAGGAAACCAAGCAGTGTTTAAAATCAGAGTAACAAATATAGGAGGAGAGCCTCTTAAGAATATTACTGTTACTGATTCTATTGCTCCAAATTGTGCAGGAAGTGTTACACTTCCTGGAACAAAACCAGCATCGTGGTCTAACTTTGCTATTGGAGGTTCAGGAAATCATGCAAATAATACTCTTGAAGAAAATGAGTATTTTGAATACACATGTACAAAGGCAAATACTACAGCAGCATATACAAATATAGCAGCGACAAGAGGTGTTGGAACAGTAAGCAATACCCCAGTGACGGATACTGATGACACAAGAGTCCTTTTAGTTTCTCCTTCTATTCAAGTAGTAAAAATAGATGCAAATACTCTTGATCAAGACGGATCAATAGGAGACGACTCTCAAACACTCAATGTAGGAGATAAAGCAGTATTTAAAATCAGAGTTACTAATGATGGAACAGAAGACTTGAAAGACATAGTTCTGACAGATGCTATTGGACCAAACTGTGCTGGAAGTGTCACTCTTCCGAGTACAAAACCTGCTACATTCCTCACGTTTGTAACAGCTGGTTCAGGAGATCATACAGATGCATTTTTGCAACCAGGAGAATTCTTTGAATATACCTGTGAAAAAGCAAATACAACAGTAAATTATACAAATACAATAGCTGTAACAGCGAAGGGAAAAGACAGCAATACCTCTGTAGACGATAATGATCCTACAGATGTAGTAGTAGCTATTGCAAATTATGACCTCGCGCTTAAGAAAGTTATCTCAACTACTACTCCAGGACCATTTAACATAGGAGATACGGTTACGTTTGATATCATCGTTACGAATCAAGGAGGAATAAACGCAAATAATATAGAAATTACAGATTATATTCCAACAGGATTGACTCTGAGTGATGCAAATTGGACGCAATCAGGGAACAAGGCTACAAGAACAATTGCTAGCCTCTTAGAAACAACATCAACAACCCTTCCTATTACCTTTACTATCAACTCGCAAGCTCAACCAGGAAATCTTACCAACTACGCAGAAATCTCTGCTGACGATGGAAATGATTGTGATAGTACTCCAGATAATGACAATACCAATGATGGAACACCAGTAAACGATGATATAGGAACAGGGTGTGAACCAAATGGAGATGAAGACGATCATGATCCAGAAGTTATTACTATTACTGGGCCATCAATCAAGGTAGATAAACTGGATGCAAATACTCTTGATCAAGACGGATCAATAGGAGACGACTCTCAAACACTCAATGTAGGAGATAAGGCAGTATTTAAAATCAGAGTTACTAATGATGGAACAGAAGACTTGAAAGACATAGTTCTGACAGATGCTATAGGGCCAAATTGTGCTGGAAGTGTTACTCTTCCGAGTACAAAACCTGCTACATTCCTCACGTTTGTAACAGCTGGTTCAGGAGATCATACAGACGTATTTCTACAACCAGGAGAATTCTTTGAATATACTTGTGAAAAAGTAAATACGACAGCGAATTATACAAATGTCGTTGCAGTAGCAGCGAAAGGAAAAGACACAAATACAGATGTAAATGATAACAATGATACACGTGTGCTTGTTGCTGGACCATCTTGTACCAATCTTACAGCCTCTCCATCTACTGGAGTAAACTCTCTGAGTTCTACGGTTGTCTGTACAGGGGAAGATGTTACAACTTTTAAAATAGATTGTGGGAATGGTGCAACATTCTCTTGAGCAGGAACAAATAATGGAACAGAAACATTTACAAAAACATGTAACTATACTACGATTGGAAGTTTTACTCCAGTATGTACGATAGACGGAACGATTACAAATAATAGCTGTCAGAAGACAGTAACAGTGACACCTCCTTCATCCTCCTCTAGTTCATCTTCAGGATGATCATCAGCAAGATGTAATAGTATAGAAAAAATTGGAGATACAGTCACTTGTAATGGGAATAGAAGTACAAGAAACTTTAGACTTGATTGTGGAAACGGAACAGCTCTTCAAATAAAACCAGCAGAAGTAGTTGTTGATGCTACGGGGAGAAGAACAAAAGCTGTGTTTACTTGTGACTATGCAACTAGTCCAAAAACAAATACTGCAAAATGTGAAGTAACCAAAGGTTCAGGAACAAATTCTTCGAACTGGACTTCTAGACTTGCTTGTGAGTTAGGAGACACTCCAACAACATGTGGAGATGGAGTAATACAGAGACCAAATGATTCTGGACAAAATGAACAATGTGAGAGAGTTGTGAATACTGATGGATCTCTTGGAGACTTTCCAGCTAACTGTACAAATACTTGTAAATTTACTGGAGGTAGTTCAAGCTCATCATCATCGTCCTCATCTTCAAGTGGTAGCCCGGTAGCCTCTAAAGGTAATATTATTACTATTCCAAATCATGGAAATATCATTTTTGGACCAGTAGGAAATACTATTGTAGGACATGGGAAAAACCCTTTTGTAGTAAATGGAGAAAAACCATTTATATATAATGAGTCTGATTATGATCTATACTTTGATGAGCTTTGCGTGAGCCGTACAAGCGGATCATCACTCAGTGGTATAGAAACGCAATGTAAGACACTTAACGATATACTTTATCCATACGAGAAGGTTACGTTTGATCCATTCCCAGTATACTCTGGAAACAAAGATGTAATCCCATCAGGACAAAGTTATGGTTCAAATGTACTTACTACAACGATAAAAACAGACGGAGAGCTTTATACATGGGCATATTTCTCAGCAGATCTCGGAGTCAGAGTCTCAAAACCAAGTGTTGCAACGACAGGAGGGGGGACAAGTTATGTGAAAAATACTTCAAAAATTGCTGATATAACAGAGGTCGCTATCACTGATAAGGATAAAAATAAAAACTTCGTAGGAACTTCGGTTGGTTCAGGAAACCTCTCAAGTTACTCGAGCAGTGTTACTGATAATGACTCTGTAGAAGAAGTAGTTGATGCTGCTGAGATAAGCGAATCGGTAGAAGTTGTAGAAACTACAGATGTTTCGTACGCTACGGTCACAAGTCTCACAAGTAGTGAAATCAAAAATTTTAACGGTCTTGCAAATGTTTATATCCTGAATGGAGCAGACTTAGAAATAAACTCTATTCCTTCAAGTTTCTCGTGACCAAGGACGTATATTATCCAAGATGCCAATCTTATAATAAATGGAAATCTTGATTACTCAGACAATATAGCCTTTGTAGTTAAGGGAGGAAATATCAAGATTAATGAAAATGTTACGAGTCTTTCAGGAACATACGTTACTATACTTAAGTGAACAGATGGTGGTCATATAGAAGGAATCTGAGGAAATACTGATAATGTATTAACTGTAAGAGGATCACTCTATGGTAATATCTCAAATCTTGTAGATAAGAGAGTCTATGTATCAAACGATACTACTACTGGACAGATTAATGTCGGAACGATAGTAAGTTTTGGATCACAAATATTTAAAAAACCGGCTCCTCTTGTAGGACAGTTTATATCAGAGTATCTTACTTCTGATAAGGTGGCTCAATAATTATATAGTTCAATGTTTAAAAAGAGAGAGAAGGGATCTACACCTTCCCTCTCTTTTTAATGGCTCTGTGTAATAGCTACAACTTTTTACTAAGAGTATATCTACTCTCGATGTTTACTTTGAGTTTTGAGAGAATGGGATTAGGAATTTTTTCTCGTATGAGTTTGATAGATATATCAGGAGCAAGAGTATGGAGATATTTTTCTATTTCTGAAGAATTTTCTTTATGGGGAATAGAAAAACGGACAATTCCAGTTATATCTTCTGCATTTTCAACAAGAACATTTCGTTTATTCTTAAGGCAAAACTTGCGTATTCTCCCTCGGAACATTACACCATTTATAGATGTTTTAGTTGTGTGTATTTCGTAGATGTCCCACAGGATTATTTTTTGAAACATGCTACCATACTTTAGGAATAAACTTCCATTGCACTTGTTTTTTGTAAGCGACATAATCAGGGTCAGCTGAAAGATGTATTTCTTCAGTCATGGCTCTCATATAGTAAATAGTAGCCCAACCAAATACTCAGAGACTCCACCAAAGCACTCAGTAGAGGATGTTGGTTCCGGTATTTGAAAGAGCGATAATCATCATAGGGAGTGCTCCTATTATCCAGGCTGTATTCTTGCAGATATAGGCTGGATGACGTACATATTTGTATGGTCATTTACTGACGATTCATCTATTGGTGAGATTACTTGCCTTGAATCAGAGAGAGAGAGAGGCCCAGGAATATATTCACATGAGCACCAGTATGCAGACATTCATGATTATGTGAATATAGATATTTTCAAATGTTGGAAAATCACTAGAATACCAACCTATAAGGTTACTGAGTTGACTATTGAAGGGAGGGTAACATATAAGGGCGACTCCCCAACCAAGAATAGTAGGTTCGACGCTTCTGATGGTATTTTTGAGAAAAGGAGCCTCAAAGAGATACCCCATAGTGAAGAAAAATACATCTGTAAAAAGTATCAAAGAAAATGCCATCCAGAAAAAATTTTGATTAAAAAAGAGGAGAAAATCAGTTGAGATAAGTGCTGTATTTTGAAGTGTAAAATATATATTATTGGTCATTGTGAATATATGTTCTGAGAGCCACATAATCATCAAAGGAGCAAAGAATATCTTTACAATCCAAGCAAGAAATGCTGTTTGCTCTTCTTTTGAGTATCAGATATCTCAAGTAGCTGCTCGAAGGAGATAGTTTATTAAAATTCTTCCTTTACTTTTCTTTTTATACATTATGTAAAAAGGCATGAGTAACACTGCATACATAATTATTATTATAATAAAAATTGATGGAATATTTGTTTGGAAGTTTATAATTTCAGATGAGAGTGTTCCACTAAAAAAATCTAGATAATAACTATTGGAAGTATAGAAGACATATCCAAATCAGATAAAAAACATAGTACCAAGATAATTTTTGAGAAAGTTGAGCATATATGACAATTAAGGTTATATTTTAAGTATATTTTAGAAAAAATAGACATAAAGTAAATTGAATTGTCTTATATTTGTATATACTACAATAAATATATCTACTAAAAAATAGTAAAAATGAGGATTCTTACAGGAGTAAAGCCAACAGGAAATGGCATGCATCTAGGGAACTATCTTGGTATGTATAAACCATTTATGGAAGTAGCAAAATGAAAAGAGGCATTTTTATTTCTTCCTGATTTTCATTCACTCACATCTGTTCATGACCCAGAAATTATGAATAGAAATAAAAAAAGACTTGCAGCAGAACTCTTTGCGCTTATGCCAGAAGACATAACTGTTACTATATTTGAACAGTCAAAAATGACTCATATCAATGATATGACATGGATACTTTCTAGTGTTACTCCCTATAGTCTTATGCTTCGTGCTCATAGCTTTAAGGATTCTCAGACAAAAAATAGTGATATCAATATGGCAGTTTTTAATTATCCTATTCTTATGACAGCTGATATTATCGGATACGATGTAGACATTGTGCCTGTTGGAAAGGATCAAAAACAACATCTTGAGTTTAGTCGTGATATTGCTCAAAATTTTAACAAGACCTATGGAGTAGATTTTTTCAAGCTTCCAGAACCCTATATCGAAAAAACAGTAGAGCTTATTCCAGGAACCGATGGAAGAAAGATGAGCAAGAGTTATGATAATTTTATCGGAATATTTGATGATGAGAAAATTCTCAAAAAGAAAATAATGTCTATAGAAACGGGGAGTGAGAGTCTTGAAGAAGCGAAAAATCCTGATATTTGCAATGTTTTCAATCTCATTCATTTTTTTGCCTCCTCTCAAAAAGAGCAAGAAATTCGCGCGAAATACCTTGCAGGGAATTATGGTTATGGCCACGCGAAGCTAGAACTTCTAGATATTCTTTTGAAGTACTTCACTCCCGCAAGAGAGAAGTATGATATATTTATGAGTAACTATGATGTGATTCAGGAAAAGCTTAATGAAGGCAATAAAAAGGCGAATGCTCTTCTGACCGAGAAATACCTAAAGATGAAAGAGCTAGTAGGGTTATAAAAAAATTAATAATTCCCCATCTCATAATCATATCTCCCCCTTTCATAATCATACGCATATATAATTCCATAATCATCATATTGTTGATAATCAGTAGGGAGGAAGTCTATATATCATTCTTCAAAAAGAGCTTGAGCGTTCCTAGCCGGTAATCATGTTGGGTGATTTGCTTCAAACTGAGTATTTCACTTTTCTATATAGAGGAGATTGAGCTCACGGATTCATTTATTGAGGAAGTTAGTACATTCTCCATCTCCGAGTATCTCTTCTTCTATATCTTTACTAAAAGGAGGGAAGACCTTTTTTCTTGTTTCCTCTACTGCTTGGATAAGTTTTCAATCAAGCTTAATAGTGTTTTGAGAGAGTCATGTATAGACACGTTGAAGCTCTTGACTCATGATTTTACAAACAGTATCTTTATTATCTCTATTCTCAGCGAGGTTGAGGAACATGAAGAGTGATTTTTCTCTATCTCCAGACTTTCATTGCATAATTGCAGCAAGGAGCTTTGCTCCTTGAGGAGAATCATCTTGAGCACTTACGACTTTATAATAAGCAGATGCTTTGAGTGGATTATTGAGGTGAAAAAAATATATATAGGCAAGGTAGTAAGGAGCTTTGTATCCTTTACAGGGATTTTTGAGAGAAGGATCTGTTGTTATTTCCAGGAGGTTATCCTCTTTTAGTATCTTTTCTATTTTTATAGGGTCACAAAAATTTTTAATTCCTTTGAGTCAAAGAGTTTCTCATTGCCTGATATTATTCTCCTGTTGTTCAGTTGGAAGTTTTTCATATCTTGAGTTGTACTCAGGAAGGAGTAATTGTCCTATAATGTAAGGACTCTCGAAATAGGGGTTAAGGTCTGTAATAAGATCAAGAATAGCAAAGAGGTACTTTTTATATTCAGATCTGAGAGCATTTGATCAGATATATTGGATAGCCTCTATCCAGTACAGGTCAGCAGCGAGGTTCTTAAATCATAGACTTGAAAACTTCGCTGCTTCTTTTCATGGAAGAGATTCAGGATGATTTACTCTCTCCGCTTGAAGGGTTTTATGTACTCTGTAATTTTCAGTATTTACATAGAAAAACCATCAAAAACAAAGTACGAGAGAAATTCATACTCCTATATTTCTTATAGTAAGGATACTTTTTTTACTGAGCATATTTTTAGTTGAGTTGATTTATAAATGAGGATCTAGATATCATCTCCATCGATATCTATGGTCATTTTTGAGTCTTTTTTGCAGAGATGAATTCTTCTATCATGGCCTTCTCCTATGCTCTTTGTATAGGCACTTTTAGCTTGTTCAGAAACATAGGAGTGAACTTTTTTTCTTTCGTAGGCTGTAAAGAAAGGGAGCTTTATTTCTGTCCCTGAACTTTCTACAAGGTCTATCTTGGTTTGTATATAAGATAGAAGCTTTTCGTCTTTTTGCTTCATGTAGTCATTTACTTCTAGATGAATAACAATATGTTCTCCGGAAGTCCTACTAACTAAGAGCTTGAGAATAGAACCCATAAAGTCTATATTTTTCCCATGAGGACCAATCAAAATATTGGAGTCTGTACTTTTGATTTTTATAAGGAATATTTTTTCAGCTTCTTGTATGATGGTGAGTTCAGAATATTCAACCCCAAGCTTGTCAAAAAAGTTAGAAGCAATTTGTTGTATAGAATCTTTCATTTTATGCCTAATATTTGTAACGCCTATAGCCTCAGATTAACGAGTTTTTAGTGTTTTACAAGTTTTTATATTCTTTTGACAAAATAGCAAAAAAAACTATATTGTGCTGTGTAAAAAGACCTATTATAGAATAGGTTCTTTCAATTTATTTTCATTATAGTTACAATTTTCCTGATATGACGACCAACGTAGACGATTATTATTCGAACTTACAAACATCTTGAGGAGATGCTTCTAAAGGGAAGAAAAAGATCATTGTAAAAAAGAAGCTAAAACTTAAGCTAAAACCAAAAAAGAAGATTGAGATAGTTGCTAAGGAACCAAAAGAAGAAATTCCACAAGGATCCCAAGATACGACACTTTCTCCTTTAAAAACAGAACAAGTTCCTAAGAAAAAAGGATACCAAGTTATTCGCGCAAAAGAGAATACAGTAAAACCATCCTTTTCTGCATGAAAATCTGCTAGTAGACCTTCATCACAGGGTAGTAGCGACAAGAAGTTTCCAGTAAAATTCAAGGCAGGATTTTCTAATGCTCCTGGAAAACTTCCACAAAAAAGAGATGAGACATACACGAAGAGAAAATCAAAGCTTTCTCCGTATCATAAGAATACCAAACATAAAGGAGGGTATCTCGATGATGGTGGTTTTACGAGATCAAACAAGATAAAAACAAAGAAAAAAGAGGAAAAGAGAATAGAAGACATAAAACAAAATCTGGTTGATCGTACAGGAGAAACAGTGAATATTCCTGATATTCTTTCACTCAAAGAGTTTTCTGAAAAACTTGGTGTTGCTCTTCCGAAACTTATGGCAGAATTTATGAAGAATGGACTCATGGTAAACATGAATTCCCCTGTTGATTTTGATACGGCTACAATTATATCAGAAGCCTTTGCAATAAAGGTTATAAGAGAAGATGCAGTAGGAGTAAGTATGGATGAAGTTTTAGCTGGAAATATCTCTGAATTTCTCAAAGAAGATGATAGTTCAGTTCTGGTAGCAAGGCCACCAGTTATTAGTATTATGGGACATGTAGATCATGGGAAAACATCACTTCTAGATTATATCAGAAAAGAAAAAGTAGCAGAAGGAGAAGCAGGAGGGATTACTCAAAGTATAGGAGCATACGAGGTAGAACATGAAGATAACAAGATAACTTTTCTAGATACTCCAGGCCATGAAGCATTTTCTATTATGCGTTCAAGATGAGCAAGATCTACGGATATAGCAATCCTGGTTGTTGCAGCTGATGAATGAGTAAAACCTCAAACAATAGAAAGTATTAATCACGCGAAAGAAGCAGGTATTCCTGTTATTGTTGCTATCAATAAAATGGATAAAGAAGGAGCAAATCCTGACCATGTAAAAGGACAACTTTCAGAAAACGGACTTACTCCTGAGGACTGGGGAGGAGAAACTCCTATGGTTCCAGTTTCAGCACTTACAGGGTTTGGGGTAGATTCTCTTTTAGAGATAGTACTTCTAGTTGCTGAGATGCAAGAAATAACAGCAAATCCTGATAGGAGAGCTGTAGGAACTGTTATAGAATCACACTTAGATACAAAGCTTGGACCTGTCGCAACGGTGCTCATTAACACGGGAACTATACACAAGGGAGATGATATTGTATGTAGCGATTCTTATGGAAAAGTAAAAATCCTTAAAAATTATAGCTCTAAATGAGTAAAACTAGCAACTCCATGATCTCCAGTTTTGATAGTAGGTCTTGATAAAGTTGTAAACGGAGGAGATATCCTCCAAGCTGTTAAGTCAACAGAGATAGCGAGAGAAAAAGCTATTGCTTACAAGGAAGTTCTACGTAATCAACAAGGAATGAAATCATCTCAAATAGATATGTTGATGATGAAAATCAAATCAGGAAACCTCAAGCAACTTAAAATAGTTGTGAAAGCAGATCTTAACGGGAGTCTTGAGGCTATCAAAAACACTCTTCTTAAGCTCTCAACAGAAGAAACAACGGTATCTATTATCCATTCAGG
>Ga0256834_1000963_pt1 | contig 20172 bp, 16 predicted proteins | sample 4281140metaG_FD_190536 | JGI IMG/M metagenome (GOLD analysis project Ga0256834, IMG submission 190536) | Hydrothermal vent microbial communities from East Pacific Rise, Pacific Ocean - 4281-140 | ecosystem: Environmental > Aquatic > Marine > Hydrothermal vents | place: Pacific Ocean: East...
TTTATTTGATTTTAAACAAAAACTTCTTACAATTAAGAAAAATTTATAAAAAAACATTGTTTATAGTATGTTTTGGTATATTTATTATTATAAATTTATTAAACAATGTCTTTGGACTTAACAATTATATCTTGATGTTTTAAAACAAATCTCTTTAAATCTTGTAAACTATTTATTTCTTCTAAATCATAATCTTTTTCAGAAAGTTCTTTTAAGTTAGTTGTTTCTTTATTATTTTTATTAATAAGATTTTCTATTTTATTGCTAACAGATTTTTCTTCTTTTTCACTATTATTTATATTTTCTTCTTCACTTTTATTCATTAATTCATCTAAATCTTTTTTCTTTCTTTTTTCTTTTATTTCATCATATGAAATAAATTTTGATAATTTTTTTATAATAAGCTTAAGTAATTCTTTTTCAGGAGTTTTTTCTGAAACTTCTAATTTTAATCAATTTTTCATAATTTTTTGTATAAAAATATAAATTATTATTATTATTTTCTTTTATAATAATAAAAATTATAAAAAAGTCAATTTTTTAAAAATATTTTTTTCTAACTTTTTTTTGCAAAAAAATATTAATTTCATATAATAAAAACTAATCTTAATTTTTAATAAAAAAAAATGCTAAAAAATAATAAAAATATGTTGAAAAAAACATTGTGAGTTTTAGTTTGAATTTCTATTAGTTTTACAGCTTTTGCTTCATATCCGGAACTTACTGATGATTTTATAGAATCTCCTTATTCTATGAAATCTCTTTCTAAAAGTCCTTTTTTTCCAACTGATTTACAAAATAATTTTACTAAAAATTATTCTAAAATTATTTTAGAAATAGAAAAATTTTGAAAAATGAAATCTAAAGAAAAAAGTTCTTTAAAAGAATTAGAAAAAAAGAAAAAAGAATTAGAAAATGAGTATAAAAAAAATTATAAAAAATTAAAAAATAAAAAATGAATTAAAAGTTTGGAAGAAATAAAAAAAGTATTTTCTGAATATATTGAATTTAAAAAAATATCTCAAATTAAATGAAAAAGCTATATTAGAGAGGATTATAATAAAGAAGATAGAAAATTTTTTACAAGAACTTTTAAATATAAAATTGATAAAGAGCATCTAAAACAAGCTGATAATATTTATTTAATTTCTTGAAATTATAATATTCCTTTTCCTAAAATACGTTATCTAAATTTTTCTAATTTTACTAATAAAATAGATATAAAAGATATTTTAGGAAAAAAATGATTTTCTTTGATTAAAAATATAGAAAAATCTGAATGAACTTTTTCTATTAAAAGATTTGATGAAAAAAATAATAGTAATTTAGAATACTTATTAGAAGAAGTAAGAGAGGTAAAAAGTATGAGAGATATAGATAATAGTGTATATTATATAATTTTAGAAAAAGGAGATAATACTGTTATTTTAACTTCAAGAAATATTTTTATATCAGATGGTTTTCCATTTTCAGATGATAAAAAAGAATTTAATAAAGCAAAAGAAAGATTTTTTAATAATTTTGCTAGAAATAATTATCAAAAAAGAGATTTTTATTTATCTAGATTTTGAAATGATAAAAAATTAGAAGATTATATGAGACTTGTTTTAAGTAAAAAAATAGAAAAATTTGAAACTATTGAAGATAAAAAAGAATTTTTATGAAAAATAACTAAATTACTTGAAAAAACATTGGAAAATACTCAAACAAATGTAAATAATTTAATGGAAACTTTTGTTTCAGATGATCAAATAGATGAAATTTCTAAAAAATATAATAAAATAATTAAAAATAAAGAACTTTTTATTATCTTTATTTGAATAATAAAAGAAGAAGAAAAAATTTTAGATTTTAAAACTTTAGAAAAAATAATTTTTTAAGAAAAGATATTATAAAAAAGTCAATTTTTTAAAAATATGTTTTTTACTTGTGAAAAAATGGTTTTAAGATATAAAAAACTTTTTTTTCAGTCAAGAATTGTTTCAAAATTAAGAAGTGAAAGATACAATAAAAAAGCAAGTTCTAAAAAACAAATTAGAGAAGCTGCAATTATTAAATCTGCATATAGAGAATTCAATACAAAAATTTATTTTTAATTGTTTTCCTTAAAATTTTAAAAAAATTAAATACTTTTTTTGTATTTAATTTTTTTGTTTTATATAAAATTTATAAAAAACTCCAAAAATAGCTTGTAATAAAAAAAAAAAAAAAAGATATAATTAGCAATGTTTTATAAAAATAAATAAAAAAACCTTATATTTAAGGGATTTTTTTGCTTTTCTATTTTATTATAAATAAAAAATATGCCTATAAAAAAAACTACAAAAGATAATTCTAAAAAAATTAGTGAAGAAAAAGTAAAAAACCAAATTGAGGAATTAGATTTGAATAATATTAAAATTGATTTAGCAGATTATAATTGAGATAATGATAATAAACTTCAAATTGATACAAAAGATAAATGAGATAAAATTCCGATTGATAGAAATAAAGATAAAAGAAGAGTTTGAAAATGAATTAAACAATTTTTAGAAACAACAGTTTCTGAAGAATTTTTGGAATGAATGCCTGAAGAAGTTCAAGAATTAATGAAAAAATGAAAAAAAGAATGAAAAATTACTCAAGATGAATTAATGAAAGCTTTACCTCATGCTGAAGATGATTTAGAACTACTTGATGATGTTTATACTAGATTTTTACAATTAAAAATTGATATTGTTGATAATTTAGACAATAAAAATTTATTTTCAAAAGATACTGATAAAAAAGATACTAAAAATTTTATAGATTTATCTGAAATAAGTGATGATTCAATTAGAATGTACTTGAGTGAAATAGGAAGAGTTGGACTTTTAACTCCAGAAGATGAAATAGAACTAGGTAAAAGAATAAAAAGTTGAGATCAAGATGCTAGAAAAAAATTAGCAGCTGCAAACTTGAGACTTGTTGTTTCAATTGCAAAAAAATATATGTGAAGATGACTAGGACTTTTAGATTTAATTCAAGAATGAAATGTTGGACTTTTTAGAGCTGTTGATAAATTTGATGCGACAAAATGATTCAAATTTTCTACTTATGCAACTTGGTGGATTCGTCAATGAGTCACTAGAGCTATTGCAGACCAATCAAGAACAATAAGAGTTCCTGTTCATATGGTTGAAACTATAAATAAATTTACTCATACTTACAGAAGATTAACTCAAGAATTAACTCGTGAACCATTAATAGAAGAATTGGCAATTGAACTAGAAATGGATGTTAGAAAAGTTAGACAAATAATGAGAATTTCTCAAGATATTTTGAGTTTAGATGCTCCAGTTTGAAGTGAAGAAGACACTACTTTATGAGATTTTATTGAAGATGATAAAAATTTGACACCAGATAATGAAATAAATAATGTTTTATTAAAAGAAAATCTTTATCAAATGCTTGATTTTTTAACTCCTCGTGAGAGAAAAATTATCATTATGAGATTTGGTTTAGATTGATGAGACCTTTATACTCTTGAAGAAGTTTGAAAAGAATTTTGAGTAACAAGAGAAAGAATTAGACAAATTGAAGCTAAAACTCTTGAAAAATTAAAAGATCATCCAAATGCTGATAAAATTAGATTTTTTTAAAAGTATTTTTATACATAAAAAAAATAAAAGAGATAGACTAAAAAACTTGAAAAAAAAACTTGCTTGAATAAAATCAAGCAAGTTTTTTATTATTTAATTTATATAAATGAAATTTAAACCTTTTAGTATTGTAATATGGTTATTAATTATATTATGAATTTATGTTTATTCAGACTATTCAAATTTTGAAAATAAAATTATTGTAGATAAAGAGAGAAAAATAACAATAAAATCTTGAGATACTTTGAATTTATTAAGAAAAAAATTATGATTAAATTCTATAACTGATAAATATATTTACAAATTTTATATCAAATTTAATACTCCAGAAAATTTTGAATTACAAGCTTGAGAATATGTACTTAGAACAGATTCTAATATAAAAACAATTTTTGAAGCTTTACAAAAACCAATTACAAATGATCAAAAAATTACTATTTTAGAATGATGGAATATTTATGATATAGATAATTATTTATATTCCAGTAAAGAATTAATAAAAAAGTGAGAATTTATAAAAAAAGTAGAAAAATTTGATAAAAAATTAGTAGATAAATATATATTTTTAAAAAAAACAAAAACTTTAGAATGATTTTTATATCCTGATTCTTATGATATAAATCCTAATAATTTTTCTATAGATATTTTAATTGATAAAATGCTTTCTAACTTTGATAAAAAAGTTTATAAAAAATATTTAAAAAATTATTCTGCTAAAGAAATAATGGATATAATTAATTTAGCTTCAATAGTTGAAAAAGAAGCAAATTCTAGAGATAATCCAAAAGAAATTGCTATAATTGCTTGAATTTTAAAACAAAGAATAGTAGATAAATGGCCTATTTGAGCTGATGCTACAGCTTGTTATCCATATAAAATCACACACAAAGAATGTACACCTACTTTTATATGAAAAAACATAAATGCTGATAATAATTATAACTTAAGAAAAAATCTTTGATTACCACCAACTCCAATTTGAAATCCTAGTGAAAAAACAATAAAAGCAACAATTTTTTCTACAAAAACTCCACATCGTTTTTATTTACATGATAATGATTGAAAAATTCATTATGCAATTACAAATAGAGAACATGAAGTAAATAAGTCTAAATATATAAGATAAATTTTTAAAAATACAAAAAAAATACTATTTTTCAATAGTATTTTTTTTTTAAAATTGTTTATTTTTTCAATTTTTTTGATTTTTCCATTCTAGCATAAAATTTATCAACAGCACCTGTTTTCAAGATTCTTTCTTCACCTGTGTAAAATGGATGACAATTAGAACAGATTTCCATTCTCACTTCATCATCTACAACTGCAGATTCAACTTCAAATTCTTTTCCACAAGAACAAATAAATTTTACTGTTTTAACATCTGGATGTATATTTTTTCTCATAATTTTAATTATTTTTAATTATTTCGCTATATACGAAAATAAAATATATAAATATATTGTAAATGGTGCCCAAAGAGAGATTTGAACTCTCACATTTTGCAATACCGGCTTCTAAGGCCGGCGTGTCTACCAATTCCACCATTTGGGCAAAAAAAAATGGTGGGCAGGAAGGGAGTCGAACCCCTGAAAGCGTAGCTAACGGATTTACAGTCCGTCCCATTTGACCACTCTGGAACCTGCCCACATAAAGAAAAAAATTGAAAGTTTTTTTAAACTTCCATATTTTAATTTTTTTAATGGAGCCAACTATCGGATTTGAACCGACGACCGTTCGCTTACAAGGCGAATGCTCTACCAGCTGAGCTAAGTTGGCAAAAAGTTTTTATAATTGCAAGAGGGATTTTATTAAAAAAGAAGCTAAAGTCAAATTTATTTTTGAGATTTTTAATAAAATAAATATAATATAAAAATATTATTATTAAACAGATTAAAAAAAAAATATGTTCTATAAATTAAAAATATTATTATTTAGGTTAAAAAAAGCTTATAATTCTATGTCAAATAGAGCTTTAGCAATTATTATTTTAATTGTTGTATTCTTTTTTTTATGGAATTTTTTAGTTAAAAAAACTATAGAAAATAAACAAATAGAAACAAAAAAAATTGAAAAAGTTTTACAAAAAAAGTGAGAAAATAAAATTAAAAAAGAAGAAAATATTTTTTTAGAAAAAAAAGAAAAAGAAATTATAAAAAAAATAACAAAAAAAGAAAAAAGAGAAAAATTGATAAGAAGATTAAAAGGAGAAAAAGCTATAAATATTTTTTTAAATGATAAAATTTATTCTAAAAAAAATTGAAATAAAATTTTTATATTTATAAATAAAAAAGAAATTTTAAATTTTGAAAATGTAAATATTTCAGAAAATTTAGAAAATTATAATAATATAAATAAAAAAGAAAAAAGTTTAAATAAAGGAAAAGAAATTTATTTTGATAAAATTTATTCTAAAAATAAAGAAATTTATATTTTTTTTGAAAATCAATTATTTTTATATAATTTAACAACAAAAAAATTAATAAAAATAGATTTTTGAATTATTCCAAATTATATAAAAAAGATTTCTGGAAAAAAATATTTGATAGTTACTAAAAAGTGAAGTTTTATTTATGATTCTTCAACTAAAATTTTGGAATTTTTTTATCTATTTAAAGATTTTATAGTTTATAAAAATAATTATATTTGAATTATTTATGCTAATGAAAAAAATAAAAAAAAGAATTTATGATTAGAAAAATATTCTTCTAATATAATTATAAATTATGATTTAAAAACAAAAAACAAAAAAATTATTTTGGAAAATGTTTTTAATTTTGAAAAAATAATAGAAGAAAATAATGAAATTTATATTTTTTTTGATAATGAAAAATATCTTTTAAAAGAAAAGTAAAAAGGTCATTAGTGAAAATCTAAATAAAAAAACTTGACAATTTAATAAAAATATATTAAAATATAATTTGTAAAAAAATTAATAAATAAAAAAAATAAAATGAAAAATAATAGTTTTCAAGAATGTATACATAAAAATACTTTGTGAGATTTAAATTATATTGAAACTGATTTTGCTGAATTAGAAACAGAATTAATATATTCTTTTTTGCATAAAAAATTGGAAGAAATAAATTCTATTTTAGAAAATACTGAGCAAAAGAATTGATTAAAATATAATATTGCTTTAAAAAATAAAGAAGATTTAGAAAAAAAGTTTCACGAATATTTAAAATTTAAAGAAAAAACAATAGATAATAAAAATAAAGAAAAAATAATAGATAATAAAAATTTGATAAAAAATTTAAAAAATATACTTGATGATATATCTCATTTTTTAAAAGGTTCCTATAATGTAATTTTAAAAGCAGATGAAGATTATTTAAGAGTTTTATTAGAAAATATTTCAAAAAAAATAACTAAAAATTGATGAATAATATCAAATTTAAAATTAAATCAACTTGTTAATAAAGAATTTTTAGAAAAAGTACATAATTTTTTATATATTTATGAAGAACAAATAAATGAATTAAATAGTAATCCAAAAAATAAAATAATTTTAGAAATAATATGAGGTAAATTAAATTTATATACAGAAGAATATACAATAGAAGAATTAGAAATACAAATGGAAGATTATAAAAAAAGTAGAGAAGATGAAAATATTATAGAAAAATATGAAAAAAGCTTAAAATGAGAAGAAGAATATGATATAATTCAAGAAAAATCAGAAAAAGATACTTTAGAAAACTTACTTGTTCCTGAAGAAGAAATGGGGAAAAAGTTAAAATTTAAAGAAAGGTTAGAAAATTTACAAAACATTAATGAAGATATAGGAAATTGAAAAACTGAAGTTTCTAAAAATTCTGACTCAGGTAAAAAAGTAACTATGAAAGAAGAAGAATTTAAATGAAATCCTGACCAAAATATAAGGTTAAGAGAATTGCAAGAGGCAATTTGAAAAGAAGGATTAAAAGAAATAAAAGAGATTGCTTGAATGTGATGGTATAGATAATTTGTAGCATAAAAAATAAAAAAAAACTTTATTTAATATGAAAATATTAATATATTATTAAACAATAAAGATAGTAAAAGTAAAGAAAATAAAATTTTCTTTTGCTTTTTAAAAAAAAGTGCATATACTCCATTTTGTAAAAAAATTCTAATCTAGAAATAAAACACAAAAACTCTATAATTAAAGGAAAAAATGAGAGAGTTTAAGTGTTTAAATGAAAAAATTTATAAATACTTAAATTCTTAAATTTTAGATTCTTTAAAAAGAATAGAGTTTTTTTATTGTTTTAAAAAGCCCTCTCACTTGAATTCTCTCTCCCTTGCAGGGAGAAAGAGGCTACAAAATAAAGAGATTTTTTTAAAAATATTTTATTTATAATTAAAAAAATTATATGACAAAAGAAATAACTTTTGCTGATTTAGGACTATCACCTGAAATCTTAGAAGCAATAGAAAGAAAAGGATATAAAACTCCTTCACCAATTCAAGCTGGAGTAATTCCACTTTTATTAAATTGAGATAAAGATATTATTGGGCAAGCTCAAACTGGAACAGGTAAAACTGCTAGTTTTTGACTTCCACTTTTAGAAAGAATTGATGAAAAAAAAGCACAAACTCAAGCTGTAATTATGGCCCCAACTAGAGAACTTGCTATTCAAGTTGCTCAAGAAATAAAATCTTTTAATGTAAAAAAAGGATTAAATATTGCCCTACTTTATGGAGGACAATCTTATAATACTGAAATGGCTGCACTTAGAAAAAAACCTCAAATTGTTGTTGGTACTCCAGGAAGGTTAAAAGATCATTTAAATAAAGGAAGATTAGATTTATCAAAAATAGATTATTTTATTTTAGATGAAGCTGATGAAATGTTAAATGTTGGTTTTAAAGAAGAAATTGATGAAATTCTTACTCAAACTCCTGTAAATAAAAAAGTATTATTATTTTCTGCTACTATGCCAAAAGTAATTTTGGATATGGTAAAAAAATATATGAGAGAATATGATTTAATTTCTGTTAAAAAAGATACTTTAACTAATTCAAGTATTATTCAAAAATATTATGGAGTTAATAATCACCAAAAATTTGATGCTTTGACTAGAATTATTGATACAGAAGAAAATTTTTATGCAATTATATTTTGTCAAAGAAAAGTTGATGTTGATGAGGTTAATTCAAATTTAATTTCAAAATGATATAAATCAGAAGCAATTCATTGAGATATTGAACAAAAAGCAAGAGAAAGAATTTTAGCTAGATTCAAAGCAAAAAAAATACAAATTTTGGTTGCTACCGATGTTGCTGCTAGATGAATAGATATTCCTGATTTGTCTCATGTTGTTAATTATTCTCTTCCTGATAACCCAGAAACTTATACTCATAGAATTGGGAGAACTGGTAGAGCAGGGAAGGATTGAGTAGCAATTAGTTTTGTTACAAGTTCTGAAAGAAGAAAATTATCTTATATTGAAACAATTATTAAGAAAAAAATTGATAAACATTCTATTCCAAAAGTTGAAGAAATAATTGAAGGAAAGAAAAAAAGAGCAATTGAAAGAACAAGAGCAAATATTGAAGAAGGAAAATTGGCTGATTTTCATGATATGGCTTTGGAATTATTAAAACTTTGAAATCCTGAAGATGTTGTCGCTGCTGTACTTAAAAAACTTTATAAAGAAGAATTTAATCATAGAAATTATGTAGAAATAAGAGAATCAAATTCAAGAGAATCTAGTGATAAAATCAGACTTTTTGTTGCAAAATGAAGAGAAGATGATATGTGAGTAGTTGATATAAAAGTATTTATTGAAGAAAAAACTTGAGTAAATATGAGAGTTGCAGGAAGAATAGATATTTTTGATAAATTTTCATATGTAGAAGTTCCTTTTGCTGAATGAGAAATTATTTTGAAAACTTTCAAGCAAGAAAATCCAGCAAGACCTGTTGTTGTAAAAGCAAAAGCTAGAAGTAATTCTGGTTGATGAGGAGGTTGAAGATGAGGATACAGATGATGAAATAGAGGAGGATGAAGTTCATTTGGAAATAGAAGATCAGGATCTGGAGGAGGTTCAAGAGGTGGAAGTTCTAGAGGAGGATTTGGGAGAAATAGAAGAGGGTAAGACTTTTTTCTTAACTTATATTCCCTCTCTCTTGAATTCTCTCCCCCCTTTCAGGGAGAAAGAGGCTACAAAATAAAAAAACTGAAATAAAAATTTCAGTTTTTTTTTGTTTTGTATAAATTTATATTTATATTTAGTTTCTTACTCTAGTACTACATCAATTTCTTCAAAAAAATAGGGAGTATATAAAAATCTGTGTAAATAGATTTTTTGTAAAAATAACATATAGTAATTATAAGGATTTTTCTTGTAATTGCTAATTTTTTTTGATATTTCTATTTACACAGTTTATTATATAGTCCCTTATTAAAAATTATTTTCTTTTTAAATATTTTTATTTATTCAAAAATTCCAAAGCCACAACTCAAAAAACTTTTTGTTTTTCTTTTGAATAATATAATTCTAAACTTTCTAAAAAATCTCAAACTTTTTTAGTTCAAGTTTTTTCTAAATCTATAATTTTTGCTAATTTTTCAAAATCTTTTTCCTTATAAATTTTCAAAACTTCTGTTTTTATTTCTTCTGCACTTTCTCTTGAAATAAAAATTAATTCATCTCAAATTTTTATTTTTTGTCTTTTTTCATCAAGAAGTCTAGATTCAATAGTTTTTTCTCAATTTTTTATTAGTAAAAAAGGTTCTTTGTGAAGTCTTAGTTTATGTTGCATTTTTATTTATAATTGTTTTAAATTATTTACCTTATGTTAACCATTGGAAAAAAAGAGCCTAAAAGTTTATTTATACTATTAAGAGGGTTACCTAGAACATCTCATACATAAAATTTAAGACCATCTATTTTTTTATCATTATTTAAAATTGTTATAAGCCTTATATCTAAAGTATGATTCAATATATCTAACCAAGTTTTATACTTCTTATCCTCTTCAAAAGAAATATAATGCAAAGAAAAGAAATTAGTTTTTCAACAACGGTCTAACTTTTTTATTAAAGGTAAATATGATTTTATTGATTGAGGTGCTCCTCTAGAGCTTACTTTTGCATAACCAAAAAAAAGTCATATACTATATTTATCTTCTATTAACTCATCTAAAAATTCTATATCTAATCATTTTAAAATATTTAAATGTTGAGTATCAATTACTTTAAACAATAAATCAAATTTATTTTTTCATAGCTTACTTATTAATTCATTTAAATACTCTCAACCCAAATTAGATAATATATCAGGGTTTATTTCACTAAATGATTCTATATTCCCTACATAAGATTCATCTAATAAATCAAAATTTTTATTAATATTATCAGTTACATTATTTTTTTCAGATCTTTCTTTTCCATAAGTTTTAACTAAACATTTTTTTCTTTTAGGAATATATTCTAATATTTTTCAATTTGTATCTTTTGCTATTTCTGCAAAATTTTTAATATCTTGAATATTAGTTATTTCAGGAATTACTTTATCATTAATAGTTTTAGTAATTAAAACTTTATTTTCATCTTCATCTTCATCTTCACTTTTTTTATTAATTGTATATTTTATAACTTTTTCAATTACTTCTTGTTGTTCAATTGAAAACTTTTCTTCTAAATCTTTTGCATCAGATTTTTTTATTTCACAAACTATTTTATAAAATTTTAATAAATCTTTTATAAATAATTCATTATTTCATAAAACAATTTTATGATTTTTTTGTTTATATTCTTTTTTAAATGAATTTTCTAAATATTCTTTTCATAAAAATTGTACTGTTTTTTTATCTAAATTATCAATAGATTTTTCTTCAAAATCAGCTTTTTCATCAGAAAATTTAAAATTTGCTATTTCATTATTATCAGTTATTCATTTTTCAATTTCAATTTTGTTTTTAATTTCTTCTTTTATTTCTTTTTTTGAAATTAATCTTTTAAAATCTCTTAAAGTTTCAATTTTATTTATTTTATTTATTTTTTCTCCACCTTTAGTTATTTCAGTTTCCTTAATATATTCATTTAAATCAATATCAAAAGATTTTTCAATAAGTGTTAATAATCACTCTAATAATTCTTTTTCTTTTGCATTTTCATCAACATAATTATCAGTATAATTATTTATTTCTAAATTCATAAAATATTTATTTATAAAATTAAATTTAGAGTAAGTATATTAACTCAAAAAAAAAGTCAAAAGATTTTTTGACTTTTTTTGTTTTTTACTTTTAATTAATTTTATTTATAATTTATTAATTATACCATATTTTATTTAAAAGTATTTTATTTTTCTTCTTCTTTCTCATTTTCTTCACTTTCCTCTCCTTCATTTTCTTTTTCTTCCATAATTTTATTTAATTCTTCCCAAATATCTTTTGGAATATTTTTTGCAATTTTTACTTCTGGATAATTTTTTGCTGCTAAAAATGGTCATCTTCTTGAATTTTTTAAAACCATTTCTTCTCAAGTTTCTTTATCAACTAAAAGTCAAGCTTTTTCTAATAATTTTTCTAAAAGTTCTTCTTTTTCATTCTTTATTTTTCATATCCATTTTACTTTTGGATACTCTGAACTAGTTAAAAATGGTCAATATTTTCCTGTTTTTACTACTATTGTTCATTCTACTCAATCTGGACAAGGTTTTCATTCATATTTTTTTCTCAAACTATCAAGAGCATCTTTTTCCTCTTTTGGTTGGTCTATAAAATCACATTCTGGAAATCCTGAACAACCTATGAATTTTCCATTTTTTGAGTGTCTGAAAATCAAATCTTCACTACATTTTGGACATTTTTCTCCTGTTTTTTCTATTACTTTTTGAGCATTTTCTCAAGCATTTTCAAGTTCTTTTTTTAGAGTTCCTTCCCAAAATCATTTTAACATTTCTACATAAGTTTCCTTTCAAACAGCTATTTTATCAAAATCTTCTTCCACAATTTTTGTAAATTTATACTCCATCATTTTTGGAAAATATTCTTCTAAAAAATCTGTAACTGTAAAAGCTACTTCTGTTGGTTTTAAATATTTTTTTTCAAATTTTTCAATATATCATCTGTCAATAATTGTAGAAATTGTTGGTGCATAAGTTGAAGGTCTACCTATCTGTTCTGATTCTAACTTTTTTACTAAAGAAGCTTCTGTATATCTTGCTGGTGGTCTAGAATAAGCTTGATTTGCTTCAAAATTTTCTCAGTCTAAAATTGTTCAAATATTTATATTTGGTAAAGTAGAATTGTCATCTTTATCATCTGTTTCTTCATCAGTTCATTCAATATAAAGTTTCATAAATCAATCAAATTTTATAACTTCTCATTTTGTAATCCAATCTTGATTCAAATTTTTTTCTGGAGAAAAAGTAAAAGTTGTAACCCCAATAATAGCTTCGGCCATTTGAGAAGCTAAAGTTCTTTTCCAAATTAAAGTATAAAGTCTTAATTGCATTGAGTCTAAAACTGATGCTAAACTTTCTGGAGTTCTTGCTAAATCTGTTGGTCTAATAGCTTCATGTGCTTCTTGAGCTCAAGCAGATTTTGTTTTGAAAGTTCTTTTTGAATGATACTCTTTTCAAAATTGTTTTACAATCAAATCACGAGCTTGGTCTTTTGCTAAATCAGACAAATTAACACTATCAGTTCTCATATAAGTTATAAGCCCTGTTCTTTCTCATCATCATAAATCCATTCATTCATAAAGTTTTTGAGCTACCATCATTGTTTGCTTTACTCAAAAACCAAATTTTCTTGAAGCTTCTTGTTGTAAAGTTGAAGTTATAAAAGGAGCTCAAGGTTTTCTTTTAGAATCTTTTTTTATTGCATCAGTTAATTTAAATTTTATTATTTCTTCTCTTTTTAAAACACAAAATCATCTTTTATTTTTTTCTTCTTTTATATTATCTAAATTTCAAAAAATTGTTGCAATAAGTTTTTCAACATCTTCTCTAGAATTTAATTTTTTTACTTTTGAATCTTGTTTACTAAAAAAAGTTTTGAAACTATATTTTTTAGAATCTTCTTCATAATTTAATTCAACAGATAATTTCCAAGACTCAACTGGTTTAAAATCAACTATTTCTCTTTCTTTTTCAACAATAAGTTTTACAGCAACAGATTGAACTCTACCAGCTGAAAGTCATTTTCTAATTTTTTTCCACAAAACTGGACTTACTTTATATCAAACAAGTCTGTCTAAAATTCTTCTTGCTTGCTGAGCATTAACCCAATTTACATCAATAGTTCTAGGTTTTTTTATTGCTTCAGTTATTCATTTTTTTGTAATTTCGTGAAAAACTATTCTAGGAGTTTTTTCTATTTCCAAATTTAAAGTGTGACAAATGTGCCATCATATAGCTTCTCATTCTCTATCTTCATCCGTTGCTATCCAAATTTTTGAATGAGTTTTTGCAAGTTTTTTTAGATTTGTTACAGTTTGTTTTTTATCATCATTTATCACATATTCTGGAGCAAAATCTTTTTCTATATCAACTCAAAGGCTTTTTACAGGCAAATCTCTAATATGCCCAAAACTAGCAACAACCTTAAAATCAGGTCATAAAAATTTTTCTATTGTTTTTCATTTTGCAGGTGATTCCACTATTACAAGATTTTTTGACATTTTATTTTTATGTTAAGAAATATTTTTCTACACTATAATTTATAGTAAAAATTTTTTTATTACAAATTTTTTTATATTTTTTTTAACTTTCTTCTGAAATCATTTCAATTCATAAATCTTTCAAAAGTTCATTTTCTACAGAAATTGGAGAATTCATCATTAAATCTTGTCAGCTTCCAGATTTTGGAAAAGCATAAATATCTCTAATATTTTCTTCATTTAAGAAAATCATTTGCAACCTATCAAAACCTATTGCAAAACCTCCGTGAGGTGGAACTCAATATTGAAAAGCTTCATACATAGCACCAAATTTTTCTTTAACTTCATTTTCACTTCTACCAACTTTTTCAAAAGCTTTAACTAAAGATTTTATATCATGATTTCTTATTGCTCAACTCAAAATTTCATATCAATTACAAGCCAAATCATATTGTAAACCTTTAACATCAAGTAAATCTTCTCACTGCTTTTCTAAATCTTTTATACCTCAAGCTGGCATAGAAAAAGGATTATGTTCGAAATCTATTTTTCAAGTATTTTCATCCATTTCAAAAATTGGAAAATCAACTATCCAACAAAAAACTATTTCATCTTTTGAAGCTAAATCCATAAGTTCAGCTAAATGATTTCTAAATTTTCACATATAATTCCAAACAACTTTTTTTTCTCAAGCTCAAAAGAAAATCACATCTCCCTCTTTTAAATCAGTTCTATCAACAATTTCTTGTAAATCTTCTTCACTAAAAAATTTATTTAAAGGTCATTTTAAACCATCTTCTTTCATTTGAAAATATCCTAAACCTCCAGCTCAATATTGTCTAACATATTTTTCAAAATTTTTCATTTGAGTTTTTGAAAAAACATTATCTCCATTTGGAACTTTTAGAGCTTTTATTCTATTTTTTTCTAAATCAGAAGCAATACCAGAAAATATTTCATTTGTGGATCTAGCAAAAATATCAGCTACATCAACCATTTCTAAGCCAAATCTCAAATCAGGTTTATCAGTTCAATATTTTTCCATAGATTCTTCATAAGTTAGCGTGAAAAATTTTCAAGCATCTCTAATTTTATCTTTTCAAGGAGTTTTATCAAGAATTTTTTTATTTGTTAAATCTTTTGTAATATCAAGTAAATAATCTTCAACTACATCAAAAACATCTGCCTGTTCTACAAAACTCATTTCACAATCAACTTGATAAAAATCTCCAGCGTGTCTATCAGCTCTAGGATCTTCATCTCTAAAACAAGGAGCTAATTGAAAATATTTATCTATTCATCCAACCATTAAAAGTTGTTTAAATTGTTGAGGAGCTTGAGGTAAGGCATAAAATTTTCCAGGATTAAGTCTAGAGGGAACCAAATAATCTCTAGCTCATTCAGGAGAAGAATTAGCCAAAATTGGAGTTTGAATATCTAAGAAATCTTTTCATACAAACCAATTTCTAGTATAATTTGCCATTTTTGATCTAAAAGTCAAATAATCAGCCATTTTTTTTCTTCTTAAATCAAGATATCTATATTTTAATCTAATTTCTTCATTTGCTTGTTCTGAGTGTTCATCAAGTTCAAAAGGAGGAGTTTTAGCACTTGATAAAAGTTCAACACTATCATCAATAATAATTTCTATTTCACCAGTTTTCATTTTTGGATTTGCTTGTCATTCAGGTCTAGCTCTAACAGTTCAATTAGCTTTTATAACATATTCACTTCTAAACTTATCGGCTATTTCATGGGCTTTTTTATTATCTTCAGGATCAAAAACAATTTGAGTTAATCCATATCTATCCCTTAAATCAATAAAAATAATTCATCAATGGTCTCTTCTATTACTAACCCAACCAGAAAGAGTAACTTTTTCTCAAATATTTTTTGCAATTAATTCATCACATTTGTGTGTTCTTAACATTTTTTTTCAGTTTTTAAATTATAAAATTTTCCTATATTATATAAAAAAACTAAAAAAGTCAAAAAAAAGTTTGCAATTATTAATTTTTTTAATAAAATACCTGAGCTTTATTAAAAAATAAAGTTTTATGGGTTATTAGCTCAGTTGGTAGAGCAGATCCCTTTTAAGGATAAGGTCCTGGGTTCGAGCCCCGGATGACCCACCATTTAAGATTTAAAAAAGAATTTCAATTTAATTGAAGTTCTTTTTTTATTTATAAAAATTATAATTAAAAAAATTGATTTTAGAATATATGTGAATATAATCTATAGTAGTAAAACTTTAGAGAAATTATTTTAATTGTTAAATAATAAAAGTAATGTGTGAAGAGCAAAAAAAACAATTAGAAGCTAAATTATGGGGAATTGCTAATCTTTTAAGATGAAAAATGTCAGCTGATGAATTCAGAGATTATATTTTAGGTTTTATATTTTATAAATACTTATCTGAAAAAATTACTTTGAAAGCTGATAAACTTTTAAAAGATTGATGAGTTGATAAATTATACTCAGAACTAAATGAAAAAAATGATAAAAATATTGTTGAAGCTATAAGAATAGAAGCAGTTGAAGATTTAGGTTATTTTTTATTACCAAAAGAATTATTTTCTGAAATTTCAAAAAAATGAAATTCAAGAAAAAGTTGAAGTGATGACAATTTTATTTTAGATGATTTACAAAAAATATTAAGAAATATTGAATCTTCTACAATGTGAACTGAAAGTGAAGATGATTTTGATGATTTATTTTCTGATTTAGATTTAACTAGTCAAAAATTAGGAAAAACTTCTGTGGCAAAAAATGAATTAATTTCACAAATTTTAGCTGGGTTAGAATGAATAGATTTTGAATTAGAAAATTCAGATGTAGATATTTTGTGAGATGCTTATGAATATCTTATTTCTCAATTTGCAGCCTGAGCGGGGAAAAAAGCATGAGAATTTTATACACCTCAAGAAGTTTCTCAAATTTTAGCAAAACTTGTAACCTGATGAAAAAAACAATTAAAAACAGTTTATGACCCTACTTGTGGTTCAGGGAGTTTACTTTTAAGAGTTGCAAAACAAGTGGAACAAGTATGAGAATTTTTTGGACAAGAATTAAATAGAACAACATATAATCTTGCAAGAATGAATATGATTTTGCATGATGTAAATTATAGGAAATTTGATATAAAACAAGAAGATACTATTGAACATCCTCAACATTTAGGAAAGAAATTTGAAGCAATAGTTGCAAATCCTCCATTTTCAGCTAAATGGTCAGCAAGTCCATTATTTATAAATGATGATAGATTTAGTCAGTATGGTGTTTTAGCTCCTAGTTCAAAAGCAGATTATGCTTTTATAACTCATATGATTCACCATTTAGATGATAATGGAATTATGGCTGTTGTTGTTCCACATTGAGTTTTATTCAGATGATGAAGTGAAGGGAAAATAAGAAAATTTTTAATAGAACAAAATAATTTCCTAGATGCTGTAATTTGATTACCTTCAAATATTTTTTACGGAACTTCAATACCAACTTGTATTTTAGTATTCAAAAAATGTAGAGAAAATCCTGATAATGTTTTATTTATAGATGCTTCAAATGATTTTGAAAAAGCTAAAAATAAAAATACTTTAAGAGAAAAAGATATTGAAAAAATTATTAATACATATAATTCAAGAGTTGAAAAAGAAAAATACTCACATATTGCAATTTTATCAGAAATTAAAGAAAATGATTATAATCTTAATATTCCAAGATATGTAGATACTTTTGAAGAAGAAGAACCAGTTGATTTAGAAAAAGTTGCAAGTAAAATAATTGAAATAGAAAAAAATAGTGAGAAATTAGATAAAAAAATAAAATGATTTTGTAATGAATTAGGAATAAAAAGTCCTTTTTAGAAATTAAATTAGAAAAATGCCAAAAAAGATTTTTAATAAACCTATATTAAATATTAATAAAAAAATTGAGCTTCTCAAAAATAGAGGTTTGATTTTTAATGATGAAGAAAATGAAAAACATTATTTACAACATATTTGATATTATAGATTAACTTGATATTTTAAATTTTTTCAAGATAAAGAGACTAATATTTTTAAAGAATGAATAACTTTTAAACAAGTTTTAGATTTATATATTTTTGATAGAAAATTAAGACTTTTAACTCTTGATGCTATAGAAAAAATAGAAATATCATTAAAAGCAAATATTAATGATTTTATGACAGAAAATTTTTGAATGTTTTGGTATTTAGATGAAAAATTATTTTCTTTAGAAAAAGAGGAAAATAAAAAAATTTATCAAAATTTTATAAAAATAATAAAAAATATTCAAAAAAAAGAAAAATCTATATTTATTAAAGAATTTTTTAAAAAATATGATGAAAAATATATACCAAGTTGGATGTTATTTGAGGAGTTAACTATTTTAAATATTTCAACAATATTTAATATTTTAAAGTCTGATTATCCTAAAGAGATAAGTAAAAGTTATAATATATATTATATTGATTTGAGAAAATGGTTAAATTTATTAGTTCATATTAGAAATATATCAGCTCATCATTCAAGATTATGGAATAATAATCTTTTAATAAAACCAAGAATTGAAGATGTAATTTTTAAAAATAAATTTAAATTAGAAAAATTAAATAATTGAAAGGAAGTTATTTCAAATTATTATAATGCAACTTTGATAATAAATTATATTTTAAAAATAATTAATCCAAATTTATGATGATTAGAATATTTAGAAGAATTATTTAAAGAATACCCAGAAGTGCCAAAAGAAAAAATGTGATTTTCAGAAAACTGGAAAAAAGATTTTGAAGAATAAAAAAAAATTTGCCCGTCAGGATTACTCCCCGGCAAATATTCGTATGCTTATACTAACATTTTTTTATTAAAATGCAAACTTATTTTAAACTTTTTAATGATTTTTTACTGACTTTTCCTTGATTTTATTAGAAATTTTAATTAAAAACTTATGACACAAACAAAAAACACACAACAAAAAATTCCAAAACTTAGATTTTCTGAGTTTTTTTGAGAGTGGGAGGAGAAGAAGTTGGAAGAAGTACTTATAAATTATAGACTGTGATGAAATTATCAAAATTCTGAAAAAAAAACAGAAAATGTTTTAATTAAAATGTGAAATTTATGAAGATGAAAAATTTCATTAAAAAAAATACATTATATTGAAGAATGAGAAGATATTTTTAAAATTGATAAAATTAAATATTGAGACTTATTTTTTAATACTAGAAATACTTTAGAATTAGTTTGAAAAGTATCAATTTGGAGAAATGAAATTATTAATTCTTTTTATAATTCAAATTTAATGTTAATGAATTTTAAAAATAATTTTTTTATGAATTATAAATTTAATTCATTTGATTGAATTAAAAAATTAAAGTCATTAGCAACTTGAACTACTAGTGTTGCTGCAATTTATACAAAAGATTTACTAAAATTAAAATTTAATCTTCCACAACTTCCAGAACAACAAAAAATTGCTTTATTTCTTTCAAGTGTTGATGAAAAAATTGAAAGTCTTAAAAAGAAAAAAGAACTTTTTGAGGAGTATAAAAAGGGAGTTATGCAGAAGATTTTTAAGCAGGAAATTAGGTTTAAAGATGAGAATGGGGAGAATTTTGGGGAGTGGGAGGAAAAGAAGTTGGGGGAGATTTGAGAATTTAAAACAAGTAGTGTTGATAAAAAATTAGTTAAGTGAGAAAAAGAAATTTTTTTATTAAATTATATGGATGTTTATAAGCATAAAGATATAAATAACAAGAATAAAAATGATTTAATGATTGTAACAGCAAAAGATAATCAAAGAGAAACAAGTAATTTAAAAAAATGGGGTTAATAGGAAAAATTGTGTGCTGAAAAGCACCTTTTTTTATCTTAAATTTCTTTCATAAATCCACAAAGAAATGAATGAAATAAGTCTATCAATTCTAAGTCATCTATGTCTTTGAATTTGAAT
>Ga0256834_1000964_pt1 | contig 20161 bp, 21 predicted proteins | sample 4281140metaG_FD_190536 | JGI IMG/M metagenome (GOLD analysis project Ga0256834, IMG submission 190536) | Hydrothermal vent microbial communities from East Pacific Rise, Pacific Ocean - 4281-140 | ecosystem: Environmental > Aquatic > Marine > Hydrothermal vents | place: Pacific Ocean: East...
AGACGCCGAAGCGTCTGGAGGGGATGGGGCCGAAGATCGTTTCGTAGGTCGCCGGTTTCACTTCTCTTTGGTGATCTCGTGGACGAGCGATACGAAGTATTTGGCGTTTTCGACCGGGACGTCGGGTAGGATACCGTGGCCGAGGTTGAAGATATGGCCGCGGTTTTGCATCGTCTCGTAGAGCGACTCGACGCACTCTTTGGTGGCCTCCTTGGAGTAGAGGCGGCACGGCTCCATGTTGCCCTGCAGGACGTAGCGGTCGCCCAGTTTCTCCTTGGCCAGTGCCATCGGAGTGCCCCAGTCGACGCCGAAGACGTCGAAGTCACCGTCGATCTCGTCGAGATAGGCGCCGATCCCCTTGGGGAACATGATGATCGGGATATGGGGATACTTCTTTTTAATGTAGCTGGCGACCTCTTTCATGTAGTTCCAGCTGAATTCGAAGTACTTGGGCTTCTCCAGCGCCGCGGCCCAGCTGTCGAAGATCTGGACCACGTCGACGCCGGCCTCGATCTGCTTCTCGAGATAGAGCTTGACCACTTCGGTCACTTCGCGCAGAAGCGCGTGGACCAGTTCGGGCTCTGTGTAGATGAGCTTCTTGACGATGTTGTAGGTTTTGGTGCCGCGACCTTCGATCATGTAGGTGATCAGCGTCCACGGAGCGCCTGTGAAGCCGATGAGCGCCTTGTCGTCGGCGAGCCGCTCTTTTATGATCCTGATGGTGTCGTAAACGTATGTGAGACGCTCGTGGGCGTCCGGCTTCAATCTTTTTAGATCTTCTTTCGTTCTGATGGGATCGGAAAAGACCGGCCCTTCGCCCTTTTCGAACTTCAGATCCATTCCCATCTCGAGCGGAATCACAAGAATGTCGCTAAAGAGTATAGCGGCATCGACACCTATGATGTCTATCGGCTGAAGCGTCACTTCGGCCGCTTTTTCAGGATCCTTGCACAGAGAGAGGAAGTCTCCGGCCTCTTCGCGTACAGCCATGTATTCGGGGAGGTATCTTCCAGCCTGGCGCATCATCCAGACAGGAGTGTAGGGGGTCGGTTTGTTGAAACAAGCGTCTACAAATATCATTTTCCACTGCCTTTATGTAAGAAATAGAGTGCACCGCCGAGTGCAAGTATCGCGATGGCGAAATAGAGCATATCCAGCGGCGAGTCGTAGGGGGTATACATCGCCTTCTTGAAGAAGGTGACGATCAGTACCATCACGATCACTTTGGCCAGCTTGTCCTTGAGCTGGTCGAGTGAGTGGATCTGCAGAATCTTGGAAGATCCTGAGCTCCTTGCCGGGTCGATCTCGGAGATGAAGAGTTCATAGACACCGAAACTGAAGATCAGCATGACGATTGCTATGAGATAGAGGTCGACCGCGCCGATTATGACACCGACAAGCTTTTCGTGAAAGTGGGGCGGATGCTCGTGTGCCAGATACATTTTGATCGTCTCCACGGCGATTCCCCAGATATCGACACTTGCGACGATAAAGAGAATGATCGACGCCACAAGGCTGAATATGACTGCCAGCAGGACAAACAGCCGTCCGTTCCAGAGGGTATGCTCGAAAATCTTCTCCAAAAGCTTCATATGCTCTCCATTTCGATCCATTTTTGAGCGATTCTGACTGCATTCGTGGCAGCTCCTACGCGAAGGTTGTCGGCGACGACGAACATATGCAGAATATTGGGACGGTAGATGTCTCCCCGGATTCTTCCGACGAAGGTTTCGTTTTTCTCGACGCAGAGCGTAGGCATGGGGTATATGCCATTTTCAGGATCGTCGAGTACGACCACGTTTTCCCCTTCGGATATGATCTTTTTCGCCGCCTCCGGATCTACATCTTTTTTGCATGTGACGGTGACGCTTTCGGCATGACCCCTGAGTGTGGGCACTCTTACGCATGTAGCGGCCACTTCGATTGCATCGTGCATGATCTTGTTGGTCTCGTTGACCATCTTCATCTCCTCTTTGGTGAAGCCGTTCTCCATGAAAACGTCTATTTGAGGGATGACGTTCAGCGCTATCTGGTGCGGAAACTTTCTATGCTCGCTCTCGTCCAGTTTGAAGGCGAAAAAGTCCTGCATCTGCCTGACCAGCTCGTCCATAGCGCTCTTGCCTGCGCCTGACGTGGCCTGGTATGTGCTCACATCTATCCTCTGTATACCGTAGGTCTCCTGGATCGGTTTTAGCGCCTGGACCATCTGTATGGTAGAACAGTTTGGATTGGCGATAATCCCTTTTTCACGCCATTTCGTGATATCTTCCGGGTTTACCTCCGGGACTACGAGCGGTACGTCCGGATCCATACGAAAATGGCTGGTGTTGTCTATGACGACCGCGCCCGCTTCGACGGCGAAAGGTGCAAACTTTGCGGAGACCGATCCGCCGGCACTAAAGAGTGCGATATCGATCTCCTCCTCTTCGAAGATCGTTTCGGTCAGCTCCTTTACCTTTACCTCTTCATCTTTGTATTCGACTGTTCCGCCCGCACTTCTTGCACTGGCAAGAGGCACCAGCTTCGCGACGGGAAACTCTACCTCCTCCATTACGCGGAGCATCTCTTCTCCTACGGCACCGGTGGCACCGACTACGGCAACATTGAATTTGCGCATTGATATTCACCTTGGAAAGAAAATTGGCAGATTATATCGAAAATATCGAAAATATTATATTAACCAGCCACTGTAGCCCTTAAAAGCGGGCATCCAGAAAGAGGTCGTCACTCTCTATTTCCACTCCGTCGCTAAGTATCGCCGCCCGTTCGACAACCGCTATGAGTTCTCGTATGTTTCCGGGCCAGCGGTAGGATAGCAGCTTCTGCTTCGCCTCTTCGGAAAACTCCTTAGGGCCGAGTCCGTACCTCGCTACTACATCCTCGAGAGTTCTCTCTGCAATAGGTATGATCTCTTCGCTTCTCTCTCTAAGCGGCGGTATGAAAATGGGGATGGTCGATATCCTGTAGTAGAGATCTTCTCTGAACTCCATATTTTTCATTTTCGACTTTATGTCAGCGTTCGTTGCGGCGACTATGCGTACATCTACGGGCGTGCCTTCCGTGGAGCCGAGTCTGTGGACTATGCGCTCTTGCAGGACTCTCAAGAGTTTGGCCTGCAGATGGTACGGCATCTCCGCTATCTCGTCGAGAAAGAGGGTTCCGCCGTTGGCCGCTTCGAACTTTCCCATCTTTGGCTCCACCGCGTCGGTGAAGGCTCCCTTTTCGAAACCGAATAGTTCGCTTTCTATGAGATTCTCCGGAATAGCCGCCATATTGACGGCGATGAAGGGGCCGTCATGTCTGGCGGAGTTCTCGTGAACCGTACGCGCAAAGAGCTCCTTGCCCACGCCGCTCTCTCCAAGAAGCAGTACGGCAGCATCGCTTTTGGCCGCCTTTTTGGCAAGAGAGAGAGCTTTGTCAAGGGCCTCCGAGCGGCCGTAGAAAATCGAGTTGTCGCACTCTCTTTCGAGACTTTTTCTCTTTTTCAGACGCTGTTTGGCCTTTTGGCTTCTTCTGATAGCCTCCACGAGAGTCTCTACTTCGAAGGGTTTCGTCAAAAAGTCGCTGACTCCAAGACGTATCGACTCTATGGCACGGCCGAGCGTGGCGTTGCCGGTAATGATTATGACTTCGAAGCGCCCGTCGAGTTTCTCTATGAACTCTATGCCGTTCATACCGGGCATCGTTATGTCGGATATGACCAGACCGTAACTGTCGTCGAGCTTTTTCAGAGCCTCTTTGGCGTTTCTGAAGGTTTTTACTTCAAACTCGTCGTAATCGCCGAGAGCGATTTCGAGAGATTTGCGCATATTTATATCGTCTTCGACGATGGCGATTTTCATCTATGGCTACCCGGTGTTATTGGATTTTTTTTATGTTAACCAATCCATCATTAAATTCGACTTGTACGGGAAGAATCGTGGTAGTGAGAATATCGAGATTTTTTGCGGGAATATTGGACTCCGTACGACTGTATGAGCGGATGGAGGCCGAATGGCGCAGCAGACACTCTATCAGTCCCTGGCTGTTTTTCGCGGCCCATGACTCGAAGTCGGCCTCTTCGGTTTCGAAACTGCAAAGAGGTACAGCATCGCCGGCCAAAGGGGTCATGGCCCTGCTTATTTTCAAAGAGTCGCTGATAGCGAGCAGATCCCTGCTGACCAGCGTATATGAGATATAGTACTCCTCGGCGACGGCAGCGACGAGTGCGAATATCAGCGCGAAAGTTTTGCGTACCACTCTTTTCCGCTAAGAGTCACTTCCATCTCGACCTCGCAGAGGCCGTCTTTGAACTTTGTGTCGAGGATTCTTGCGTTTTTGATCATCGCATCGATCTGTGTGCGAACCGTGGAGCGGCTGATCATCATGTTTCTTATGAGATCGCGCCCTTCGACTCTCACTCCGCAAATCTTTTCGCCGAGCTGTCTGTAGGCATCCGCTATGGCCGCACGTTTTGCCAGAGCCATTGCCTGTGCCGGCGAGGCTGTGTTGACCGGGGCAACACCCTGGCCTATGACCTGAAAGTGGATAGTGTTGTTTTGGGAGAGAGTGCAGTCGTTACAGCCCGGTCTCTCTCCATTTTGCGCATTCGCGAGGGATACGACTCTGCCGGTTGCCGGCTCGGACGTCGCATTTGTGGCGGACGACACATCTTTCTGGCTGTTTTCCACCTTCGCCGATGGGCATGTTTCGGCCATGAGGGAGGCGCTAAAGAGAGCCAAAGCGAGCAGCGACCATTTTTTCATTTGAGAACTCCTAACGTTTTCTTTTGCAGGAAGCAAAATCCGTTCCTTTTTGCCGTAGGTCTTTCTATTCGCCTTCGCGCTGATCGAGTATCTCTTCGTCAGCCTCCTCCTTCGGACAGCTTGCTATGGAGTTGACCTTGTCTCCGGCATCGAGCCGTACAATTTTTACCCCGCTCGTGTTTCGTCCCGCTTTTCGGATACTCTGCATATCTACCCGTATCATCTTTCCGGTCTGGGTAAGAACCATCAGATCCTTGTCCTCATCCACTATCACCACACCTACCGCGTCACCTGTCTTGGGTGTCAGCTTCATCGCCACGACACCTTTTCCTCCGCGACTCTGGAGTCTGTACTCGCCCGCTTCGGTCCGTTTGCCGAGCCCTTTTTCCGCTACTGTCAGAAGCTCCTGCTCCTCGCTCTGGATCGTGGTGGCTCCTACTACACGGTCCCCCTCTATTTTGAACCGGATGGCGGTTACGCCGCGGGCCGTTCTGCCTATCTCCCTCGCATCGGTGACAGGGAAGCGTATACACATGCCTTTTTTTGTCAGGACAAAGAGCCACATGGTTTCTGGAAGGACGATCTTGGCGGTGACAAGCTCATCCTCTTCGTCGAGAGTGATGGCGCGTACGCCGACGGAGCGGATGTTTTTGAATTCACTAAGATTGGTGCGCTTTACGATACCGTTTTTGGTGAAGAAAGCGAGAGATTTGCTCTCGTCGAAGTCGGTAGTCGGTATGATCGCCATGATATTCTCGTCCGGCTGCAGCTGTATGAGGTTGACGACAGCTTTGCCTTTGGCCGTGCGGGAGCCCTCCGGTATTTTGTAGACCTTGAGCCAGTATAGCTGGCCCCGATCGGTGACGAACATCAGAGTATCGTGTGTGTTGGAGATGAAGAAGTTTTCGATAAAGTCGTCGTCGTGGGTAGTGACCGCAGTCTTTCCCTTTCCGCCTCTGTGCTGTTTTTCGTACTGTTTTACAGGTACACGCTTGATGTATCCGCGGTGGGTGATGGTTACGACCATCGGCTCGTTGGGGATGAGATCTTCTATATCTATATCTTCATAGTCGTCCACTATCTCGGTCAGCCGAGGCGTAGAGAAGTGCTCCTTGATCTCGAGCAGCTCCTCTTTTATGATCTGGTTCAGAAGATCTTCGCTTTTGAGGATGTTTCCGAGGCGCTCTATTTCTGCCATCAGCTCTTTGTACTCTTTTTCGATCTTGTCGCGCTCGAGTCCGGTCAGGCGCTGGAGGCGCATATCCAAAATCGCCTGAGCCTGCTTTTCGCTGAGACTGAAGCGCTCCATTAACCCTTCGCGGGCCTCGAGAGCATCCTTGGAGGCTCTAATGAGCGCTACGATCTCGTCTATATTGTCCAGCGCGATTCTGAGACCTTCGAGAATGTGTGCACGAGCTTTCGCCTTTTCGAGTTCGAAGATCGTTCTGCGTATGATGATCGTCTTGCGGTGCTGGATGAAGAGGTTGAGCAGCTCCATCAGGGTAAATACTTTCGGCTCCTTGTTCTGTATGGCCAGAAGTATTATTCCGAAAGTCGTCTGCATCTGGGTCGATTTGAAGAGGTTGTTCAGTACGATTTCGCTCATCGTATCCTTTTTGAGCTCTATGACGACACGGATACCCTCTCTGTCGCTTTCGTCTCGTACTTCGCTTATTCCCTCTATCGTCTTCTCTTTCGCAAGCTGCGCTATGTTTTCTATAAGTTTGCTCTTGTTGACCTGGTAGGGGAGCTCGTCTATGACGATGACTTCTCTGTTTCCTTTTTTCTCTATATGTGTCTTGGCGCGTACCTTGATGCGGCCACGACCGGTTCTATAGGCGTCGAGAATCCCCTTGCGCCCGAAAATGATGCCGCCGGTGGGGAAGTCCGGTCCCTTTATATGCTCCATCAGTTCGTCGAGTTCCGCCGACGGATTGTCTATCATGACCAGCAGGGCGTCTATCAGTTCGTCGAGTCGATGGGGAGGAATGTTTGTAGCCATACCTACGGCGATACCGTTGGAACCGTTCAGCAGCAGATTGGGGACTCTGCTTGGAAGTACGTCGGGCTCTTGCATCGTATCGTCGTAGTTGGGGATGAAGTCTACCGTATCCTTTTCGATATCACGAAGCAGCTCTTCGGCGAGTCTCGTCATGCGGGCTTCGGTATAACGCATGGCCGCCGGGTTGTCTCCGTCGATGGATCCGAAGTTTCCCTGCCCGTCGACCAGCGGGATGCGCATGGAAAAATCCTGCGCCATGCGTACCAGGGCGTCATATACGGCAGTATCGCCGTGCGGATGGTACTTACCGATGACGTCTCCCACTATACGGGCACTCTTCTTGTATGCCGCACGGGATGTGACGCCGAGCTCGTGCATTGCGTAGAGAATCCTGCGGTGTACAGGCTTCAGGCCGTCTCTTGCATCCGGTAGCGCCCTTCCGATGATGACACTCATCGAGTAGTCGAGGTAGCTTCCCTTGATGCTATCCTCTATTGAAATCTCCTGGATATCCTCGTTTTCTCTGAACAGATCGGACATTCAAAACCTTTTGCTTTGAAAAATTAGTTTCGATTTTATCTCAATTTACCTTAATTTTCGGAATGCAGTGTTTACCGGTATGAAATATTGTCGGTTGAAAAGAGAAGTGCCTATTTTTTAATCAAAAAAGGTCTATCTTTACGAACTCCAGGCTTGTATACTTTGATCATCATTTTCCCAAAAGGAGATCTCATGAAGAAGTGGCTACTCGCACTGCCGATGCTTCCGGCACTGGCATTTGCGGAGGATACGTTAAACAGCGGTGATACGGCATGGATGCTTGTCGCGACGGCATTCGTCATGCTTATGACGCCGGCGGGTCTCGCCCTCTTTTACGGCGGACTTACCAGAAGCAAGAACGTGCTCAATACCATGGGTATGAGCCTCGCCGCTTATGCGGTGGGAACCCTTGTATGGGTTCTGGTCGGATACTCCATAGCTTTTGGAGACGGTGACCTTATCGGTACCGGCAAGATACTTCTTTCCGGTATCGGTTCAGATAGCCTGAGCGGTACGATTCCCGAACTGCTCTTCGTCGCTTTCCAGGGAACTTTCGCGGCCATTACCGTAGCCATCGCCAGCGGTTCCATGATAGAGAGGGTCAAGTTTTCGACATTCGTCGTCTTCGCGGCGCTGTGGATCGTGGCTGTCTACGCACCCATCACGCACTGGGCCTGGGGCGGCGGTGAAACTCTCAACTTCGGAGAAATCGATTTTGCAGGAGGTACCGTCGTTCACATCAATGCCGGTGTCGCCGGGTTTGTCGTGGCTATGATTCTCGGTCGCAGAAAAGATTATGAAAAGGCGGCCATCAAGCCTTTCTCTCCGATTCTGGTCGTTCTCGGCGCTATGCTTCTGTGGTTTGGATGGTTCGGATTCAACGCCGGCTCTCAGGTCGCTGCCGACGGCACCGCAGCTTCAGCCTTCCTCGTAACCAACGTAGCGGCCTCTTTGGGTGTCATCGGATGGATCATCGGTGAGTGGCTCTTCTTCAAGAAGCCGACTCTCGTAGGCGGTGCGTCCGGTGCGGTCGCAGGTCTTGTCGCGATTACTCCGGCTTCCGGTACGGCCGGTGTAGGCGGTGCGCTCGTTATCGGTCTTGTAGGCGGATTCCTCGGATTCCTGGCGGTATCCAAGATCAAGAAGATGTTCAAGGTCGACGATTCGCTCGACGCCTTCTGGGTACACGGACTTGTAGGTATCTGGGGCTCTATCGCGACGGCCATCTTTATCGCGGACTATGCCATGCCTGAAGACTACAGCCTCGGAAGCCAGCTTGTAAGCCAGATCATGGCGGTAGGCTGGACTATAATCTACAGCGGTGTCGTAACCGCTATCGTATTCTTCATCGCATCGGCCGTAACCGGCGGCGGAAGAGTCGACGAGGAGACCGAAACGATGGGTCTTGACGAGTCTGTACACGGTGAGCGTGCACTCAATCTCTAAAACGGTAACTATTCGGGCGGCCCGCCGTGGGGCGGCCGCGACGGTAAAATCTCTATCAGGAGCAGCAGATGAAAAAGATCGAAGCGGTGATCAAGCCGTTCAAACTCGAAGATGTAAAGGATGCACTTGCCGAAGCGGGCATCACGGGTATGACAGTGACTGAAGTCAAAGGGTACGGACGTCAGCAAGGGCACAGCGAGCTCTATCGCGGAGCCGAGTATGTGGTAGATTTCCTTCCGAAGGTAAAACTCGAGGTTGTCGTACCGGAGGATGAAGCGGAAAATGTCGTGGAGAAGATTTCAGAAGCGGCCAGGACAGGTAAAATCGGTGACGGAAAGATTTTCGTAACATCGATCGACAAAGTGGTGAGAATCCGTACGGGAGAGACTGACCGCGAAGCTCTTTGATTCGATAAAGCGACTCCCCGCCGAAGGCACTACCGGGCGGGGTGATTAATTTTTAAACAAAAAAATCCATCCAAATCCTTCGAAATACAGAATACTGTATATAAATTAGGCAATCACGCTATTTGAAATCTTCAATTCCCTCTTTATAATGACCTATAAGTTTGAGTTTCGCTGCGCATAAGTTTCAGGCCGACAAGTCTGCAAATCTGCGCAGAGACGCAACAGTTTGCATAAGGAGTCGAAATGGGAGATTTTTCCTATATTGTCGATACCCTCTTTCTTCTTTTCGCGATGACCCTCATCATTTTCATGGTTCCCGGGTTCGCGATGCTGGAGGCGGGTATAGTGCGTACCAAGAACGTGAGTGCCGTTTTGACGGTAAACACCATGATATATGCGGTCGCTTCGATGGCTTTTTTGCTTGTCGGCTATCAGCTCGCCTTCGGTACATGGGAGAACGACAGTGTAAGCAAATGGGCGGCATTTTTGTTTCAGATGGCCTTTGTAGGCAAGACCGTGAATATCATGAGCGGCGGAGTCAGTGAGCGTACCAGAATCATACCCCTGATGATCTTTACCGTTCTCATGGCCGCTCTTATCTATCCTCTGGTAGTAAACTGGACATGGGGGGCCAACATGCTGGAGGGGACGTTTCTGGATATAAGCGCCATGCACGACCTGGCCGGTTCTACCGTCATACACTCGACGGGAGCCTGGGCGCTTCTGGCTGCTATCATGATTATCGGCCCGCGTAAAGGGCGCTATGTCGACGGAAAGGTTCGCGTCATTCCTGCATCCAATATCCCGCTGGTGACTTTGGGTGCGATGATTCTATGGATCGGGTGGTTCGGTTTCAACGGCGGTTCGGTGGGATCGATTTCATCCAAAGAGAGTGCCGATCTCGTGGCGCTTACGATCATGAATACAAACACTGCCGGCCTCGCGGGAGCCATAATCGCGGCGATCATCGTATATATACAGTATAAAAAGTTCGATATCACGATGATTCTAAACGGCGCACTTGGAGGATTGGTGGCCATTACGGCCGGGGCCGACCTTTTCGATATATACACTCCCATACTCATAGGTCTGATCGGAGGGGCGCTGGTGGTGTTTGCCGTACCGCTGTTCGACAGGCTGCGGCTGGACGATCCGGTGGGAGCGCTCTCCGTTCACCTTGTAAACGGTATCTGGGGTACGATAGCGGTAGGTATTTTCGCGAAAGATGTCTCCTTGGCTGCGCAGCTAAAGGGTGTGGTCGTGGTCGGACTCTTCGCGTTTGTGGTATCATACCTGTTACTGTTTGTCATAGACAAAATCGTACGTTTCAGGGCGAGTGACGATGAGCAGCTCGAAGGTATCGACGTAAGCGAATGCGGTGTCGAAGCCTATCCCGAATTCAAGCGGGCCTTCTAAACGACAGACTACATTAAACAAAGGAGCCTATAGAGTGAAAAAGATCGAAGCGATTATAAAACCGTTCAAGATAGAAGAGGTCAAGGATGCGTTGGCCGATGCCGGTATCGCCGGTATGACGGTGAGCGAAGTGAAAGGTTACGGAAGGCAGGCCGGACATACGGAGCTTTATCGGGGAGCCGAGTATGTGGTGGATTTCATACCCAAAATCAAGATAGAGGTGGTGGTGAAGGCCGACGATGTGGAGAGTATCATCGAAAAGATCACCGAGGCGGCCCGTACCGGCAAGATCGGAGACGGCAAGATCTTCGTGACTGATGTGGAGAGGGTGATCCGTATCCGTACAGGTGAAGAGGACGAAGAGGCCATATAGAGGGGATCACCCCTCTTTAGCCTCCTCTTCCAATTCGCGGATGAACTCCTTCTCGACTCTTCTGTTCTTTCTTCTGTAGTAGTAGAATACCGCCGCGATCATGACGAATATCAGTGCGAGGATATAGTGAAGAACCTCTTTTATCCTCTCTTCATGTTCGCCGAACAGATAGCCGAGTGCCAGAAGTACGGCGCACCAGATACCTGCACCAAGAAATGTGTAGATACTGAACGCCGCAAGAGGCATCTTGCCTATTCCGGCCGGTAGGGAGATGTATTGTCGGATTCCCGGAAGCAGGCGTCCCCAGAAGGTGCTTGCCGGTCCGTATTTGGCGAAGAAATTTTCAACTTTCTCGATAGTCTGCGGCTTTAGAAAAAGGTATTTTCCATATTTTACGATGAAGGGGCGTCCGAGTCTGTGTCCGAGGATATAGTTGAAGAGCGCTCCGGCCAGCGAGCCGCCGGCACCGGCCAAAAACGCCGCCCAGATGTTCATTTCGCCCTTGCTCGCCAGATATCCGGCCGGAATCATCGCCACTTCGCTCGGAAACGGAAAGAAGGAGCTTTCAAGAAACATCATTATGAATATACCGGTATAGCCCATGGCGCCGACCATTTCTACTATCCACTCTATGATTGCCTGCATATTTTGCCTTCGGAGTAAGGTTGTGTGAGAAAAGTTAACGATATAATACAATAAAAAAAGGTCTGTTGTATGGTTGTCTCTTTGAATGAACCTCTCGATATGCATCTGCATCTGCGTGACGCCGGGATGCTCGATATAGTCGCTCCTTTGAGTGCCGAAACGTTCAGTGGAGCGCTCGTGATGCCGAATCTCGTACCTCCGGTAACGACGAAAGAGGCTCTGCTCTCGTACAGAAAGAGGATTCTGGATGCGGTTGGGGAGAGTACATTCATGCCCTATATGACTCTCTTTTTCAAAAGCGACTACAGTGCCGGATTTTTGGAAGCGGTAAAGGACGATATATTGGCTATCAAGCTCTATCCGGCAGGAATCACGACAAACTCCGAAGGTGGAGTGAGCGGATTCGACTTAAAAGAGCTCGCGCCCGTACTCGATGCGATGAGCGGACTCGGTATACCTCTATGTGTGCATGGAGAGACCGGCGGATTCGTGATGGACAGGGAGGCGGAGTTTATACCGATTTACGAGAAACTTGCAAAAAACTTTCCCGACCTGAAGATAATCATGGAGCATATCACGACAAAAGAGGCCGTAGAGGCGCTGAAGCGTTTTGAAAATCTCTATGCCACTATCACTCTTCACCATCTTTATATCACGCTCGACGATGTGGCCGGAGGTCTGCTTCAGCCGCATCTGTTTTGCAAACCGATAGCCAAGCGTCCCGAGGACAGGGAAGCGCTTTTGGATGCCGCGCTAAAAGCCGATCCCAAGGTTATGTTCGGCTCCGACTCCGCTCCCCATCCGAAAGATGCGAAAGAGGCCCCCGGCTGTGCGGCCGGAGTCTTTACGGCCCCTATTGCGCTTCAGGCTCTCGTGCAGCTTTTTGAAAAACATGATGCGCTGGATAGACTGCAGAGTTTTGTCAGTGACAACGCAAAAAGGATATACGGTATAAATCCGCCCGAAAAGAGAGTGATACTCGAAAACTCACCATATCTCGTGCCCGATATTTACGAGGGTACGGTAGTGCCTATGTTCGCCGGGCGGACTCTGGAGTGGAGGGTGGTAAGTGCCGGCTAAGATTCTGCTTCTTGAAGACGACAGACTCTTTGGGGAGACACTCGTGGACTTTCTCGAAAACGAAGGTTATGATGTGGTCCACTGCCGGGAGTCGAAAGAGGCTATCGAAGCTACATACGAGCGAAGCTTCGACCTCTATCTGCTCGATGTCAATGTGCCTGACATGAACGGTTTTGAACTTTTGAAACTGCTTAGAGAGAGCGGTGACGATACCGCCGCGATCTATATAACGTCCGCGAGAGACAAGGAGGCCCTTGCCGAAGGGTTCGGCAGCGGTGCGGACGACTACATGAAAAAGCCGATCGATCTGGACGAACTCATTTTGAGAATAGAGGCGCAGCTAAGGCGCACCATGAGTCCTAAAAAGGTGGAAGTCGGGGAGTTTCTCTTCGATATGGAGAGGCTTGTGCTTTATAGAGGAGACGAGCCGGTGTCGCTTCCGAAAAAGCTCGCCGAGCTGCTTGGACTCTTTTTGCGAAACCGCGGAGAGGTTGTAAGTACCGAAGAGATTTTGCGTGAAATATATGGAGACGACTCTCCCGGTACCGGAGCGCTAAGGGTATATATCAACAAGCTCAAACAGCTTTTCGGCAAGGACGCCATAGTCAATATAAGAGGGGTCGGGTACTGCTTTGAAGCGTAGGGAGATTCTGAAGGTTCTGATATTCTACGTCGTCTCTTTCGCCTCCATGGCGGGGATGATGTGGATGGTTTTCGAGACGTTCGGATACTCCAACCGCAACTTTCTCATAGTCATAGCCATGCTCTTGCCTCTCTCTTTGCTCTTCGGATATATACTCTCGAAGGTCGCGATGGAGCCTCTTTTCGTGACCAACGATCTGCTCGACAGGCTTTTGAAGGATACTCTTCACGAGCTCAATATTCCGCTCTCCACGATTTTCGCGAATGTATCCATGCTAAAGCGCAGTGAAAACGACCCGAAAAAACTGACGAGGCTCGAGAGGATAGAGAAAGCCGGCGAGAATCTGAGCGAACTGTACGAGGATCTTGACTACTTTATCAAAAAGGAGATCGGCAGTGTCGAACCGGAGAGTTTCGGACTCGATGAGGTGATAGAGCGTAGTATTGCCAAAATGGAGGAGTTCGCTAACGGAGTTTCGATACAATACGATCCTGTGAAGATTGTCGTCAAAGCCGACAGACGCGGGTGTCAAAAAGCGATAGACAACCTTCTGGGCAACGCCATCAAGTACAACCGTCCGGGAGGATGGGTGAAGATATATGCGGAAGATAAGTGGCTGGTGATCGGAGATAACGGGGTCGGAATGGATGAGACCACCCTTTTTAGAATATTCGACCGCTACTACCAGAGCGATCTGAGCGCTTCCGGTTACGGTATAGGGCTTCATATCGTAAAGACGTTTTGCGACGAACACGGAATCGAAATAAAAATCGATTCGAAAAAGGGCGAAGGAACTACCTTTCGCCTGAATTTTGTATCGGTGGGAGAGTGATTTGAACGACTGGATAATAAACAGCGTAGACTATATATTTATCGGAGTGCTTGGTTTTTTGAGCGTGATAGCGATGTGGCTGATTCTGGAGCGCTACTTCTTTTATCGCCATGTAGATCTGGGCAGCTTCTCTCGGAAAGAGGAGCTCGAGATCGCCCTTGGCGAGAATCTGACGATGATTGCATCGATAGGTTCCAACGCCCCTTTTATAGGGCTTCTCGGTACTGTTGTCGGAATCATGGTTACATTTGTGACGATCGGTCAGAGCGGCCTTGTTGAAACCAAGGAGATCATGGTCGGGCTCGCTTTGGCGCTCAAGACGACGGCAGGCGGGATTTTGGTGGCCATTCCTACGATATGGTTCTACAACCTTCTTGCAAGACGTGCCGAGATACTCGTGGCCAGATGGGAGATGCAGCATAAGGAGGATGGGGAGAAGAGCGGGTGAAAGTCAAAAAGTTCGACCAGATCAACGTACTCCCTTTCATAGATATAATGCTGGTACTGCTCGTGGTAGTCTTGACCACGGCGTCGTTCGTGGCAAAAGGGACCATACCGGTCGATCTGCCGGAGGCGTCGAGCAAGAAGGCACCGACTCAGAAGATGAAGACCATAACTATCGACAAGAACGGCGAAATATATTTTGAGGACAAAAAGGTCGGTTTGAAGGTGCTTGAGACCACCTTGGCGAAGCTCGATCCGAAAAAGGAGGCTATACTTATAAAAAGCGACGCGAAAAGCAGGTTCCAAAACTTCGTCAAGGTGATCGATCTGTTAAAGTCGAGAGGTTTTAAAAAGGTTAGCATAGAGACCAGGCAGTGAGGCTGAAATGATTTTACCAAAAGATAGCGAAGCGTACAGGAAGATGCAAAAGGAGAGCAGGGATCTTCTGCCTCTTACCCCGTTTTTCAACAGGTACAAAGAGAGTTTCCAGGCCCACTTTATAGAAGAGGTAAAAAAAGAGGCCGGTGTGACGAGAATCAAGGAGAGGTTTTTGCATCTTCTTTCGTCGAAATTCTACGACGGGCTTACGGACTTCAAAGCGCCTGCGACAAAGAGTGTCGTGGAGGAGTTTTTGCAGATTAGAAACAGAGGGGTCCCGCCGCTGCTGCTCTTGCAAAAGCTTCTCTCCTCGATGATACTGAGAGTGGTCAACGACTACTCGGACGACAGGGATCTATTTCGCTATATCCAGATACTTTCGGGCTATTTTGACAGTGTGCTCGAGTATCTCAAAACGGTACTTCAGGCCGATACCGATCGGGAGTTCGCCACCCGTGTGGCCTTGAAACCGAACGAGATGCAGAAGTGGCTGCCCGCCGGGAGCGGAGTACGGCTTTTGAACGTATACAAGGGTATACCGGTGGTATATGAGGCTATCGTAGGGCGCAGCAGCAATGAAAAGGTGGTTTTGCAGATGCCTTCCGAAAGAGGAGTTCTCGCCCAAATGGAGGGAAGAGTGGTCCATTTCGACAGGAGAATGGAGCCTTTTGCCATAGAGATGAAGATAGGGCGTATAGCCTTTAGAGGAGATGTCGCGATTGCCGAGGTGGAAGATGCGGCATGGATAGACAGCATCGCCCATCGCAGAAAGAGGGTGAGAGTGTCGCTGGACACTCCATTGAAGGCGAGAATCACCGCTTTGGGGCGCCAGTTCAACGTCGATCTTATAGATATATCGGGAAACGGTGTTTGTCTCCAGACGGATGTGGGATACGGCCTTCCTCTCTACGAGCAGGTGGAGGTTACGCTTCCTATTCCACAGGAGGACGGGAGTGTGCGCAATATCGTGATGAGAGGGAGTCTTCAATATATCTCCACCCATGGCGACTCGAGGAGAAGATACCACATATTCCTTCATGCGAGTCCGAGGAAGGAGGAGATTTTATCCGCTTTCGTGACAAGAAGGGAGCTCGACCTTTTAAGAGAGCTCAAGAGTCTGGCAAAGAGGAGGACATAATGACGGGAAGATCCGGTGGTCTGTTTTTCGCCGCATCAGCCGCTCTTCTCTTTTTTACCGCCCTTTACGGAGCGGAGCATGAGTGCAGCGGATGCGGTACGAGCAAGCTTATGGTCCAGTGCGATTACTATGTAGTGAGGAGAGGAGATCTGTCGAAGAGCGGTTTTTGCGAAAATTACGCAAAGGCTCTCGATGCTCCGGGAACGCACGCCAAGGCCGCATGGTATTATCTGCTGGGCCAAAAGCCGCAAATGGCGCAACGCAGTGCCATAGCCGCAATAGAGGAGGGACAGATATACGCCGCTGAGTACGCCGCGGAGGCTTCGGTCATATTTCATGAATACAAAGCGGCGAAAAAGTATATGAAGATGCTTCCGAAAGATTTTTTAAAAAGCGCAGGCTTCAAAAAGGATCTTGAGATTCTCGGGAACATCTATCCCGATGTGGACTTCAGCAGAATCGAATAGACGATAGTGCAGGGTTTGCTTTTGTTAAAGCGTGATTGCACAATATCTACACAATCGTAATGTATAATACCTCTTCAAAACCGACAAAAGGATAGATTCATGGAAAAAACGATCGTAAAAAAAGTGGCCGTAATGATGCTCGGCGCGGCAATGCTCGCGGGCAGCGGTCTTTATGCCGGAATGAAGTGTGCCCCGGGCAAATGCGGTGCGAGCATGATGGAGATGAAAGAGAGCAAGTCTCCATGCGACTGCAAAAAGGATAATTGCGACTGCGGCGAGAAGGAGAAAAAGTCCGACTGCAAATGCGGCGACAATGCGAAAGAGAAGATGAAAAGCGAAATGAAGGGCAAATGTTCCGGCGGCAAGTGCGGAATGTAGTTTTCAGGCCAATCCCCGTCTTCTTAAGCCCCGATTGGATATAATTTTCCAAAAAGCGGGGCCGCTCAGGTGCAGATAGAGGCGATAAACGAACTTCTGAACGACAAGAAGAGACTGCTGACCGATATCTATTTCGAGCTTCAAAGGATCTTCGAGCAGAAGTACGGCAGTGATACGGTCGTACTGATGGAAGTAGGTACCTTCTTCGAAGTCTACGAAGTCAACAATGACGAAATGAAGATCGGCAAGGCCAAGGAGGTGGCCGAACTTCTGAATATCCAGCTTACCCGCAAAAACAAGACTATACTCGAAAACTCGATAGCGAACCCGCTGATGGCCGGTGTACCCACCGTATCGATAGAGCGATACCTCTCCAGACTCGTGCAGAGCAGACGATACACTATCGTGATCATCCGTCAAAAGGGCGCTCCTCCGAAGGTGAAGCGATATGTGGGAAACATCATATCGCCGGGAACGAACTTCGACTATCTTCTCGAACCTACCGAAAACTATATCGTATCGCTGATCGTCGATCTAAACGGCGGCGTCTACTCGTGCGGATACAGTGCGATAGATGTAAGTACCGGAAAAACCTTCCTGAACGAGGTGCATGGAACCAGAGAGGACAAGACCTATGCGCTCGACGAGATTTTCAACCAGCTTCAAAGCTACAACACTTCCGAACTGCTTCTCACTCTGAACGATCCGTCGATCGACGCGGAGTGGATAGTGCGCTATCTGGAGATAGAGGGGCATATAAGCTATACAGTCGGTACGACCCGTCACAAGATAGCCTACCAGAACGAACTCTTCGCCAATGTCTACTCGATCCGGTCCTTTTTGAGTCCGATAGAGTATCTCGATCTGGAGAGATATCCTTACGCTTCGGAGTCTTTGTCGCTGCTCATAGACTTTATCATAGAGCACGACGCCGCACTGATAGAGAAGATGAACCGCCCGATATTTCTGGGAGGGAGGCGTTTTGTCTATTTGGGAAACAATGCTCTTGAGCAGTTGAACATAATCAGTCGCGATCCGGACGAGATGACTCTATTGAAGCTGGTGGATCTTACCTCTACCGCCATTGGAAAGCGCCTTTTCAAGGAGCGCCTGCTCAATCCGATTTGCGATGAAAAAGAGTTGAAACGACGCTACGATCTGGCTGAAACGGTGGCTGAACATACGCAAAACTTCTCCAACACTCTCAAGGAGGTCTACGATCTGGAGAGGATTTTGCGCCGAATCAAACTCGGAAAACTGCACCCTTTCGAGCTGGTGTACCTCTACGATTCGCTAAAGGCTCTTGAACAGCTGGTATGGGAGGCCAAAGGGGTCGGAGTCGAGCTCGATGAGAACCTGAGGGTAGAGATAGAGGCCTTTTCCATGGAGATCGAGAGGACTTTTCAGCTCGATGAGTGCGGCAAATACAGAAGAGACCAGATCGAGAGCAATATCTTCCGTCCGGGTATCAACCTTTTCGTGGATCGTATCGTCGAAGAGAACGAGAAGGAGTTGCAGAAGCTCGAAGCGGTGAGGCTGCATATAGAGAACTTTTTCGACCGCTCCGAGAGTGATGAAAACGAGTATGTATCGATCGGGTGGCTCGAGAGCGAAGGGTATCATCTGGTATTGACCCGCACTCGTTTCGGTATGATCGAAAAGGATCTGATGGAGAGCTTCCTGCTTTTGGACGGCGAGCACCACTTCTTGCGAGACTTCGGCTACAAGCGCCTTAAAAACAGCGTCAAGATCACTTCGCCTCTTATAGACTCCATATCCAGGACCGTGATGGCCAACCAGGCCCGTATAGTGGCACTGGTCAAACAGAGCTATATCGAGTCGCTCGAGCTGCTGGAGAAGCGCTATTCGCAGCTAATGGAGCAGATCATAGCCTTCGTGGGGCGATTCGATGTGGCGATAGCCACGGCAAGGGCCGCTGAACGCTACAACTATGTCAGGCCGGAGATTCTTGCCTCGAAAGGGGATGAGCGCACACTCGAATTCATAGCCTTGAGGCACCCTCTGATCGAGTCGAGAGAGGAGAACGGTATATATATTCCAAACGATCTTCTGCTTGGAGATATTCCGCCCGGTCTCGATCACGACCATGTGACGCTTCAGGCGAGCGACGGCAAGAAAGTTACCGGAGTGCTTTTGTACGGTATCAACTCCAGCGGTAAAAGCTCCTTGATGAAGAGTGTGGGTATGGCGGTCATCATGGCTCAGGCCGGACTTTTCGTGCCGGCGGCCTCTATGCGTTTTCATCTCTTCGACAAACTCTTCACAAGGATCGTCAGCAAGGACAACCTATACAAGGGGCTCAGTACCTTCGCCATAGAGATGATGGAGCTGAAAAACATCTTCAACCGGGCTTCGAAGGGATCTTTGGTGCTTGGAGACGAGATAAGCCACGGAACGGAGACCGAATCGGCTCTGGCTATAGTGGCGAGTGCGGTGAAACGGCTAAACTCTCTTGAGACACTCTTTATCGTGGCGACTCACCTGCACCGACTGGCAAAGCTCGATAGCGTAGCCTCCGAAAGCGGTATTGTCAGCCTCCATCTCGGTGTGGAGTATGATGAGGCGAAAGATTCGCTGATATACAACCGAAAGCTTGTGCCGGGATCTGGAAGCACCAGATACGGACTGGAGTTCGCCCGCTCTTTGCATATGGACAAGCGCTTTTTGGAGACAGCTTACGAGATACGCGAATCTCTCGGTGAAGAGAGCGGCCTTAAAACCCTGAAAAAGAGAAAAAGAAGCCGTTACAACAAGGATCTGTATCTAAGCAGCTGCGCACTCTGCGGCGCTCCTGTAGAGGAGGTGCACCATATAACTCCAAAGGCGAAGGCGGACGAGAGCGGGCGTATAGGTCACTTTCACGCCAACCATCGCTTCAATCTGATACCGCTTTGCAAGAGGCACCATAGACTCGTACATGAAGGAAAGGTGACGATCCAGGGTTTTGTAATGACCGACGAGGGTTTACAGCTCAGATATAGCGAAAGTGATGTATAATCCGGAATATTGAGGGGTTAACGGCGACGGATGAGACCATATAGTTATCTTTGTACCGTTTCGCGGTAGCGATCCCGATTTCTTGAAGGAGTGTTCATGAATCTTCCCGTTATAGATATACCGGTAAAACTTCCCTTCGACGTTCCTGTTCTGGTTCATCCGATATTCGTCCACTTCGCCATAGCAATTCCCATAATCGTTTTGCTCAT
>Ga0256834_1000965_pt1 | contig 20160 bp, 15 predicted proteins | sample 4281140metaG_FD_190536 | JGI IMG/M metagenome (GOLD analysis project Ga0256834, IMG submission 190536) | Hydrothermal vent microbial communities from East Pacific Rise, Pacific Ocean - 4281-140 | ecosystem: Environmental > Aquatic > Marine > Hydrothermal vents | place: Pacific Ocean: East...
GATATTGGCGGTGGAACCACTGATATTGCGGTTTTTCAGAACGGAGCCATTCGACATACCGCCGTAATTTCTGTGGCAGGAGATCAGGTTACGAATGACATTGCGGTTGCATTTAGAACGCCAACCCCAGCCGCCGAAAAAATTAAAAAACAGTATGCGTGTGCTCTGCCTCAATTGATCGATAAAGACGATGAAATTGAAGTGCCGAGTGTGGGAGATCGTCCAGCACGTTGCTTATCAAGGCGTACATTGGTTGAAGTGGTTGAACCAAGGTATGAAGAACTGTTTCAGTTGATTCAGGCCGAGTTACGCAGTGCAGGATTTGAAAATATCTTGGCTGCAGGTGTTGTCTTAACGGGGGGAAGTTCGTTGGTTGATGGTGCGGTTGAACTGGCCGAAGAGGTGTTTCATATGCCCGTTCGACTTGGGTATCCTCAAGGTGTGAGTGGTTTAACCGAAGAAGTAAACAGCCCTTCATTTGCCACGACGGTGGGATTACTTATGTATGCAAAAGAGCATTTTGGCGACGTTTTACATGAAGAGCCTGAAAAAACAAAATCACTGGGTGTTATGGATATTTTTGATCGAATGCGAAACTGGTTTAAGTCGAGCTTTTAATTGCTCTAATATAAAAGTAGCTTAATGAGTTATGTTAAAATACCTTTTTGAGATGATGTATACAACACAGTTGGAAAGCCCTTGAATCAGAGAACCGTTGCAAATCAAATTAAAGCCAAAGGCATTGGGTTACACACAGGACATGAGTCGGTGATGACATTGAAACCTGCGCCTGTAAATACAGGGGTGGTTTTTCGTCGTATTGATTGTGATCCCGTGGTTGAGTTTAAAGTGTCTCCTGATATTGTTGGGGAGACCATGTTGTGTACAACGATTGTAAAAGAACAGCATAATCAAACAATTAAAATTGCGACCATTGAGCACTTAATGTCAGCTATCGCGGGCATTGGAATTGACAATCTTTATATTGATATTACTTCAGATGAAGTGCCCATTATGGATGGCAGTGCGTCTCATTTTATTTTCTTATTGCAGTCCGCAGGCATTAAAATTCAGGACGCGCCTAAAACCTTTGTAAGAATCTTAAGTTCAATTCGTGTTGAAAATGATAAAGGAGGCTTTGCCGAGTTTAAGCCTCATAACGGTTTTCGATTAAATTTTTCAATTGACTTTGAGCACCCCGCGTTTCAAACCACCGCTGAAAAAATGACATTAAACTTTTCATCAACATCGTATTTTAAAGAAGTAAGTCGTGCGCGTACTTTTGGATTTATGAAAGACATGGAAATGTTACGTGCTAAAAATCTAGGGCTGGGTGCGAGTTTAAAGAATGCCATTGGCTTGGATGACGAAGGCGTAATGAATGCCGAAGGCTTGCGGGATAAAGATGAGTTTGTACGCCATAAAATTTTAGATGCAGTTGGTGATTTATACATGTTGGGTCACCCCATTGTAGGAGAGTTTACCGCGCATAAGTCTGGACACGCATTAAATAACCAACTGTTACGTGCCTTAATGGAACAAAAAGATGCGTTTGAGCTGGTAACCTATGAAAACGACGGCAATCAGCCCATTCGATATGGCAGCAGTAAAATTTTGTTGTAGTGTTGAGTTATCGTAGTGTTGAAAGGACGAGTTGTCTTTGAAAGTAGACCCCTATAAATTAGGGGTTTTTTTTGGCTCGAAGACTGAGTTTATTCAGCGCTTTTTTAAGCCCTTCTGAGGGCACTTGTTCGCTTAATTGTTGCATCTCAATCGCGTCTTGATCGCTGGGGTAACTGGTGACTTGCCACTCTTTTTTAGTTGCAGTGGCTTGCAAAACCACTTTTACCTTAACGCTGTTAAGTTCTAAGTGCGGAAAATGCTCTTGAAAAATACCCAGTAGAGTTGGCTCATAAAACCGTAGCTGGGTTGCCCAAATATTGTCATCAATTTGTAAAATAAGTCTCTGCTGTTCAAAGCTTACCCCTATTAAATGGGGTTGCAGTGTTTTGGGAAGGGTGTCTTGCCCAACCTCAAGCAACGCTTGATACAGTTGTGCGCTTTCTAGTAAGGTGTTGAGTGCGCCACGGGCTTGATTTAGTAGAGGTTTCATTCAGATATTATCTATGGATGTGGTAGAATATTTTGTTATTTTATCGCATTATTGCGAAGGCACGCATAAAATATGCTGTTGTATCACTTTCAAGTTGTTTAAATTTTAAATCGGAAAATACCTTTAATGGCCCTTAAATTCTTTCAAAAAATCTTTGGCAGTCGTAATGAACGAATGCTTAAGCAGTATCGTAAAAGCGTACAAGCAATTAATGAACTAGAAGCCGAAATGGCCGCCTTAACGGACGAGCAGTTACAGCAAAAAACGCCCGAATTAAAGGCTGCGATTGCCGCAGGAAAAACATTGGATGAACTGTTGCCAGAAGCCTTTGCCGTGGTTCGAGAAGCGGGTAAACGTGTCTTTGGAATGCGCCATTATGACGTGCAGTTGATTGGTGGAATGGCACTGCATGAAGGCCGAATTGCAGAGATGCGCACAGGGGAAGGAAAGACACTGGTTGCGACCTTACCTGTTTATTTAAACGGTTTATCGGGTGAAGGTGTTCATGTTATTACCGTAAACGACTACCTTGCCAAGCGTGATTCGGAGTGGATGGGTAAACTGTTTGAGTTTTTAGGCTTATCAACGGGGGTTATTTTAAGCGGCCAGTCTCAAGAAGAGAAACAACAGGCTTACTCAAAAGACATCACCTACGGAACCAATAATGAGTTTGGTTTTGATTACTTGCGTGACAATATGGCAATTTTTACAGCCGAAAAAGTCATGCGTTCGCAACCGTTTGCAGTCATCGATGAAGTGGATTCCATCTTAATTGATGAAGCACGTACCCCCTTAATTATCTCAGGGCCTGCGGAAGATAAAGCCGAGCTATATCAAAAAATTAATCCCTTAATTCAGCACCTAGAGCAGGGTGAAGAGGACAAAGAAGCCAAAACGTCTTCGGGTGATTTTACGATTGATGCAAAATCCAAACAGATTTATTTAACCGATCAAGGTCATGCAAAGGTTGAAGAGTTGCTGGCTGATATTGGCTTACTTGAAGAGGGCGACAGTCTTTACGATGCCGTGAATATAGGGTTAATGATTCACATTAATGCGGCACTTCGTGCCAATTTATTATTTGAAAAAGATCGTGATTACATCGTTGAAGCCAATGAAGTGGTGATTATTGATGAGTACACAGGGCGAAAAATGTCAGGTCGTCGCTGGAGTGAGGGGTTACACCAAGCAATAGAAGCGAAGGAAGGTGTTAAGATTCAGCAAGAGAGTCAAACCTTTGCATCGATTACTTTTCAAAACTATTTTAGACAGTACAAACGTTTATCAGGTATGACAGGAACGGCAGATACCGAAGCGGGTGAGTTTTTATCCACCTATGGTTTGGAGGTGGTTGTTATTCCGCCTAATAAAGTGCCAAAACGTCAAGATTTAGCCGATTTAGTCTTTTTAGACATTGAAGGCAAGTTTGCAGCCATTGTTCAAGAGATCAGTGAAGTTACCAAAACACAGCAGCCGATCTTGGTGGGAACCGCTTCAATTGAAATGTCTGAGCTTTTGTCCGATCTATTAAAAAAGGCAGGGGTTAAACACAGCGTTCTTAATGCAAAGCATCATGAAAATGAAGCGCACATTATTGCCAATGCAGGGATGCCAGGTGCGATCACCATTGCAACCAATATGGCTGGGCGTGGAACGGATATTGTTTTGGGTGGTAGCTTGGAGGCCGAACTGTCTCAATTAAACAACCCCAGCGAAGAAAAAATTGCCGAGGTGACTCAAGCTTGGCAAGAACGTCACGATGCCGTATTAAGCTATGGTGGATTAATGGTCATAGGGTCGGAACGTCATGAGTCACGTCGTATTGATAACCAGTTGCGTGGTCGTTCGGGTCGTCAAGGAGATCCAGGGGTTACTCGTTTTTATCTTTCGTTAGACGATGACTTAATGCGTCGCTTTGCGTCTGAAAAAGTGAAGTCGATGATGAAGCGTTTGGGCATGACATCGGGCGAAGCGATTGAGCATAATATGGTCAGTAAATCCATTGAGCGTGCGCAAAAACAAGTGGAACGTTTGCATCAAGACGAGCGTGCTAATCTATTAAAATTTGATGATATTTCCAATGAACAGCGTAAGGTTGTTTATACTCAGCGTAATGAGTTAATGGAATCAGAAGATGTATCGGAAGTACTGGATGATTTGCGCGCTCAAGTGGTTGAGCAGTTGGTGGCAACCTACATTCCTAAAGGTTCTTTGGCGGAGCAGTGGGATGTGCCAGGTTTAACGTTAGCGGTTCATGAAGAGCTGGGCACAGAGTTTGATATTCAGGCTTGGTTGGATGAAGACAAAGATCTATATGAAGAAACTTTGATTGAAAAATTGGTTTCAGAACTGGAAGAAATTTATAGCACTAAAATGATGGTGGTTAATCCTGAAACCCGTCATCACTTTGAAAAAGAAGTGCTGTTGCGTACCATTGATAAAAAATGGCGTGAACACTTGGGCGAAATGGATTATTTACGAAAAGGAATTCATTTAAGGGGCTATGCGCAAAAAGATCCGTTTCAAGAGTATCGCCGTGAATCAACCGAAATGTTTAAAAGCTTTTTGCAAGAAGTGATGTTTGAAACTGTGAAAGTACTGTCATTGGTTCAAATTGAGGGTAGAAAAGACGTGGATGATTTTGATGAGCAAAACGCCGCCAACCGTACTCAAGACTTAGAGGCCACTCATCCAGAAGCCGCAGGAATGGCGGATAGACCAGCACAACAAGATGATGCGTCTTCCGAAGGTGAAAGTACGTTCAGACGAGAGTTACCTAAAGTAGGTCGAAATGATCCATGCCCATGTGGCTCGGGTAAAAAATACAAACAGTGTTGCGGTAAGTTAACGTAACGGGTTGGATAGAACGCATGGTATAAATGATTAAAAAACCCACCTTTTGGTGGGTTTTTTAATCGCTTTAATTTTATGGCAGTAAGGGGGGGGGAAGAAAAAATGAGTCAATTAACGGTAGAGATGCACCCAGTTTCAGGTGTGTATTTAGGAACATGTGCGGCCAACATTAAAAAAAATGGTCAAACCGATTTGGTGATTATGGAACTGGCCGAGGGCAGTGTTACCGTCGCAAGCTTTACCCAAAATGCATTTTGTGCCGCACCCGTTACGGTTGCGAAACAGCATTTATTGGATGCTTCCCCACGTGCGTTGGTCATTAACAGCGGCAATGCCAATGCCGGAACGGGCAAGCAAGGTATGTTGGATGCAACGCAAACTTGCGCTTGGGTGGCAGCCGAATTGGGTTGTAAGCCAACCGAGGTACTACCTTTTTCAACGGGAGTGATTGGCGAAAACTTGCCCATGAAAAAATTACAACAGGGTATTCCAAAAGCCTTGGCGAATTTATCCGTGACAGGCTGGCCGCAAGCGTGCGCTGGCATTATGACCACCGATTTAGTTCCCAAAGCCGTGAGTAAAGAAATTTTAGTGGACGGGCATTCGGTTCGAGTAACAGGCATATCAAAAGGGTCAGGCATGATTCACCCCAATATGGCGACCATGCTGGGGTTTGTGGCCACCGACGCCAAAATTACTCAAAGCTGTTTACAGCAATGTTTAACCGATGCCGTGAATGCCTCGTTTAACCGAATTACCGTAGACGGGGACACCTCCACTAACGATGCCTGTACCTTAACGGCTACCCAACAAGTGGATATGCCTTTGATTGAGTCCGTCGATTCACAAGCCTATCAAGATTTTTCAGTCGCCATGCGTGAGGTTATGATTGAGTTGGCGCAAATGATTATTCGAGATGGCGAAGGCGCAACCAAGTTTGTCACCGTCTTGGTCGAGGGGGGGGAGAATTCTCAAGAGTGTTTAAACGTCGCACATGCCGTGGCACTGTCACCGTTGGTAAAAACCGCTCTGTTTGCATCCGACCCCAACTGGGGGCGTATTCTCGCCGCGGTAGGTCGTGCAGGCGTTCAAAATCTAGACATTAATGCGATTAAACTGTATTTAGGCGATGTATGCATCGTTGAAAATGGCGGACGAGCAGAAAGCTATACCGAAGCAGCAGGGCAAGCCGTGATGGATCAAACCGATATTACTATTACCATTCAATTGAACCGTGGTGACGTTAATGAAGTGGTATGGACAACCGATTTCTCTTACGATTACGTTAAAATTAATGCGGAATATCGTAGTTAAAATTTAACCCTTTTCAGGAGTCATTTAAGCCGTTATTTTATATATTGACTACTCGCTGAGTAGTTACAATCCACCTTATATAAATCTCTGTCTCAAAACAAAAAATCAAGGCATATTAATGAATCTCCACATCACAGCCAACAGTCGTTTAAGCAGCACCTTAAAAAACCGAGCGGTGTCACAAGAGAATGCGGTGTGCGAAACACCTCATGTGATGACATTACCTCAGTGGTGGCAACAGTGGCAGGAGGGCTGTTTGCTTAGAGGGGAGTTGCCGCTGGAGGATTTGCCAGAGAAGGTGTTAAGTAATTTTGAGTCTCAATGGCTTTGGGAGCAGGCATTGCAGTCTGTTTTGGAGTCGCGTGAAAAAGCGATTTTAGAAAATTTAGGTTCGGATTGTGATCAAAATTCCTTTAAGTCGATTGCACTGTTAAACGTATCCAGCACCGCTAAACAGTTGCAACAGGCTTGGGTGCTCTCTCAAGAGTGGTTGCCTGAGTCGTGGTTAAATTCTCCTTATTTATCGGAAGAGTCGCAACTGTTTAAGCAGTGTCAACAGCACTATCTTGATACCCTTAACGCACGTAATTGGCAGGATAGTGTGTTGGCTCAACAGCAGGCATTGGTGTGGTTGGAGCAAGGAAAAGGTACGTTACCTGAACAGTTTACCTTGCACGGGTTTGATGACATTCCCCCTTTTATGCAACAGTGGCAGCGTATTGTGGAAGCCCGTGGGGTACTTTGTAAAATAGGGGAACCTGCTTCCAATGACAGCCGCTCAAAGCAAACCGAGGGCTACGCCGCACAAGATGAGCAGGACGAAGTACAGCAGGTGGCTCTTTGGTGTGTGGCGCAGTGGCACGCCTTGTCGCAATCTAAGCCCCCGCATGAGATTAAAATTGGGGTGGTGTCGCCTAACTTAGCGGACTATAAAGCCGCTTTAACTCAGTGTTTGGATGAACAGCTTTATGTAGATGGCTTGCAACCGTTGCAAATCCATCGAACTTCGCCTCCATTTTATAACTTATCGTTAGGCGTTCCGTTGTTGGAGTGCCCTTTGGTGCAAAATGCACTGCTCAGTTTGCAGTTGTTTTTAACGCCTAATAAATCTTGCTCCTATCAAGACTGGAGCCAGTGGCTTACCTCGGCCTACACTTTGGGCGATTGGGTGCAACGCCAACAGGCCGATGCCGCTTTTCGTCAACTGCAATGGGCCTCTTTTTGCTGGCCTACGTTGCTGGATACTCAAGTAGCGAGCGCCTTGCCCAATGCCCTAAAGCAGGTGTTAAATTCGGTTCAAAAAAAATCCCCCCCCCCCTTATCGACCTTAAAAGGATTTATGACTGCGTGTCACACGGTATTGAAACAGATTAAATGGGGCACAGAACGCACCTTAAATAGTGATGAGTTTCAGCAAAAAACCGCGTTTGAAGCGGCGTTAAATCAATTTGCATTGTTGGCAGAGATTCAGCCAAAACAGTCGGTGACGGCTTGGTTGTCGTTGTTTAAACGATTTTTAGCGGAGCAATTGCACCAATCGCAAAGTAAAGGGTTGCAACCGATTCAAATCATGGGCATGTTAGAAGCGGGCGGGCAACCTTTTGATGCTCTTTGGGTCTTGGGCATGACCGATGAAGCGTGGCCAAGAGCCGCTAATCCTAACCCGTTTTTACCGATGGCGTTGCAACGTGAAGTGATGTCGCCTCGTTGTGATGCCAAGCGTGAGTTGGCGTATGCGCAACAAGTGACCGAGCGTTTGGCGCACAGTGCAACGCAGATTATTTGGAGTTACGCCAAACAAAAAGGTGATGCCGAGCAACTGCTTAGTCCATTGATTCAGGCGTTTAATTTATCCCGTTATGAAGCCAAATCGTATCACTCATTGGCGCAACAATCGTTTCAGCAAAATGCCACGCCATCCATTGAATGGGTTTTGGACGCACAAGGGCCTGAGATGCCAGAAGGCAGTAAAGCCCCAGGAGGGACTGGGTTTTTAAAGGCTCAGAGCCAGTGCCCTTTAATGGCATTTATGGATTACCGCTTGGGTGCACGCTATGGATTGCAAACGGTGGAAGAGGGGCTTCAAGATAATAATCAAGGGTTATTGGTTCACTCAATTTTAGAGCACTTTTGGCAAGAGACTCAAACCCAAGTGGCATTGATTTCATTAAGCGATGAGGCGTTGCAAGCGCGATTGCAAACACACATTGAACACGCCTTTGATACCTTGGCAAACCATTTGGATGCTGCTTATGTAACCTTGGAAAAATCGCGTTTGGGTGAGCTGTGCTTGGCGTGGTTAAATTTAGAAAAACTGCGCTCCAGTTTTAAAGTGGTACAAACCGAGCAACGCCATGAAATCATGTTGTCGTACATTCAATTTAATGTGGTCATTGACCGTGTGGACGAGTGTTTACATGAAGGTGTGGGGGGGGGTAAATTTATTTTGGACTATAAAACGGGCAAAGCCAGTATTGAAGATTTACTTAAAACTCCCAATAAAGCGCCACAATTGGCGGTGTATTTGTTGGCGCTTCAGGATGACATTGCAGGCCTAGGTTATGGTGTTTTGCACTCGGACGACGGGGTTAAAATCAGCGCGATGATTCAAAATTTTGACGTATTAGCCTTGCCTAAAGCCTCCCGCTCCATTAAAGACTTTTCCAAACTGTCGGAAAAAGAGGGGGGGGATTATTTTGAGGTGCAATGGCAGGATTTTTTAGAGGATTTAAAATCTCAAGTATGGGAGCTGGCAGGCCAAATTCAACAAGGCCATGCCCCTATGGTGTTTGCTAAAGAGGGCGATATTCAATACGCACACTGTAAGTTGGCACTGCGTTTGCCCGAAGTAAAGGCACAGGTTGCAAACCGTTTACTCTGTGAGGAAGTAGGATGACTAAAAAAATCCCCCCCCCCTGTCTGAGCAGCTTACTAGGCGTGCAACAAGACCCCCATTTACTCGATGGTCAAGCCCGATTTGAAGCGATTAATCCGTTTGAGTCGTACATTGTGCAAGCCCCCGCAGGGTCGGGTAAAACCGCTCTGCTAACCCAACGGTTTTTAGCGTTGTTGTCGCAAGTGACACAACCTGAAAATATTGTGGCGATGACCTTCACCAAAAAAGCTGCCGCCGAAATGCGTGACCGAATTATGAGCGCACTGAATACAGGGCGTTTGCCCAGCCTGCCCAGTGATGCCAGCTTAAATGATCGCAACATTTGGCAACTGGCTAAACGGGCGTTGCAACAAGATCAAGCCCAAGGGTGGGACTTGTTGGACAACCCCAATCGCTTGCGTATTAAAACCATTGACGGGCTTAACAGCTATTTGGTAGGGCAAATGCCCTTGCTGTCTAAAATGGGTGCGCCGTCGTCCATCTTAAATAAGGGCGATTCCGCCTACCAAGAAGCGGTGCATCTGACCCTGAAATCGTCCGAATTAGAGAGTGAAGTCGGGCGGTTATTGCGCTTGGTAAATGGACGCTTTCACCGTGCAGAAAGCTTGCTTATGAGCATGTTGCAAAAGCGCGATCAGTGGATGGGGTCGGTATTGCGTTTTACGGGCGACGAAGCACGGGCGCATTTAGAGCAAGCACTGGCGTGTATTGTGTCGGATGAGCTTACGCAACACGTTGCGTATTTAAGTCATGTGATGCCTTATTTAAGTGAAGCCTGCGAACTGGCTGATTATGCGGTGCAAAATGATCAACCGGATTTAGCGATATTGTGCGGTGTTAGACAACTAAGTAATTCGCTGGAACACGTAGAGGCGTGGCGAGTATTGGCCAATTGGTTGTTAACCAAAGACAGTAAAGGCGTTCGTAAAACCGTCAATAAAAACAACGGATTTGTTGCAGGCAAAGGCGTAGCCAAAGAACGTAAAGATCAATTTTTAAATGTACTTGCCAGCTTACGTGAGAGCACACATGCGCCCCAGATTTTGGAGAGTTTGGTGGCATTAAAATCATTGCCCGATCCTGAATACACCCAAGATCAATGGGACGATTTGCAAGGCATTATTAGCCTACTTCGTGTAGCCGCCGCGTATTTAAAAGTGGTGTTTCAATCACTGGGGCAGGCCGACTTTATTGAAATCGCCCAAGCCGCCACCCAATCATTGGGGTCAGAGTTAAACCCAACCGATTTAGCGCAACAGCTCGACTACCAAATTCAACACCTGTTAGTGGACGAGTTTCAAGACACTAGCAGTGAGCAATACGCGCTGTTAACCAAACTCATCGCCGGTTGGCAGGAGGAGGATGGGCGCACCCTGTTTATTGTGGGCGATCCCATGCAGTCCATCTACCGTTTTAGAGAGGCTGAAGTGGGTAACTTTTTAAAAGCATGGCAGGGGCGCATTGGTTCGGTTTTGCTTAAACCCATTCAACTGCACGTTAACTTTCGCTCCTCTCAGGTCGTGGTCGATTGGGTGAACCGGAATTTTAAAAAGGTCTTGCCCGCAGATAATAAAATTGAAAAAGGCGCGGTGCGTTACAGTGATTCACACGCGTTTCATCAAACAATGGATAAGGGGGATAATAAGGAGAGTGATGCCAATGCAACCGTTGTAAATACGCACTGGGGCATTAATCGTTCTCATGAAGATGAAGCCCTTGAAGTGGTGGCGTTGATTCAACAACGTTTAGAACAGTTTGTAGAAAACGATGGCAAAAGTATTGCCGTATTAGGGCGCACGCGCTCCAGCTTAACGGGCATTGCAAGGTTGTTAAAACAGAAAAATATACCCTTTAGAGCGGTGGATTTAGAAGCTTTGTTCGAGCGTCAAGAAGTGCAAGATGTGCTGGCATTAAGCCGAGCCTTACTGCATGGTTCGGATCGCGCCGCGTGGATCGCACTGTTAAGATCGCCTTTGGTCGGTTTATCGTTGCAAGATTTACACGTGTTGATGGGCGAACAACCCTATCAATCCGTTTGGCAATGTTTGCAAGATAGCGACAACAGCACCTTATCAAACGAAGGCGCACAACGTATCGCGGCGTGCTTGCCCGTTTTACAGCACAGCTTATCCCGTTTAGGCAGTGTGCCGTTTTCGGTGTTGGTGCGAGAGACGTGGTTGCAACTGGATGGCGCACAAACCGTTGAAAACGCCTTGGCGTTAGAAAATGTGGACGTGTTTTGCCAAACACTGGCTGAATTTGACGGTCAACTACTCGACTTTGAACAACTGGAAAGCCTTATGGACAGCTTGTATGCCCGTGCCGACAGTTCGCCCAAAAGCCAGTGTATTGAGTTAATGACCATGCACAAATCCAAAGGATTGGAGTTTGACACCGTTATTTTGCCTGGCTTGGGGCGCAAACCACGGCAAGACGACACGCCACTGGTGGCGTGGTTTCAATTTTTGGCCTCCGAACAGGGGGGGGGTAAAAATTTAGAACAGTTGGTGATTGCCCCTATTACTCAAAAAGGACAATCTTCCTCATTATTAAGTCAGCTCCTAAAACGCTTTGAATCACAAAAACAGACCTACGAACTGGGGCGTTTATTGTACGTGGCCGCCACACGCGCCAAACAGCAGTTACACTTGTTTGGGCAAATCAACGTGAAAGAGACTCAAGACACCGAAAAAGAGTTTTTACCCACTCAAAATAGCTTGTTAGATACACTGTGGCCGTGTGTTAAAAATGACTTTAACCGCCTTGTTCAAGCCCATCAACCCGAAGAAGAGGGGGGGGGGATAAATGATACGCTGGAAACCGAAGAATCCTTGTGGCCTAACGTCAGCCGTTTGTCTTTGAATCGAGTTTCCTTTTCATCTATGGTAAGTGGCGTCTGTACTCATGATCAGGCCATAAAAACCACAGAAGAAGTGATTTCGCCATCAACTTCAGATGCGAACAAACTTATTTTAAAAGACAGCAAACAAGCATATGCAATTAGCCCTAACGAGGCACTGTTAAACACCTCCGTAGGCAATTTAGTGCATGTTGTATTGGAGCACGTGGTCGCTGAAGGCATTCAAAATTGGCCAGAATCACAAGTAGCACAGCGGTTATTACAACGCAAAGCGTTTTATCAGCGCTGGCTGCAAACACAAGGGATTACCGAACCTGAACTGTCACACGCCCTAAAGCGTGTCGCGCACTCCCTAAATAACGCCTTAACACACCCAAAAATACGTTGGGCTTTGGGGAATAGTGTCTTTACTGAAGCGGCAACGGAGTACCCACTCAGCTCTCTTTCTGAAACAGGTGACATTCAACACCATATTGTAGACCGAACCTTTATTGATAACCCACACGGCACACGCTGGATTATTGACTATAAAACCAGCGTATGCAACGAAACTATCGACCGAAAAGCATTCTTAGCACACCAAATAAATACCTATCAACCCCAGCTTGCCCGTTACGGAAAACTGTTCGCCCAAATTGAAAATAGACCTCAAAAATGGGTGCTCTATTTTACGGATTTGAATGAGTGGGTGGAAGTTGAAAAATAGCTAAAAACCTTTTTAAAATAATGGTATCTTTGGTTTTTATCTTAAGAGGGGGATGTTCATGAAATTATTAATTGCAATACTTCTCGTAGGATTCACCCGTTTGGCGCAAGCTTATACGTTTGCTTTTGACCTTGGTGAGGACTCATATATTTTTGCAGAAAACAAAAAAAATGTGACTTGGGGGGGGAATAAATTTTAGATACTTTGTACAGGAATAGCAAAATAAACGGTTAAAATAGCGTTTGTATATAATTTTAACGGCAGTCGAGGTAAGCATGGCAGGCTCTTTATTTGATCAGCTTAAAAAATCGGGATTGGTGGATGATAAAAAAGCCAAGCAGATTAAAAAGCAAAAGTATCAGCAAGCAAAGCAGAAGAAAGGTAAAAAAGGCACATCGGCTGTAAGTGAGGCGGCACAATTGGCTGAGAAAGCGGCGTTGCAAAAACAGGAACGAGATCGTCAACTCAATTTAGAGCGTCAACAAGCGCAAGAAAAAAAGGCAAATGAGGCCGCCGTTCAGCAAATTTTAGAAGCGAATCGCTTAAAAGGGTATGAAGGCGAAGTGGCGTATAACTTTGTGGACGGAAGTGCGGTTAAAACATTGAATGTTTCGTCTAAAATACACAAACAATTGGTGTCAGAAACCCTTCGTGTTGCACGTTTTAAGGGGGGGTATGTTTTGTTGCCTCTTGAGGCGGTTGAAAAGGTACAGCAACGTGATGTGGAAGTGTTAATTCCGCTTTCAGGCGAGGACAGCGGTGTTTCAGAAGCAGACAAAGATTATTACGCTCAGTTTGAAGTGCCTGATGATTTGATTTGGTAATGATTTGGGTTTATTAACTGATTAGAGTCTGTTGTATTTATGATGCGAGTTTAAAATTTCTTTTTTATGGCGTTGTCGCCATTTTTGAACTTGTAAAATGGCAATCGTTAAGAACAATAGTACCCCCGCACTCACCGCAATGGAGGCCGAAATTGAGCTGTCTAATTGATACGCGAGGGTGTAGCCAATCGCCACTGAAGCCTGTGAATACCCCACGGCAAACCACAGCATGGTTTTGAGTGATTTGGCGATCAGGTAGGCACTGCTGGCGGGAATCACGAGCAGTGCAACCACAAGAATCGCGCCGACGGCATCAAACGAAGCGACGGTGGTCATGGAGACCAGTGTCATTAAAAAGTAGTGCCAAAATACGATATTGATGCCGAGTGAGAGTGCAAGCTTGGGATGAAACGCAACCGTTTGTAAGCGGTTGAATGCCACAATAATGCTGATTAAAACAATTATAAATACCACGGCAATCGCCCAGAAGGCTCTGGGGCCAATCTCAAAACCATCATTTAAATTTCCCCCCCCCCCTATGTGCAAGGTGTCGAAAGGAATAAACGCGATCTCTCCATATAGCACACACTCTTGGTCTAGGTCGATTTGCCCAGCGTAGAGTGAGATTAAAATCACACCAATGGCAAAAAACAGGGTAAAGACAATCCCAATGCTGGCATCGCTTTGTAGTTTACCGACACGGTTTAAGGTGTCGCTTAACCAAGCGGTGAGCAGTCCAATAATGACCGCACCACCGAGCATAATGGGCAGGGCGCGGCTGTCGGTGATGAGGTAGGCCAGTACAATGCCAAGCAGTACTGAATGGCTAATGGCGTCTCCCATTAAGGCTTGGCGACGCAAAATTAAAAACACTCCTACCAGCGCACAAGCGGCGGCCACGAGCGAGGCAGTGGCTAGAATCCAAATGTCGTTGATCAATTTCTCCCCCCCCCCTCTTTTGAGTGAACAGGTGACTGAATAGACGAAGGCACAGAACTGGGTATTTGATTACCATGTGGGTCTTGCTGGCTGTTACTCAACTCTTGTTGCAATTGTGCCTCTTGCGCATCGGTTAAAATATGCTCGATTCGTTCGGCCTGTTGATGTACTTGATCGGGAGACAGTGCCGCTTGTTCGTTGAGGTAGTTCTCCCACAAACGGTGACGACGCGTCAGTTGTGTGGCTTTCTTAATGCCTTCTGGGGTCAGGGTAAAACCTTGCGTAGTACATTCGGTTAATCCTTTTTTACACAGTTGTTTTAGGGTGTTTTGCAAACAACTGCTGGGCATATTTCGAAACGATTGAATATCGGCTTGGGTAAAGTGGTGATGTGAAAATGGATGACCTTCGTGCAGTTTATAAAGGGTACGCAAAACATTCTCTTCGGCCACTTTTTGGCGCAGACGCTTGTAGTTTAGGTGCTGTTTAATCAGCCCTTTTTGCGGTGCAAACAGCAGGGATAGAATAAACAGCACGGATAAACTGACCACCATCCACGGCCCCGTTGGCATGGCGGGAGCAAGGTAGGATATTTGGGTGCTAATGAGGGCGCTTAATGCACCCAGTAGGGCGGCGATGATAAGAATGTGTGCGAGTTGGTTGCTCCAGTAACGTGCGGCGGCCATGGGGGTGAGCAGTACCGCCGCCATGAGTACTACGCCCACCAGTTGCAACCCCACCACCACCGACATGACAATCAATAATGCCAAAAGTAGTTCGTACCGATTAACGGCAATGCCCAACGTGCGCGCGTAGGCTTGGTTGAAGGCGATCAGTCTAAACTTTTGAAAAAACAGCACCACGGTAACGAGTACAAACACGGTGACGTAACCGAGCAGTTTAATGTCGCCTTCGGTCATGGCGGCCGCTTGTCCAAAGAGAATTTTATCGAGTCCGCTTTTATTGTTGACCTCCATGCCTTGAATAAACGACAGCAACATTAGCCCGATGGCAAAGAAAAAAGAGAGCGTGATCGCCAGCGCGGCATCGGCTTTTATTTTGGTGTTTTTGGGCAACCAGTCGATTAAGAAAAACCCGATAAAACTGCTGCACAGTGCACCGATAAAAATAATGAGCGGATCACGGGTTTGAAACAGTAAAAATGCCATCATCACACCGGGCAAGGCGGCATGCGCCAGAGCATCGCCAATGAGGGCGCGTTTGCGTAAAAAGGCAAAGCCACCAATCACCGAGGCACTCATGCCCAGCAGTACACTGCCCATCAGTACCCACAGTACGTTCATGTCCTCAAATTGCCAAAAGAGGCGAAGATTATCCCAAAGAGAGGGGGGGGGGAATAATTCAAAGCCTGCCATTTAAAAATTAATCGCCATCATGGGCTTTGTTGAGCTGGGTGCGGTACATGGTTTCGGTTAAATCGTTTAAGAGCGACAAGCGACCACCATAGGTTTTGTTTAGGTTCTCTTTGGTGAGCACTTGCTCAACGGGGCCTGCGGCAATGAGGCGGGCGTTGATAAAAATAATCCAGTCAAAATATTCGCCCACGGTATTTAAGTCGTGATGAACACAAACAATGGTTTTGCCTTGGGTTTTTAGGGTTTTAAACAGTTCAATAATGGTTTTTTCGGTCGAGACATCCACCCCCGCAAAGGGTTCATCCATTAAGTATAAGCGGGCTTTTTGCGCCAGTGCACGGGCTAAAAAGACCCGTTGTTGCTGTCCGCCAGAAAGCTCACTGATTTGGCGGTCTTTATAATCCCACATGCCTAAATCTTCTAGGGCGTGTTGGGCGATCTCTTTGTCTATTTTAGAAGGGCGTTGCCACAGTTTAAGTTGTCCGTGTCGCCCCATTAGCACCACGTCAAACACATTAATGGGAAAGTCCCAATCAATCTCTTCGCGTTGTGGCACATAGGCGATGGCAAGGCGTTTATGGGTTAAGGGTTCGCCAAAAAAACGCGCTTCGCCATCCATAATCGGTTCTAAGCCCATAATGCCTTTTAACAGCGTGGATTTTCCCGCCCCATTAGGCCCTACAATGGCAATGGTTTTTCCTTCGGGAATTTCAAAACTGACATCTGTGAGCACAGGCTTATGGTGGTAACGCATACTGAGGTTACTTACCGATAGGGGGGGGGTAGATTTTTTTGGATTGGTTTGTTTCATCGTTTAAATATCATTTTTTAACACAGAGTTGACCATTTTCAGACGTTATCTGAGTCGTTACTTATTTTAATGCCGATACAATGGTGTTTACATTGTGTTTGACCATGCCTATGTAGTGGCCTGTGGGGCTGTTTTTTAACCCCATGGCATCGGAGTAAAGTTCACCACCAATGGTGAGTGGATGCCCTTCGGCCTCCACGCCTTTCACCAACGCCTCAATAAAACGAGGCGAGACGCTGGACTCCACAAACACCGCTTTAATTTGGTTTTTAACAATGATCTGTTTCAGTTGGCGAATGTCCTGCAAGCCAAATTCTGATGCGGTGCTCACGCCTTGAAGCCCTTTGACTTGAATGTCATAGGCGCGTCCAAAATAGCCAAAGGCATCGTGTGCGGTAATCAAAATACGTTGTGATTTCGGGATGGTTTGAATCTCGTTTAAAACCCACTGATGTAACTGTTGCAGTTGGATTAAGTACGCTTGTGCGTTGCGTTGGTAGTCGGCTTGATGGCTTGGGTCTTGAGCAATTAAAATATCCAACACCCGTTCACCCGCTTTTTGCCATAGGCTAATATCAAACCAAATGTGTGGGTCTGGGTTGTTGTCGTGAAAAATGAGTTCATTATTTGAAATTAAACGGCTGATGGCAAAGACCGGTTTTTTACGCGCCATCTTTTCAAAAATGTCTTGCAACTTTCCTTCAAGATGCAGGCCGTTATAGAGAATAATATCGGCACGTACCAATCGCCTCAAATCGCCTTGTGTGGCTTTATACAGGTGTGGATCAACCCCTGTGCCCATTAATGCTGTCACCTTTACGTGCTTGCCACCAATGTGTTCGGTCAGGTCGGCAATCATGCCTGTAGTGGTCACAATATTAAGTTGTGCAAATGCCATGATCGGCGCAAGCAGTAAACTTAAGCCCAAAAGGAGGGGGGGAAGTTTTTTTGAAACGGTCAATCGGCGCATTGTTTTGGAGTTCGTAAGTGGGGTTTCGGTAATGTTTAACTTAGCCTAATAAAAAAGTTAGTCACGGCTAAATATTTAATGAACACTATACCTGAAATACGGGGAGGGGGCGGGTGTTTTTTGAAGGCTTGGTGCTTTATTAAAATATAGAAATTTGTTAAGCACCAAGCTCTAAGCTTTATTTTTCGAGAGGTTTATGGCAGAACCACCAGTCGTAGCAATCGTAGGTTGCGCAGCGTGTTTGGGCTTCTGCTTCACTGGTTGCAGGTGGGACGATAATGCGATCGCCAATGAGTTCATTATTTGGCCAGCCTGCGGCAATGGCACCTTGTTGTTGGTCGGAGGTTTGCAGTGCTTTAACGGCACGAACTACTTCGTCAATGTTACGCCCCACTTCTTGAGGGTAGTACATAATGAGCCGTACGTTGCTTTCGGGGTCTACAATAAAGACTGCGCGTACCGTATTGCTCCCTTTACCAGGGTGAAGCATGCCTAGCTTTAGTGCCAGCGTATCATTGGCGGCAATAATGGGGAATTCAATGTCAATATTCAGTTCCGATTTAATCCACTGCACCCATTTTATATGCGAAAAAACTTGGTCAACGGACATGCCAATCAGTTTGCAGTTGAGCGCTTTAAACTCAGAGTAACGTTTTTGAAATGCCACAAATTCTGTGGTGCATACGGGGGTAAAATCTGCGGGATGGCTGAACAAAACAAACCACTGTCCTTTCATGTCTTGAGGTAAATTAATGGTGCCATGCGTTGTTTGCACACTGCCAAGTTCTGGGAATGGATCGCCTAATAAAGGCATGTTGATTTTGGATTCTTCCATGACGTGTTCTCCTTTGATAAATTCAGTTGAGTATTATCTTTTACGAGGTACGGATTTATCTTAGCATGGAAAGAGTTTAGAAGTTATTGATATAAGCAATTGTTAATATTGTTTCAAGGGTTTGCTTGCTTATGCCCCTTTTTTACAAAGGGGGGGGGATAAAATTTTGAGAAATTTAGTATGTATTACATTTTAAATGTAGGGCGAGATTTTGGTTTTTTAAGGGCTTTATGGGTGCGAGTGAGTTGCACCATCACTTCGGTGTGGGTGGTGTGTGGAAACATGTCTATCATGCCTGCTTGGGTAAGGCGATAACCTTGTTTTTCGAGTTCTTTAATATCTCGAATTAAGGTGGCGGCATTGCAGGAGACGTACACAATGATGTGTGCTTTAAGTTTTCCCAATACCTTGCTTAAATTAAACGCGCCTTGGCGACCGGGGTCGAGTAAGATTCGGTCGTATTTCTGTTTTTTAAACCACGGTTTAGGGGTCATGTCTTGAAAGAGGTCGCCTTTGTGAAACTGAACCGAATCCAGTGCATTGTGTTGTGCGTTGTGGGTGGCGGTCTCGACAAGAGGCTGTTCGCCCTCAATGCCTACGGTGGTTTTTACGTGTTGGGCGATGGGCAGAGTAAAGTTGCCTACGCCACAAAAAAGGTCGAGTACTTTGTGGTTGGGTTGCAGTTCTAACCAGTTTAAGGCTTGGGTAATCATCTGTTCATTTAACGCTTGATTGATTTGAATAAAACCATCCGCGGGAAAGGTGATTTTGAGTGGTTTGGATTGGATGTTTAGAGTGTAGTAAGGAAGGACTTGGTCACTCTTTTTTTCGGAATTATGTTCGATACTGGTTTGAAAGGTGTTGAAAATTCCATTGTCCGCCTCGACAAGTGTCACTTCTTTGTAAGCACGGCTTGCTTGCTCCAATAGGGCGGGTTTACTGGCTTGAATGGCTTGGTTTAAGCCTTGCGTTAAGACGGGACAGTCTGTAATGTCTACCACTTCATTTGAGGCTTTTTGTTTAAACCCTAGGCGAGCCACCTTGTCTTTTTTACTGATGATCAGTGAGAGTCGAGTACGACGGCGATAGTGTGTGTCGTCTCCTGTTAGCGGTTCTGAGGTTTGGCACTGTTGTGCATCCACCGATTGGGTGAGCTGCGTGATGAAGTTTTGGTTTTTCCAGTGGCGTTGTGCGTTGAGGGATAGGTGTTGCAGTTGACAGCCACCGCACTCCGCGTAAACAGGGCAAAAGGGCGTGACACGTTCGGGAGAGGGGGTTTTGATTTCTAGGCAGTCGGCCTCATCAAAGTTGTCGTGATGTTTGGTGATGTTGGCGGTCACAATGTCATCTGGAACGGCATGGGTGACAAAAATAGTTTTGCCTTTAAACTGTCCAACCCCGCGTCCATCGTGGGTGAGCCCATTAATGGGTAGGTTTTCTAAGCGTGTGTTTTGGGTTGTCATGGCGAATTTTGCGGCCTTTTACATTAAAGAGTGGTTATAAGTGATGGCGCTATTTTATCAGTCTAAGGACGGGTTATTGCCCAAATGCATTTTTTATCCACTCGGGGGTGGTTTGTTCGCCTTCAAAGGTGATGACATCAAAGCGCATGGGCAGGTGGTTGAATGGGGTGTTTTTGAGTAAAAAAAGTTGTGCACACTGT
>Ga0256834_1000966_pt1 | contig 20132 bp, 17 predicted proteins | sample 4281140metaG_FD_190536 | JGI IMG/M metagenome (GOLD analysis project Ga0256834, IMG submission 190536) | Hydrothermal vent microbial communities from East Pacific Rise, Pacific Ocean - 4281-140 | ecosystem: Environmental > Aquatic > Marine > Hydrothermal vents | place: Pacific Ocean: East...
CCTCCCGTAGGAGTCTGGGCCGTGTCTCAGTCCCAGTGTTGCTGATCATCCTCTCAAACCAGCTATAGATCGTAGTCTTGGTAGGCCATTACCCCACCAACAAACTAATCTAACGCGGGCCCATCTATTAGCGATAAAATCTTTCCCCCGAAGGGCGTATACGGTATTATTCCCAGTTTCCCAGGGCTATTCCGTACTAATAGGTAGGTTCCCACGCGTTACTAACCCGTCTGCCACTCTCTACCGAAGTAGAGCGTTCGACTTGCATGTGTTAAGCCTGCCGCCAGCGTTCGTTCTGAGCCATGATCAAACTCTCAAGTTTAAAAATGACATTGTCGACGCATGCACGTTTACTTTTTGACGAGGACACACATCTGTCACTTATGTCTCACGACATAAAGATAACTAATGGTGTTCTCTATTAGAAACGTACACCCATCGAAGTCTTTTGTGATCCTAATAAACCTAAGCTTAAAAGGATCTCGCAAGGACCTCGCCGTCCACGTTTCTCTTTCTTCTTCTTCACACTGTCAAAGAGCTGACCCCAAATTTCCTAGTTAAAGGAGTTGACGTCATTTGCCTTAAATAATCAAAAATCATTCAAAACAAGAGAACAGAACGTCTTTGCCGGTTACCCAGCAGATCAGTCTGCTCTTAAGAAATTCACTAAAACGAAGGACTTAGTTAGTCGTTTCGTCTGAGTGCTGGGGGGTTATAGGTCTAGAACTTTTGATAGTCAACACATAAAAACAAAAAAAATACTTTTTTTTATTTGTTCCTGTTTTTGTTAGTTTTTAGCCCTTGTTTTTGTTAATATTTAAGCCTTGTTTTTTAACAGCCAAACCTTGTTCTGATTGATACTCGGTGATCGGCTGGGATAAAATTCAAGCTATATATTTGCTAATTTATAACCCTTCAGTAAACTAGTCTTAACACATTATTAAGTGCTTGTCACATGTGAAATATCTAATTTCAGTGCAGGTTATCACACAAGACGCAATAAAAGCCTCAATAATAGACTAAAATATCACATCTCCTAAGTTTTGCCTTATTCCCCCTCAATCACATAAATAAATTCTCATACTTGCAAGCCTTAATCCTCTTGGTTAAAACTCTACTTAATTTTATTATCTTCCAAGAAGCAAAAACTGAAAGCTCCATTAGTGAACACTGCTCAAAAAAACCATCAAGCTGCACTTTTACTAGCTTCAGGTTATGAAGATATAAATGCTTTAACGACTCGTTCTACTGATGGAGATATTCCACACGGCCGAGAGCTTAGCTTTTCTTGGCTCTGGGGCATTATCATGACTGGACTGACTTCTGTTTTATTAATGGGGGCAGCACTTTATATATCTTTTCTTGGGCAAGATACTTTCTCTACTCCATTTGCGGCTCTTAGCATAACTAACTCCAGTGTAGATACTGCTCCTTTATCTAAAATAAAAACTGATCGAATTAGACCAGTTGCAAAAACTCTATCTGATAAAGAAATTGTTCAAGCAGCTATTGCAGAAAATATTGATGGGCGCACAATAGTTAAAAAGCAACCATTTGTTAGAATAAAGGCAACCCTTGCAACTGCTCCAACTGCTCTTTCTGATAATATTCCAATTTATGATCCGGTAGCTTTATTATCACGAACACAAACTACATCTAATAATTTACAGAGTGAAATTTCAACTGCAATTTATTCAGCTAATGTTGAAGGGGAGATTGCCGTTCAAACCGCCATTTTACTTTTGGATAATGCACCAAGTAAAATAATTTCTGATACTAATGCCGCAAAATATGTTCGCCAAACATATTCTGATACTTCATTTGATAGCGAAATTTTTGCACTTGGGTATGAAGAAGAAAATACCAGTGTTCGAGATTTAGGCGATAATTATAACGAGGTAATTATTGGCAAAGCTGAAAATGTAACCATTGTCCCTAAAACTCACTCTTTAAATGAAGCCAGCTTTGGCCGCTCAGAACGCATTCTCACAATCAGGAAAGAGAGTGAGTTAAAAGAAATTTTGATTAAAAATGGTTTCACAAAAAAAATGGTAACAGCGATTGAGCGCACTTTAAGAAATGTATACCCTTCAACTATATTATCAAAAGGGACAAGGTTACGCATATTATTTGGCCCAGCAAGCAATTCTAACAGCGTTATTCCCTATCGCATGAGTATTTATAATAATGATACACATGCAGCAACCGTAGCACTAACCGATAGCGGACATTATGTATTAGCTCTTGCACCTCCCAAAATTGACTTTCCAGAAGAAGACGTTGAAGAAATAAATGTCAATAACTTGCCATCATTATATCGCTCTATCTGGGAAACTGCCCGTAAACATGACTTATCAGATCAAACAACAGATCGCATAATTGCAATGTTTGCCTATGACCTTGACCTAACCAAGAAAATTACTGCCGGTGATTCTATCGAAATTCTTCAAACTTTACCAAGCAAACAAGAAAAACAACAAACACTATTTGTTGCACTAAAACTAGGAGAAACAACTCGCAAATTCTATCGTTTCAGAACAAATGATGGAGAAGTTGATTTTTACGATGCTAATGGACAAACAGGAAAACGATTTTTAATGCGCCGCCCATTAAAAGGGGGTGGAAATTTACGTTCTCGCTTTGGCTATAGAGTTCATCCCATTACTAAACGTTCAAAACTGCACTCTGGCACTGATCTTTCAGCCCCCTATGGCACTCCAATTTATGCCTCTGGTAATGGTGTGATTGAAAAAGCTCAATGGTTTTCTGGCTATGGGCGTTATGTTAAAATCAAACATGTAAATGGCTTTACAACCGCTTATGGCCACATGAGCCGCATAGCTAATGGCATGGCACCAGGTGTTCGTGTGCAACAGGGTCAAATAATTGGCTATGTCGGCTCAACAGGCCTATCAACAGGCAATCATTTACATTTTGAAATGCGCATTAACAATCGACCAGTTGATGCATTGGCTGTAAAACTCCCAAGAGATAAAATATTACCGCAACAATATCAAAGCCAGTTCAAAAACACGATAGCACAAATAAATGACTTAATGGCTCGTGAGCCTGTTCCTGTAGCTGTGGCGAGTAATTAGTTAAACTCTACTCAATCAACCAACAAAAACCCTCTTCCTTCTCCCCTTGCGGGAGAAGGTGTCAGCGAAGCTGACGGACGAGGGGTAAAAGGTAAAGAGACTTACATTTAGCCTTTAATTTAGCTACTATATTTATGATTCCATTTTTATGAGTATATTATGCAGAAAAAAATCACAAAAACTAAAATAACAATAGCTACTATTGGTTATATGCCTGCTGATTTTGATAAGAAAAATTAAAAAACCTCTATTTTCTAAAATCGTTGATTTCATAAAGAAACACCCTATTTGGTCTTTATTGATTTCATCAATTTGGGCAATTATTTTAGGGATTATTGGGTCATATTTTTCTACTCTAATTTTTAATATTTCTTAATATTTTATTACTGTTGATGTTTGGTAATTTCAAATTATTTACTCTTTCAGAGTTTATGCATTACCCCTCACCCGTCACGCTTTGCGTGCCACCCTCTCCCGCAAGGGGAGAGGGGAAGTGCCACAAACTAACCTTGCGTAATCACCAGCCCATTTTCATCGGCATCAATATTAACAATTGCGCCATCTTCAATTTCGCCAGCCAACACTTTATCTGCTAGTCTGTCTTGAATTTCACGCTGCATCACACGCTTTAAAGGCCTTGCGCCATAAGCTGCATCATAGCCCTCGTTGCCAAGCCATTCTCGTGCTTTCTCACTTAAGTTCAAAACAATATCTCTATCTTTAAGCAATGCATTTAAGCGTTTAAGTTGAATATCAACAATTGCGCCCATATGCTCACGTTCAAGCCTGTGAAATAGCAAAATATCATCAACACGGTTTAAAAATTCAGGTCTAAAAGCAGCCCTTAGAGCGTCCATCACCTTGCCACGTGCCAAGTCAACGCTTTCGCCCTCTTTTAGTTCAACCAAATATTGCGAGCCAATATTTGAGGTCATAATGATAAGCGTGTTACGGAAATCAACCGTTCTACCTTGTCCATCAGTAAGACGACCATCGTCCAACACTTGCAACAAAACATTAAACACATCTGGGTGCGCTTTTTCTATCTCATCAAATAAAATTACTTGATATGGACGACGACGAACGGCTTCGGTCAAAACCCCACCCTCATCATAGCCCACATATCCCGGAGGCGCACCAATAAGACGAGCAACAGAATGTTTCTCCATAAACTCACTCATATCCAAGCGAACCATTGCACTTTCATCATCAAATAAAAAATTTGCCAACGCTTTGGTTAATTCGGTTTTTCCAACCCCAGTTGGGCCCAAAAACATAAATGAGCCTATTGGGCGGTTTGGATCTTGCAAGCCTGCTCTTGAACGACGCACCGCTTTTGAAACCGCAGTTACTGCTTCATCTTGCCCTATGACTTGCTTGCCAAGTTCAGCTTCCATCGCCAATAACTTGTCACGTTCGCCCTCAAGCATTTTATCAACAGGAATACCCGTCCAGCGAGAAACAATTTGTGCAATATTGCTAGGTGTCACCACCTCTTGAGCTAACTCATTTTCATCTGGCTTTTCTAAATCCAAACTTTCAACTTCAGCAATTGCTTTTTCAAGATTAGGAATTACCCCATAAGCAAGTTCACCAGCTTTAGCTAAATCACCCTCACGTTCGGCAATTTCAAGTTGCGAGCGAGCCGCATCAAGTTCTTCCTTAAACTTTTGTGAGCCAGCCAATCTTTGCTTTTCTGCCTGCCAGCGTTGCGCTAACACATTGGCTTCTTCTTCAAGATTTGACAATTCAATCTCAAGTTTTTCAAGTCGAGATTTTGAAGCGTCATCTTTTTCTTTTTTAAGAGCCTCACGTTCAATTTTTAGCTGAATAATCCGCCGATCAAGCTCATCAAGTTCCTCTGGCTTACTATCAATTGCCATACGAAGCCGAGCCGACGCCTCGTCCATTAAGTCAATTGCTTTATCGGGTAAAAATCTATCAGTAATATAGCGATTTGATAAAGTTGCCGCTGCTACAAGCGCACTATCAGAAATTCTTATCCCATGATGAAGCTCATATTTCTCTTTAATCCCACGAAGGATAGAAATCGTATCTTCAACAGTTGGCTCTTCAACCAATACGGGCTGAAAACGCCGAGCTAAAGCCGCATCTTTTTCAACATGCTTTTTATATTCATCTAAAGTTGTTGCACCAACACAATGCAATTCACCACGAGCTAGCGCAGGCTTTAATAAATTTGAAGCGTCCATCGCCCCTTCTGCTTTTCCTGCTCCTACTAAAGTGTGCATCTCATCAATGAAAAGAATTATCTGCCCATTTGCCGAAGTAACCTCTGATAAAACCGCCTTTAAACGCTCTTCAAATTCACCACGATATTTCGCACCCGCAATAAGCGCACCCATATCAAGCGCAAGCAGCGACTTATTTTTCAAGCTCTCAGGCACATCACCATTCACAATGCGTAAAGCTAAACCCTCAGCAATGGCGGTTTTACCAACCCCAGGTTCGCCTATTAAAACAGGGTTATTTTTTGTGCGCCGTGATAGCACCTGAATAGTGCGTCTAATTTCTTCATCTCGCCCTATAACAGGATCGAGTTTTCCCTCACGCGCAACCTCGGTTAAATCACGAGCATATTTTTTTAGTGCATCATATTGATTTTCAGCACTAGCACTATTTGCATTTCGCCCTTTTCGCATCTCATTAATTGCCTTATTGAGCTTTGTTGCATTTGCGCCAGATTTAGCTAGCAACTTACCCGCTTCACTTTCCTTTTCAATCACTAAAGCTAGCAATATCTGCTCAACACTTACAAAGCTATCACTAGCTTTTTTTGCAGTTTCCTGAGCCGTCTCAAACAACTTTGCCATCTCACGGCTTAAATAAACCTGCCCAGCATCACCGCTAACTGTTGGGATTTTTTTAAGTGCCTGCTCAACAGCAATACGAAGGCTTTTAACATCAACTCCAGAGCTTTCAAGCAAACCTGAGGCCATGCCTTCTTTATCGTCCAATAAAACTTTTAATAGGTGAATAGGGCTAAACTGTTGATGCCCCTGACCTAAGGCGTATGTTTGTGCGCTTTGAATAAAACCACGAGAACGCTCAGTATATTTTTCTAAATCCATTTTCAACTCTCCTCTTCTGTTCAGCATAGTTTTTTGCCCAATATTGGCACAAGAAAACCACCCTAAAAAGTGTTGTTATAAAATCGATACCTGAAGAAACAGCATATCGTTAAATTAGATATAGGAAGAATTTTTCAACAAAAAAGAGCTTAGATGAAAAAAGGGATTAAGCAACATACTCAACCCCTAAATATTAAAATCATAAATTTGTTTAAGCTATTGAGCTGCGTCTGGTTTTTCACCGCCAGATAAAAAAGCTGGCAAACCATCTGCCTCAGTCTTTGGCATTTTATCTTTAACTAAATCTTTTGCTTGCTCAACTTGCGCTTTATCATTGGCAACACTGGGCTGACGGCGAGGACGGCGAACTCTTGGTTTTGGTGTTACCGAACTTGGCTCTTTACTTATATCATCTGGTTTTGCTTCAACTGGCTCGGCTTTAGCTGGCTTTGTTTCAGCTGGTTTTACCTCTTTTGAAGTTTCAATAGCTTGGGTTGAATTTTGAGCAGATGCTTTTGCACTATTCTCAGCTATTTGCCGCTCCTGATTCTCAGCCATTTGCTTTTCTTGTCGTTGCAAATTTTGTGCAGTTGCTGCAGAAACTATTCGCAAATAATGTTCTGCATGTTGAAGGTAATTTTGTTCAGCAACACTATCGCTTGCATTTTGTGAGTCTCGTGCTAACTGCACGTATTTTTCAACAATATGTGCGGCATTGCCTCTAACCTTTACATCAGGGCCATTTGATTCATAATTACGGGTGAGTGGGTTTCCACCAACCTGCCTATTGCGATTGCCACTATTGCGGCCTCTGCTACGCTTATTTTGATTATTTGGTCTCATGCTGAATAAAAAAGCTCTTTGTTTATTGATATTATTATTTTAATATCGCTTGGTTTTACCAATTCACTTAAGGCCAATCCAAACCTTAGATTAAATTCAACCAGTTTTATTAAAACAATCTCTTTTAAGAAATCTCGTAAAAACGACTTGAATATCTTCTATGAACGGATGGCCGCCACTGTTAGCTAAATGCTAAAAAAAGTAGCAAAGATACCCTAGCCTCTCTTGTGCTAATGTCCAAGTAAAAAAGCAAAAAATGCTTCAAAATTTCTTAAATACTTACTTTTTGGCTACGATAGCACGTATTACAGCCCCTAAATCGGTATGCTGAGCAATGAAATCATACGAATCAAGTAAAAATATCTGCTCTACGTCTTTTTCTTGACCTTGGCCAAACTCAACAATTACCGCCCCGTTTTCCCTAAGGTGGGTTTTTGAGTGGTTGGAAATTACCTGATATGGGGCTAAACCTTCATTTCCACCATCAAGTGCTAAAATCGGATCAAATAATTTCACCTCTTTTTGCAAACCCTGTATTTCATCACTTTTTATATATGGGGGGTTAGAAATAATCAGATCAAACTTCTCATTCTTAACAATTGGCTCAAACCATGAACCATGCAAAAAATCTACTCTATCCTCAACCCCAATATGTTTGGCATTTACCTGCGCCATTAACAAAGCCTGCTCGCTAATATCCACCCCAATAGCTTTCGCATTTTTCTTATTGGCCAAAATTGAGATAAGAATAGCCCCGCTCCCAACACCAAGCTCCAAAATTTTTGGCTGTTTGATATTTTTAATATGTTCAAGCGCAAGATCAACCAAAAGCTCAGTTTCAGGACGAGGGATAAGGGTAGCTTCATTCAAACTAAAGTTAAGTGAATAAAATTCTTTCACCCCAATGATACGAGCAACAGGCTCGCCCTTTAAACGCCTTTGGGCAAAATTCTCAAGCCTATTTAGATGTTCTTCTGGCGCAATTTCTTGTTCTTTTAAAGCAAGTTCAAGCCCTTTAAAACCAAAAGCAAATTCACCTAAAAGACGAGCGTCAAGCATTGGGTTTTTTATATTAGCTTTTATAAATAAATCTCTAATTTTTCGCCACGCTTGGCCATAACTAATTTGCAATCTAACTTTCTTCGTCCATTGCCGCTAATTGTGCTGCTTGGTTTTCAGTGATTAATGCTGAAATTAATTCCTCAAGTGCTTCCCCCTCTAAAACCTTATCAAGTTTATAAAGCGTAAGATTTATCCGATGGTCGCTCACTCGCCCTTGTGGGAAATTATAGGTACGAATACGGCCAGACCTATCACCAGTGCCAACTTGATCTCGGCGAGTATCAGCCCTTTCAGTATCACGTTTATCTCGTTCCATCTCATAAAGGCGTGAGCGCAATACTTTCATCACCGTAGCACGGTTTTGATGTTGGCTTTTTTCAGATGCCACCACAACAATACCAGATGGAATATGCGTAACCCGCACCGCACTATCGGTAGTATTAACATGCTGACCACCAGCACCAGATGCCCTCATCGTATCAATGCGAATATCTTCAGTTCTTATTTCAATGTCAATATCTTCAACTTCTGGCAAAACCGCAACGGTTGCAGCAGAAGTATGAATACGCCCCTGAGTTTCAGTATCTGGCACTCTTTGCACCCGATGCACGCCACTTTCAAACTTAAGTTTAGCATAAGCACCTGCACCAGAAATATTCATGGTTATTTCTTTATACCCACCCATATCGCCTTCATTTTGGGTCAATACCGTAACTTTCCAGCCACTAAGTTCTGCATAACGTTGATACATACGAAATAAATCACCCGCAAAAAGTGCGGCCTCATCACCACCCGTACCAGCTCGCAACTCAACAATAACCGAGCGATTATCTGCTGCATCTTTTGGCAATAATAAAAGCCTAATTTTATGCGTTAGACTTTCTTGCTCTTTACTTAATTCATCAACTTCTATAGCCGCCATTTCGACCATTTCTTTATCATCAGAGCTAAGCAATTCTTTTGCGCCAGCTAAATCACTTTCAACTTGTCGAAAATTACGAATAACTTCAACAACAGGCATCAATTCAGCATGCTCTTTTGCCAAAGCCACATATTCCTCTGGGTTAGGTCCTGCCGCCATCTTCTCCTCAACATGTACAAGTCTATCGTCAAGCGCATTGAGTTTTTCATTTGGTAATTTGGCCATTAGGCAACTTTCATCTTGTGTAAGAACTTAACTCTATAGCGATAAATTCTGGCTTTGCACATAATTTGTCAAAATTTGGCGAATTGATCCTGCATTTGATCCATTTTTAAGTGCTTTTTTGATTATTTTTTTAATTGGTTTTAATTCAATACTAAGCACCATCTCTTTTATTGGCCCAACTGAAGAGCCACCCATTGAAAGAGATGTCATGCCAATTGCCATTAACGCTAAAGCCTCAAGCGGGTTAGAAGCCAACTCTCCACACATAGTAAGTGGCACTTTATGCTTTTTTGCTTCTCTAACTATATGCCTTAACGCACGAAGACGGGGCAGAGAAATTGCGTCATAATTACCTGCAACACGTGGGTTTGCCCTATCGGTTGCCGTTAAAAACTGCACTAAATCGTTTGAGCCAATTGAAATAAAATCAACCTTTGGCAATAAAATATCCAACTCAAACAAAATTGATGGCACTTCAATCATTGCACCAAGCTCGACTTTACTAGGTGTTTTCTCCCCCATTCGACTAAGGCGAGCAATTTCTTTATTGACCATTTCTTTTGTTTGGCAAAACTCATCAGTTTGCGTAACCATAGGCACTAAAATTTTTAACCTGCCCCCATTTGCAGCCTTTAAAAGCGCACGAATTTGCGTTTTAAGTAACCCAGGTCTTGCAAGCGCAAGCCGTAAAGATCGCCAACCCATTGCTGGGTTTTCCTCTACCGCCGAGCGCATATATGGCACAACTTTATCCCCACCAATATCTAATAGACGAAAAGTAATCTCTCGATCTCCAGCAGCTTTTATAGCCTTAGAATAAAGTTCAACCTGCTCACCTATCCTAGGTAATTTTGATGCAATCATAAATTGTAGCTCTGTTCGAAACAGTCCAATTCCCTTAGCCCCTGTTTCATCAAGTGACTTCATATCGCTAAGAAGTCCAGAATTTTGCAACAAATTAATTTCTATTCCATCTTTAGTAATTGCTGGCTTATCACGTAATTTTGCATATTGAGCCAAACGCTCACTAGAGAGTTTTTGCTTGTCGATATATGCCGATTTAACATCCGCATTAGGGCGCAAATGGACAATGCCCAACTTGCCATCAACAATAATTTCGTCACCATTTTCACAAATAGAAACACAAGGATCAGCCCCCCCAATTGCAACTATTCCAAGCGAGCGAGCAACAATTGCTACATGTGCCGTTGCTGCCCCTTCTTCCAAAACAATAGCACCCAATTTTGAGCGATCATATTCAAGCAACTCAGCAGGCCCCATTGTTCGAGCCACAATAATTGCATTTTTTGGTAATTCGTTTGTTTTTGAAGCAATTCCATTGCCCGTTAATGTCCTTAAAAGCCGATTAGCCAAATCATCAAGATCATGCAAACGATCCCTAATATAGGCATCGCTTTGACGCATCATTTTTGCACGAGTGTCATTTTGCACTCGCTCAACCGCCGCCTCCGCAGTTAAACCATTTTCAATTGCCTCGCGAATGCGACGCACCCAACCTCTATCGTTAGCAAACATACGATAGCTCTCTAATATCTCACGATGTTCTGAGGATATTTGCATATCATTATGTGAAAACATGTCATCAATTGATACACGCATCGAGCGCAGAGCTTTATCAAGTTTTTTTATTTCCTCATCAATATCATCTGCAATAAAATTAGTTACAACAACCCTTGGGTCATGCAAAACAACCTGCCCAATCGCTATTCCTTCACTAAAGCCAATAGCTCTGATTGTGCGGGGTTTACGTAAATTAATATCTGAACCAGGTTTTACTAATGCATCAAATTCTGAAGCAGAGAGCATTTCGGCCAAAATAGTTGCCGTTGTTAGCATTCCCTCGGTTTCATCTTCGCTATAAGCTCGAATATCAGCATTTTGCACAACCAAAACACCAAGCATTTGACCCGACCTTAACACAGGCACACCAAGAAAGGCATGAAATCTATCTTCACCAGTTTCAGGCTTATAAGAAAAAGAAGGATGAGTTGAAGCATCTGCAAGGTTAAGAGCCTTTGCTTCAGCCGCAATCACACCAACAAGACCCTCACCAAGCCGAAGACTTGTGTTATGCACAGCTTCTCTTTTAAGTCCGCAAGTTGCAAAAAGCTCAAGCGCATTATCATCACGCAAAACATAAAATGAGCAAACATCTGCCCGCATATTTTTTGCAATCAAATCAACAATTTTATCTAATCGCTCTTGCGAGGCCAAAGGTTCTGCTAATGTTTGGCGCAATTGCCTTAGCAAAACACGAGGCCCACCAATTTTATTTGGCAACTGCACCTCCTCATTTAGAATCAAAATTTATAAAAATTAATTATCCGCTTTATCTAGGCCATAATAAGTATGTAACGAGCGAACTGCAAGTTCACTGTATTTTTCTTCAATCAAGACAGAAGTTTTAATCTCTGAAGTTGTAATAAGCATAATATTTATACCCTCATTCGCCAACGCTTTAAACATAATAGAAGCAACCCCAGCATGCGAGCGCATACCAACACCTATTACTGATATTTTTGCATTTCCCTTTGAGTTAGAAATCGAATCATATTCAAAGCGATCTTTCGTAGCATTTAATGCCTTCATTGCTTTGTCATGTTCTGCATTTGGCACAGTGAAAGTAATATCCGTTGTCCTGCCATCATCAGAAGCATTCTGCACAATCATGTCAACAACCACACGTTCATCAGCCAAAGCACCAAACACAGCCGCTGCCACCCCCGGATAATCTTTCACGCCACGAAGGGTAATTTTTGCTTCCCCCTTGACCATTGTAACGCCAGATACGATTTGTTTTTCCACTATTTCATCCTCTTCACATACTAAAGTTCCAGGAACATTATGATCCGATCCATCAGGGCCAACCTGCTCTGCGTCAGGGTCATCAAAAGTTGATCGTACAGCAAGTCGCACTTTTTGCGCCATAGCTAATTCTACCGAACGGATTTGCAATACTTTTGCCCCCAATGAGGCCATTTCCAACATTTCTTCAAATGCAATACGAGAAAGCCTCTGCGCTTTGGGTGCAATGCGTGGATCAGCAGTATAAACTCCATCTACATCTGTATAAATATCACATCGCTCAGCTTTAATTGCCGCCGCCACTGCCACAGCACTTGTGTCTGAACCACCACGCCCCAAAGTGCTAACTCGCCCCGAGGGAGCAATGCCTTGAAAACCAGTGATAACACAAACTAGCCCATCATTCATGCTATCAAGCAGATTTTTAGGATTTATTCCTGTAATTCTTGCCGAGCTATGTGCATCATCAGTTTTTATTGGCACTTGCCAGCCAGAAAATGACCTTGCAGGAATACCCATCGAGCTTAAAACAATTGCCATAAGGCCAGCACTTACTTGCTCACCCGAGGCAACCACCGCATCATACTCTCTTGCATCATGTAGAGTTGAGGCCTCATTAGTCCAGTTAACAAGCTGGTTTGTTGTGCCAGACATTGCCGATACAACAACACAAATCTTATTGCCCGCACTCACCTCACGACTAACATGAGCTGCAGCACGGCGGATATTTTTTATATCAGCGACAGATGTACCGCCAAATTTCATTACTAAATAAGCCACTAACTTTCCTTATGTTAGCGGCCTATTGCCACAAACTCGCCCATCATTCAACTAACATCGAACAAATCGCTTTATTTGCTTCATTTTTTTAAGTAAAAAAGAAAAATAGCAAAAAAATCAAAAAGAGTGTCATAATGAGTGCCAGCACAATAAATGAAGATGAAGTAGCCAAATTCTCCGCCATGGCACAAGAATGGTGGGATCCAAACGGAAAATTTAAACCGTTACATAAATTCAACCCTGCACGACTTGCTTATATCAGAGAGAGCATCTTATCTCACTTTGAACTTGATGGCATTAAACGTGAGCCATTTAAGAAAATCTCAATCCTTGATGTAGGTTGTGGTGGTGGGCTTTTATGCGAACCTATGGCTCGACTTGGCGCAAAAATCACTGGGATTGATGCCTCACAAAAAAATATTTCCATAGCCAAAGCTCACGCCAATGAAACAGGTTTAAAAATTGACTATAAAGCCACCACTTCTGAAACCTTGGTCAAAAGTAAAAAACAATTTGATATAGTATTAAACATGGAAGTTGTTGAACATGTAGATAATGTACCACTTTACCTTAAATCTTGCGCTGATTTGGTGAAACCGGGTGGTCTTATGTTTGTTTCAACTCTTAATAGAACTGCAAAATCTTTCGCTCTGGCAATTGTTGGAGCTGAATATGTTTTAAACTGGCTGCCAAAAGGCACGCATGATTATAAAAAATTCCTCACCCCTGAGGAAATAATAACAATGCTAAAACGCAATGATATGAAGCTAAAAGATAAAGCCGGAGTAACCTTTTCACCCCTGAAAGACAAATGGCGGCTATCACGTGATATGAGCGTAAATTATATGTTATTGATGGAAAAACAAGTCTTGTTAGAAAAGTAAAACCTGACAAAGTTTCTTTTCAATTTCATAGACTTTAAGAGTTTATCGCCTGTAGAAACAAAAACCCTAATTATGCTCTTCTGGCAAAACTGGAAGAGGCAAAAAGTCAATTCCATCTTTTGTTAGTGAAGCAACCTCATCTTTTGTTGCTTCGCCATAAATTCCACGTGGTTCAGCTTCTTTATCATGGATTTTACGTGCTTCATTAGCAAATTTATCACCAACATAGTCAGCTTCAGAGGTGACTTTATCACGTAAGTTTTTAATAGCAGCTTGCAATTCTTTTTGCTGTGGGTGGCCGGTTGATACAACAACCTTATCATCGGCTAATTTATTTCCATCGCCATTTTTGTCACCACTAAGAGCAACAGCAGGAGCCATAAGAGCCTTTTGAACGTCACCAGAGGCACAAATTGGGCAAGTAATAATGCCAATATCTTGCTGCTCTCCATAGGCTTTTGCACTAGCAAACCAAGCATCAAATTTATGGCTATTCTCACAAATAAGCGAGTATTGAATCACACTAAATTCCTAAAACTAAATTATATCTCGTTCATTATTACACGTTATGGTTAACGCTTAAACAAAAAAAGCTCTATTTTTCAAATTTGGGATAATTTTTCTGGTTTTCTCAACTTCATTTATATCAATATCAGCAATAATAAAGCCTATCTCATCATTATTCATTATTGCAGCAATCTCACCCCAAGGGTTTATTATCATTGAATGGCCATAAGTTGAGCGGCCATTTTCATGCCTTCCACCCTGTGCCGCAGCTATTACAAAACTACCTGTCTCAATTGCTCTTGCCCGCAAAAGAACTTCCCAATGCGCTTCTCCTGTAGGAATTGTGAAAGCGGCAGGAATTGCCAAAATTTGCGCTCCCATTTCACAAAGATGATTATAAAAATGAGGGAAGCGCAAATCATAACAGATAGAAAAGCCAATATTTCCAATATCTAATTTTGCAACAATTGCTTTTTCACCTGCTTGATAAGTATCACTTTCTTTATAAGGCTTATCATTTGGTGGGCTGGCATCAAACAAATGAATTTTATCATAAAATGCAACAATTTCACCGCTTGGAGAAAATAATATTGAGCGGTTTAGATATTTCCCGTTTTTTGTCGCTATCGCCATAGAGCCAATATGTAAAAATACTTTATTTTTTTTTGCCAATTCAGCGCAAGCAGCAATATCCTCATTATTTTCAAATGGTTTTATATATTTTGCATTATCAACTTTATTGCTAGCGCAGCTTATGCTTATTTCTGGCGTTAATATATATTCTGCCCCCGCCTTGGCCGCCTGTGCAACCAGCCCGTCAAGCACCAATAAATTACCCCTTGGCACAAGACCAGAGCAGATTTGAATTGCTGCAACTTTTAGCATTTTAGCCATTAAAGCCCTTTAATTTGCTAACAAACCATCTAATTTTCCGGCTCTATCAAGCGCAGCCATATCATCAAACCCACCAATATGCTCCTCGCCTATAAAAATTTGCGGCACTGAGCGTCGTCCGCCTGCTCTTTCCATCATTTTTTCTCTTACAACAGGGTTGCCAACAGATATTTCTTCATACTCAACATTCTTCTTTTCTAATAATGCCTTTGCAGCAAAACAATATGGGCAGGTCATAGTAGTATAAATTTGAACTTTTTTCATTTTATAAATTCTTTATTCTCGTGTTTTAAAATATTAGACTTTGCTTATATAATATATTCTCCTCCATTAACAACTCTTGCAAAACTTATTACATCAATTTTTTTATACCCTGCTTTCTTGAGGGCTTTCGTAACTGCATTTAATGTTGCCCCTGTAGTCATCACGTCATCAACTATTACTATTCTTTGCTCAATATTCATCTCAATTAAATCAGAAACCACCTTAAAAGCACCTTCAACATTTTTTTCTCGCATTTTAGCACTCAGTCCAACTTGCTGTTTTGTTTCACGCACTCTAGCCACCATCATTGGCGCAACTTTCACCCCTTTTAATAAGCCCAATTCTTTTGCCAGTTGAGTAGATTGATTATATCGCCTTTGTCTTTGTCGCTTTGGGTGTAAAGGCACAGGCACTAAAATTGGACTATCTTCTAAAATTTCTGCAAAAGCTCCCGCCATTATTTTAGCGCAAAACGTCGCCATTTCAGGCCTATCTCCGTATTTTAGCTTAGAAATAATTGAATGGGTAATATCATTATAAATAAATGCCGACCTTGCTCTATCAAACTCAGGCGGATTAGCAATTGCCTGCGCGCTCAAAACACTCGAGCCCAAAGAAACCGCAAATGGCAGACCCAAAACTGGGCACAAAGGTTCAGAAATAGGGATTAATTCTTTCCAACATTTAGCACATAAACCATCGGCCTTGATTATTGGGGTTGAACAATGCACACAAATTGGGGGATAGATAAAATCAAGCAATCCATTGCCAGCTTTGCCTAGCAATTTTTTTATCTGCAAAAATAGTTCTTTATCTATAATAGCCTCTAACTTCATAAATAATATTTGCATGCCGCACTAAAAGAAACAAAAGAAAAATATGTTACAAGAAAATAAATACCAAAAATCAGATGAGTTATTTGATAAAGAGCTAATTAAAAAACGTCTGGATTTAGCCCAAAATGAGCCAGTTGATTTTATTAGTGAGCTTGTGGTCGAAGATTTACACCAAAGACTAGCAGCAATTAAACGAGATTTTCAAAATGCAATAATTATAGGACCAAACCCAAAATCCTTTCCACCATCAAGTGCTAGTGCAACTTCTCCCATTAATTTTTCTTATATTTCAACTCTTAGTAATAATGGTAAAACCAAAGCAATAAACGCCAATAATCTTACTTTGCCAAACAAAAATTATGACCTGATAATATCTTTTCTTGATCTGCAAATCATCAATGATGTTCCAAAATATTTAAAACAAATCCATGCTCATTTAAACCCTGATGGACTAATGATAGCTGCCTATATTGGCAACGAGACCCTAAACGAATTGCGTCTTTCTTGGCTAAAGGCTGATGAAGAAATATTAGGAGGAAGCTATGCCCGAGTTGCCCCTTTCATTGATATAAAATCAGCAGGCAACCTGTTGCAAAGTGCAGGCTTTGCTCTGCCAGTGGCCGATATTGACCATCATATAGTTCGCTATTCCAGCGCATTAAGTCTGATGAAAGAAATAAAAACTCTTTGCGCCAGCAACCCACTTAGCCAAAAGCCAAACGAACCAATTTCAAAAACCCACCTATTTCTTGCAGCCAAATATTATGAAGAAAATTTTGCAGATGATGATGGACGAATAAGAGCAACATTAGATATTTTGTGGATGTCTGGCTGGAAACCACACGAAAGCCAACAAAAACCACTAGCCAGAGGTAGCGCACAAGTAAGCATGAGCCAAATTTTTAAAAAATGAAATATTTAATTAATATTATTATTAGCGTTATCTATAACTGGAATAACGTTTTCTCCAACTTCGCCATAAATTCTAGCATTCTCACCACCAACCAATGTAATTCCAGCAATTACAGCTACAGTAACTAAAGCAGCTATTAGGCCATATTCAATAGCAGTTGCGCCACTTTTATCAGTTAAAAAATGTCTAATTTTTTTATATATTTTCATATAATAAACTCACAATAAATCACATAGATGTGAAATTAAAGATATATCAGCAGGTAAAAGTTTAAAATTATATAAATCTCTTGGCTTTACCCATTTTAATTCTTGATGCTCAATTGCCCTCACCTGCCCTTGCCACTTTCTACAAACATAAAGTGGCATTAAAAGGTGAAAATCTTCATAAGAATGCGAGGCAAAAGCCAAAGGAGCAAGGCATGCAGTTTTAGTAAAAATCCCTAACTCTTCTTCTAACTCTCGAATAATTGCTTTTTCTGGCGTTTCTCCTTCTTCAATTTTACCTCCCGGAAATTCCCAAAACCCACCCATAGATTTATTTTCTGGGCGTTTAGCAATCAACACCCGTCGGTCAGCATCAACCAAAGCGACCCCAACAACTAAAAGAATTTTTTGTTTCTCACTCATTTAAAAACCTTTTTTCTTGTAAATAATAATAGCCATAAATCTCTTTAAACCCAAATGAGTGGTATAAATTAATTGCGGGAATATTCTTGGCAACCACTTGCAAAGCAATCCATTTTGCATCCTCAGAAATAGCCCAATTTACAGCGGCCTGCATAATAGAGGTTGCATAATTTTTTCTATAGAATTTTTTATCAATCACTAGGCTTGTAATAGTAGCAATTTCATTCTTTTTACTTAGCAAAGCCGCCCCAACATTTTTGTTAGATGCATCATAAATCAAAATTCCTTTAGCAATGTTTGAAATTTTTTTAATCATTGCTCTTAAAATATCAGGCTTTTCATATCCATTTAACTCAATAAATGGCTCAAAGAATAAAGGGTCAAGCGCATCAAGAATATTATAACTATGTCTTAATTTACTTGTTAGAGTTTCTTGTTTGCCCAACTTTTTTACCATCACCAAACTATTATCAAATTGCACCCAACCTAATTCATTTAAAATAGCAATTTCTGCTTCGCCTGCAAGCGGCGTTACTCTAATAGTTGGCTCATAGGAGTGAGCATTTGCCCAATCTGTATAAGAGCTAATAAGAGCAGAAAAATTCAGACCATCGCCAACACTCATAACTTGAGCGCAATTGGCTCTTTTTGAAAAACCATTAGCATATCTCCAGACCCAACCAGAATGGTTTTCACTTTTTAGTGCTGGCCATGAGCTTAAAAACACCTGCTCCAACTGCAAAACTGATGGCTGCAATGCCATTTCTAACTCCGATAATCCGCATTTATCGAAATATATTCATGGGTGAGATCACAAGTATAAACTGTTGCTTTTCCGCTCGCTATACCAACATTTACTGTTATTTCTATCTCATCATTTTGCATATATTTGGCCGCTTTTTCTTCGCTATAATTTGAAGAAACCTCCCCATTTTCTGCAACCAATATATCACCAAAATATATTGATATTTTATCACGATCAGCAGGCTCACCCGCTTTTCCAACCGCCATTACAACCCGACCCCAATTAGGGTCTTCTCCCGCAATTGCAGTTTTTACTAATGGCGAATTACCTATAGAAAAAGCAATTTTTTTAGCACTTTTATTGCTCTTGGCGCCGTTAACATTAATTGATACAAATTTTGTTGCCCCCTCACCATCACGCACAACCTGCATTGCAAGATCAAACATAACCCTTCCTAAAGCCTTACCAAATTGTCCTGCTCGCCTGTCCTTCAAACTAGTTACAGGCTTAAACTCACCTTTATCAGCTTGCCCAGTTGCAAAAACCAAAACGGTATCAGAGGTAGATGTATCACTATCAATTGAAATAGAATTAAAGCTATTCTTGACATGTTTTTTTAACAAAGCCTGCAACACATCTGCCTTAATAGCCATATCGGTAAAAATGAAACTAAGCATTGTCGCCATATCAGGCGCAATCATTCCTGCACCCTTTGCAATGCCATTAATAGTAATTTTTTTACCATCAATCATAATCGTTCTAGTACATGTTTTAGGATAGGTATCAGTAGTCATAATTGCTTTAGCAGGTTCAAGCCAAGATAAAGGTCGCCATGGCTCTGACTTTATCAAAATTGCACATTCACTTAAAACCGAGCGGAATTTTTCAGCTTCAAGCGGCTCACCAATCACCCCAGTTGAGGCAAGAAACACCTCATTTACATCGCAACCAATTGCTTTTGCAGCAATTTGAGCGGTTAACTCAACCGCTTTTTGACCCCTATTTCCAGTAAAAGCATTTGCATTGCCAGAATTAACTACCAAAGCTGCAGCTTTTCCGCCTGTTAATTTAGCCCTACACCAATCAACCGCCGCAGAAGAACATTTTGATTTTGTAAAAACCCCAGCGACAACAGTATCAGGGGCAAAAGACGCAAAAAAAACATCACTCCGTCCCTGATATTTTATTCCCGCTTGTGCGGTAGCAAATTTAACGCCTGCTATTTTTGGCAAATCCAAATCTTTTTGCAAATTCAAGTCAGGCTTTTTATTCATCAAATTCACTCGTAATTTATCGGTTTACTTTGGTTCTTGTGCCAAAATTTGCTCTGCAATAGCTGGATCAACGACTTCAATTTCTGTATTTTCTTTAAGTGATTTAATAGTTTCATTAAAGTTATCTATCAATTGTTGTTGTGCTATTTGCCCCTGAACCTGATCAAAACTTGGAGCTTGGCTCATGCGGTCATCTTCGAGCTTGATAATATGCCAGCCAAACTCCGTTTTTACTGGATCACTCACCTGCCCAACTTCAAGTGCAATAGCTGCCTCTTCAAACAAAGCCGTCATATCTTTCTGCCTGAAATATCCTAAATCCCCACCATTTCGTCCAG
>Ga0256834_1000967_pt1 | contig 20130 bp, 19 predicted proteins | sample 4281140metaG_FD_190536 | JGI IMG/M metagenome (GOLD analysis project Ga0256834, IMG submission 190536) | Hydrothermal vent microbial communities from East Pacific Rise, Pacific Ocean - 4281-140 | ecosystem: Environmental > Aquatic > Marine > Hydrothermal vents | place: Pacific Ocean: East...
CCGATTTCCACCCCGGCCCCGATGATGCTGAAAGGACCGATAGTAACGCCGGCACCGATGCTGGCCTGCTCGTCGATGATTGCGGACGGATGGATCAAAGCACTCTCGCGGTGCACATGATTTCAGCACTGGCAGCCAGTTGTCCATCGACACTGGCCTCTGCGCCGAACACCCAGATACCGCGCCTGCGCTTCAACAGCGTGGCCTCGAGTTGCAGTTGGTCTCCTGGCGTCACCTGACGCTTGAAGCGCGCCTTGTCCACGCCGGCAAGAAGGTAGATGGTATCGCCATCGGAGGGTTCGGTTTCCAGCGCCAGCAGGCAGGTGGTTTGCGCCAGCGCCTCGATGATCAGCACCCCGGGCATCACCGGCTTTCCCGGGAAATGCCCCTGGAAGAACGGCTCGTTCATGCTCACATTCTTCAAAGCCAGGAGGCGCTCCCCCGGCTCACACTGTACTACGCGATCCACCAACAGAAAGGGGTAGCGATGGGGAAGGCGCTCCATGATGTGAGTGATGTGCATGTTTTCCAAAGGAATCTCCAGATTGCATTGTCAATGCCCGAACCCTGGATTCAGGCGCACCGGGGAAAGCCCGGCTTAATCCCTGCCGTCGTCCTGTTCACCCTGCAACCGGGCCAGCGTCTTCTCAAGCGTTTTCAAACGCCTCGCCATACTGTCCAGTTGCTTGATGCGGGCAATATTCTTTTGCCACATCTTGTGCGGCATGGCCAGTACGCCGCCAGTATAGACCCCCGGTTCCCGCAGCGAACGGCTTACAACGCTGGCCCCCGATACATGCACGCCATCGGCCAGTTCAATATGTCCGACAACGCCCACTCCCCCCGCCAGGGTGCAACCGCTACCAATGCGGGTCGAGCCGGAGATGCCGGTACAGGCCGCAATGGCGGTATTTTCTCCGATTTCCACGTTATGGGCCACCTGGATCTGGTTGTCCAGTTTTACGCCATCATGAATCCGGGTGTCATGAATGGCGCCCCGGTCGATGGTGGTATTGGCGCCCACTTCTACATTGTCGCCTATAACCACGCTGCCAAGCTGGGCCACCTTTTCCCAACGCCCTTGGTCATTCGCCAGGCCAAAGCCATCGCTGCCAATCACCGCACCCGGATGAATCAGGCAGTTCTTCCCCAGCCGCACCCTGTCCATGAGCACCACGGAAGCAAGCAGCCGCGAACCCTGGCCCAGCACTGCTTCCCGGCCAATAACGCAGTTTGGCCCTACATAGGCGTTTGCTTCGATGACGGCGCCCGCACCAATCACCGCGCCAGCCGCAACCACAGCGCTGGCGTCGATCCGGGCATCCGCATCAACAGTCGCGCTGGCATGGATGCCGGCCTGGTGGTTCGGGGAAGGAGAAAAACAATGGGTGACTCGCGCCCAGACGAGGTAGGGGTTGTCCGTAAGCAACATGTTGCCGGGACAATCCGCAGCGTCGGAAGGTCGCAGGATTACCGCTGCCGCCCGGGTCTCCCGCAAAAACTTGCGGTATTTGGCGTTGTTGAAAAAACTGATCTGATCCGCGCCCGCATGCTCCAGGGTTTCCACGCCGGAAATGCGGCAATCTGCATCTCCACGCAGTTCCGCTCCGCAACGCTCTGCAATTTCTGCAAGAGTAAATGAAGCGGACATGGAGCCTACTTCTTTTTCAGCTCTTTCAGCACTTGCTTGGTGATGTTGACCTTGTCATTCGCCCAGACCACACCGCTTTCCAGCACCAGATCATAACCGCCTTTCTTGGCGACCTTGACGATGACTTCGGCGATCACCTTGCGCAACTTGCCCAGCTCCTCATTCTGCCGCAGGGCCAGGTCTTCCTGGAATTCGCTCTGGGCGTTTTTCAGCTTGCGGGTACGGGCGATGATGTCGCGCTCCAGGCGCTTTACTTCCGCTTCACTCATGATGGAGCCATCCCGTTGCAGCTTTTCCTTGAGCTTCTTCAGCTTTTTCTGTTCGGAAACCAGCTGGTCATCTCGCTTGGAAAATTCTTTGCGGATCTTTTCCTTGACCGCCTTTACCTGGGGTGATTCCTGGAGCACTTTACCCACTTCCACATAGGCGATTTTACCCGCAGCAAAAGCCGCGCCGCTCATGGTAACCAGAAACAGCGCCAGCAAGCCAAACAAGGTTATTTTTTTCAACACGTTCTACACTCCTAAAAAATCGATCCGAAACTAAACTGAAAGTTCTCCACGTCATCATAACTCGTATCGTTCAGTGGAATACCATAACTGAGTGTCATCGCCCCCATGGGCGACAGCCATGTCACCCCGATTCCGGCAGAATACCGGATTTCATCGAATTCTACCCGGTCTTGAAAGACATTTCCTGCATCGAAGAACACCGACATGCGCACCGTCGAATCCAGCTTCGCGAATGGCGGCGGAGAAAACAGTTCCAGCCCGCCCATGACCTTGATATTGCCGCCAATGGGATCGCCGGTAGAATCCCTGGGACCCAGGGTATTGTTCTTGAAGCCGCGGACGGTTTTCTCGCCCCCGCCAAAATAGTTTTCGAAGAACGGCAGGATATGGGTATCTCCGTAACTGTCCCCATAACCGACATCCGCCTTGGCCGAAAACACGAAGCGCTTGTACAACGGCACATACTGCCGGTAGCGGTACGACAGCTTGTAGAATTGCAGGTCGCTGCCCGGTATGGTCACCACCGTGGAAAACGACTGGGTGGTGCCGACAGTAGGAAAAATCGCGCTATCGCGGGAGTCGTGACTCCAGCTGCCAGTGAGCTTGAAATTCAGATAGCTATCGCCTTCATGTTCCACAAAACCAATAATCTCCGTGGGCGGCAAGGCCCCAAGCTTCAGGTCGATATTCTGGATGGCGAACTTTACCCGGATCCGGTTGAAATCACTCAGTGGCACGCCGTAGTTCACCGATGCTTCTGAAGTATCCGTTTGGTAGTCAGCAATATTGAGTTCATTGAAGTCTGTTTTCTGATAGCTGAGATTGAAGCCACGACTGATGCCGTTGATGGTGGCGTAGGGATTGAAATAGGAAAGCTGGTACTTGGTGTTATATTTGCTGGTATTGGCGGCAAGGGTCACTTTTTTTCCCGTCCCCAGGAAGTTGTCCTCGGTGATGCTGGCGGTAAAGCTGAGGCCCTGGCTGCCGGAATACCCCAAACCGCCCGCAAGCGAACCGGATGGCCTCTCCTTGACCGTCACCAGCACATCCATCATGTCCGTAGTGCCGGGAACAGAGGGGGTCTCCACCGTGACATCCTCGAAAAACCCCAGACGCCGCAAGCGCTCTCTCGAAAGCGTCAGTTTGCTGTTGGACATCCAGGTATTTTCCATTTGCCGCATTTCCCTGCGTATCACCCGATCCCGGGTTCTGGCGTTGCCCTTGATGGCGATACGGCGCACATAGACCCGCTTGCCGGGATCCATGAAATAGGTGATGGAAACCGTTTTGTTCTCCTCATCGATTTCCGGAATATGGTTGACGTTGGCAAACGCATAACCCATTTCCGAGAGTTTTCCTGTGATTCTGTCCGTGCTGTCCACCACCTTGCGCCGGGAAAACGGCTCCCCGCGGCGCAGGTGGATGAGGGGGAAATACTCTTCTGCATCGACGATGAGTTTGCCGGTGATATTGACATCGCCAATGGTATAGATATCCCCTTCACTGACATTGATGGTGATGAAAATGCCTTTTTTGTCCGGACTGATGGTGACCTGCGTGGAGTCCACGCTGAAATTCAGATAGCCGCGATCAAGGTAAAAGGATTTGATCAGCTCGAGATCCCCCGCCAGCTTCTCGCGCGAATACTGGTCTTCCTTGGTAAACCAGGCCAGCCATCCCCCTACCCTGGACTGAAAACCATCCATCAACTCGTCATCTTCAAAAGCCTTGTTGCCGATGATGTTGATGCCGCGAATACGCGCGGTTTCCCCTTCCTGGATCCTGATTTTCACCGCCACGCGGTTTCTTTCCAGGGGTGTAACTTCTGTCTGCAACTGCACCCCGTATTTCCCGCTGTTGAAGAACTGCCGCCGCAGTTCCTGCTCGATCTTGTCCAGGACGGAACGATTGAAGGTGCGTCCTTCCGCCAGGCCAATATCCTTCAATCCCTTTTTCAGATCCTCGGTCTTGATGGATTTGTTGCCGCTGATATCGATACGAGCGATGGCGGGACGCTCCTGCACCACGATATTCAGTACCTGCCCTTCTCTTTCCAGGCGCACATCCTTGAAAAAACCTGTTTTGTACAGGGCGCGGATGATTTGCGGGGCGCTGCGTTCATCGACCACATCCCCAGGCTTTACAGGAAGATAGTTGAACACCGTGCCCGCAGAAATGCGCTGCAAGCCTTCTACCCGGATATCCTTCACCAAGAACGAATCGGCCAGCGCCGGCATTGCCGGCAGCAGGCTCATCAGGCCTACAAGAAAATATCGGGCGATATGCATATTCTTAGGGTTATCCCGCGTTTTGGTTGTGCCGTATTATATAGACTGACCTGGAAATTGCATCCAAATACCGGGTTTTTTCGGAAAGCCGCCGTTATCCCCCAAGGCGGGCAATATCCTGATAAAACACCAATACCATCAGGCCCAGCAATAACGCCAGCCCCACCTGCTGCCCCCACAGCATCAGCTGTTCGGAAGGTGGTTTGCCGGTAACCGCTTCCAGAAGGAAATAGAGCAAATGCCCGCCATCCAGGACAGGTATGGGCAACAAATTGAACACCCCCAGGCTGATACTGATGATCGCCAGCAGCTTGAGAAAATACACCAGTCCCGCATCCACGGCGCTGCCTGCGGCGCTCGCCATGGTAATGGGGCCGCCCAGGTTCTTCAGCGAAGCCTGGCCACTGAGGATGCGCCACATGACTTTCAGGGTCAGCGCGGAGAAATCCCAGGTTCTCACGATTGCGGCAGGCAGCGCTTCCATGGGTCCCATGGAATACTGCACCCGGTACTGCGCCCACAACTCCGGATCAGGCTTGTTGGCGGCGCCGATACGGCCAATGGTTTTCCCTTCCAGCTCCACGGCTTCCGGAATCAGCTCCAGCTCCAGCATGCGGCCATCCCGCTGAATCTCCAGCTGCATGGGCGTCAGCGGCCTCTCCCGCACATAGTTGACCCATTGTATCCAGTCATCCATGGGCTGACCATCCGCCGCCAGAATGAGATCACCGGGTTGCAGGCCGGCTTTCTGCGCCGGCTGATCGGGCAACACCTTGCCCAGCACGGGAGGGCTGCGGGGCAGTTCCGGTTTCACGCCCAGGGCGCTCAAGGGATTCTTGACTTCCGCCAGATCGCCAATGGCATCGAAAGCCAGCACTCGCTTGTGCAGGCGCTCGTTCCGGTCACGGGTTTCGATGACAATGTCATCCCCCCCCGCCGCCGCGGATGCGAACTGGTAGAGCATCTGTGTCCAGGTGGGGGTGGGATTATCATTGATGCGCAGGATCTCCTCCCCCGGAGAGAATCCCGCAACAGCCGCCGGGGAGCCAGGGGCAACTTCCCCCACGATGGGGCGCAAACCGGTTTCCCCCATCACCAGCACCACCCACAATAGCAGCACGGCAAAAACCAGATTGAAGACCGGGCCAGCCAGCACCACCGCCGTTCGCACCCACAGGGGCTGCCGGTTGAATGCATATTTTACCTCGGCTTCCGGCACCTTGGCCTCACGCTCATCCAGCATCTTCACATAGCCGCCCAGGGGAATGGCCGCCAGTACATACTCGGTTTCATCGTTCTTCCGGCGCCAGGTAAACAGCGGCTTGCCAAAACCGACGGAAAAACGCAACACCCGGATACCGAGCTTGCGCGCCACCCAGAAATGCCCGAATTCATGCACCGTCACCAAAATTCCGATGGCGATGATGAAGCCGAATACGCTGTTGGCAAGTGTTTCTAGCATGCCTTTGTGACTCCTTCACGCACCAATCGTTCCGCGGTTTCCCTGGCGCGGCGATCCGCCTGCAGCAGTGTCTCCAGGCTATCGGCGGATTCCGCCTGCAAGGCGTTCATGGTTGTTTCGATAATCTGCGGAATCTGCAGAAAACCTGTTTCCCCCCGCAGAAAGGCCGCCACCGCCACTTCATTTGCCGCATTCAGAATCGCCGGCATACTTCCTCCTTCTTCGATTGCCCGGAAGGCAAGCGCAAGACAGGGAAAGCGCTGCAGGTCGGGCGGCTCGAAATCCAGGCGCGCCACCTGAAAAAGATCCAGGCTGTCCACGCCAGAGGCGATGCGTTCCGGCCAGGCCAGGGCATGGGCAATAGGGGTGCGCATATCGGGATTGCCCAGTTGCGCCAGCACCGAGCCATCCACATATTCCACCATGGAGTGAATGACGCTCTGGGGGTGCACCACCACCTGGATCCTCTCCGGCGCTGCGCCAAACAACCAGTGGGCCTCGATCACTTCCAGCCCCTTGTTCATCATCGTGGCCGAATCCACGGAAATCTTTCGCCCCATGTCCCAGTTGGGGTGGGCGCAAGCCTGCTCCGGGGTGACTTGCTGCAACTGATCCACATCCAGACGGCGAAAAGGGCCGCCCGAAGCAGTGAGCAGGATACGCTTGACCCCCTTTTCTTCCAGCCCTGTGGAAAAATCCGCCGGCAGGCATTGAAATACGGCATTGTGCTCGCTGTCGATAGGCAGCACCTGGACCTTGTTCCTGCGCACCGCCTCCATGAACAACCCGCCGGCGACCACCAGCGCCTCCTTGTTGGCCAGGAGGATGCGCTTGCCTGCTTCCACCGCCGCCAGAACGGGCAACAGGCCGGCCGCGCCCACAATCGCCGCCATCACCTGAGAAGCGTGAGCATGGCAGGCCACGGCCCTCAGCCCCTCCTCCCCGGCCAGCACTTCGATTTCCGGCGCCGGTTCCGCCAGCAGTTGCGCAAGCTGTCTGGCGCTTCCGGCATCCGCCATGGCAGCCAGTAGCGGCCGGAATTCCAGGCATTGCTGCAACATGCCCTGCACGTCGGTATTTGCGCTCAAGGCCACCACGCGGTAGCGGTCCCGGTGGCGCGCCAGTACGTCCAGGGTGTTTTTGCCGATGGAACCGGTGGAACCGAGAATACTGACGCCGATCAAGGCAGCGCCCCCAGCAACAGCAAACCCGCAAGAAAAAACGGCCCGGCAGCAATCTGGCTGTCGATGCGATCCAGTACGCCGCCATGCCCCGGCAGCAGCGCCCCACTGTCTTTTACGCCCCGCTCCCGCTTGAGCACGCTCTCCCAGAGATCCCCCCCGACGGAAATCATCACCGTACTCACGCACAGCAAAACCAGCAGGGGGGCGGACAAGTCCAGCCACTGCAGATACGCCAGAACCAGGGCGCAGAGCACTCCGCCCAACAGGGCTCCGGCCACACCTTCCCAGGTCTTTCCCGGGCTGATGTGCGGCGCCAGCTTGTGCTTGCCAAAGGCCCGTCCGGAAAAATAGGCGCCGGAATCGGCGACCCAGATCAGAATCAGGAAAAACATCAGCAATCCGGGGCCATGGGGCGCCATACCCTGTAGTCTGACCAGGGCCAGCCATACTCCGGCCAGAACCATCAAACCGACAAGCAACAATAATGGCCGCGGCCCTGCTTTTACCTCGAGTTTCAGTTTGCCGGACAATAGCACCAGCAACACGGCTGTCCACCAAAGAGCCAGGGCCAGAATGAACCACTCCACCCAAGGCGCATACCGCTGGATATACAGAAACGGCAGAATCACCGACAGCACCAGCAACGGCAAGATGCGAAAGGCCGGTTTTTCCAATCCGCACAGGTTGCCCAGCTCCCAGGCGGCGCCCAGCACCACCACAGCCAGAACCAGGGCAAACCAGTGGTTGGGCAAATACAGCACTCCCAGCACCACCAGGGGCACCAGCGCCAGTGCAGTCAATAATCGCGCCTTGAGCATCGTCCTGATATCCTCAGTTGGGCTGGGTGGCGCAGGCTCCACCCGGAAAGCGAAAGTAATTGTGGGATACAAACTGTTTCATTTCAGCGGCTTGCCATTTGATGCCAGACCATCCATCGAGGGCTTCGGGCTTACTGCATCTGCGCCGAGATGCGGCCAAAACGCCGCTGACGCCCGGCATAATCCCGAAAGGCGGCCAACAGATCTTCCTTGCGGAAGTCCGGCCACAGGGTTTCACAAAAATACAGCTCCGTATAGGCGCACTGCCAGAGAAGGAAATTGCTGATCCGTTTTTCCCCGCCCGTGCGGATAAACAGATCGGGATCCGGCACATCGGCGCAGGACAGGCATTGCGCCAGCTCGGTTTCGGTAATCTGATCAGGTTTCAGCTCCTTGTTTTCAACCCGGACGGCCAGCTTGCGGGCAGCCTGGGTAATATCCCAGCGGCCGCCATAGTTGGCCGCGACCTGGAGCAGCAAGCCGTCATTGTCCGCAGTAATTCTCTCGCTTTCACGGATCAGTTGCTGCAGCTTGTCGGAAAAGGCGCTGATGTCGCCAATGATGCGCAAGCGGACGTTGCGCTTGTGCATGCGCCGGATTTCCCGGTTCAGGGCGGTAAAAAAAAGCTCCATGAGCATTTTTACCTCGGTTTTCGGCCGCTGCCAGTTTTCACTGGAAAAGGCGAACAGGGTAAGCACCTTGACGCCCTGCTGGCCACAGGCCTCGATAACCCTGCGCACGGTTTCCACGCCGGCGCGGTGCCCCACATGGCGGGCCTTCCCCTGTTGCTCCGCCCAGCGTCCGTTGCCGTCCATGATGATGGCGAGATGTTTTGGTATCTTGTCCACAAAGAAGTCTGCCGGGGGCTGGCGACGACGGCTCAAACCGCCATCAGATCCTTTTCCTTTCCTTCCAGCAGTTCATCGATTTCCTTTACATGTTGATCGGTGAGTTTCTGGATGATTTCCTGTCCCCGGCGCTCATCATCTTCCGTGATGAGCTTTTCCTTGACCAGATCCTTGAGGTCACTGTTGGCGTCACGGCGCACATTGCGTATCGCCACCTTTGCATGTTCGCCTTCCTGGCGCACCACACGGGTCAGATCCCGGCGTCGTTCTTCCGTCAAGGGGGGCATGGGTACGCGGATCACTGTGCCTGCGGTATTGGGGTTCAGGCCCAGATCGGATTCCATGATGGCCTTTTCCACTGCTTTCACCATGGATTGCTCAAAAGGCTGGATGGCCAGGGTGCGCGCATCCTCCACATTCACATTTGCAACCTGCCTCAGGGGCGTATCGGCGCCATAGTAGGAAACCGTGAGGTGATCCAGCAAACTGGGATGGGCGCGGCCTGTACGGATCTTCGCCAACGCGTCCTGCAGCGCCTTGACGGTTTTGTCCATGCGATCTGCCGCATCCTGTTTAATGTCGTCTATCATGGGTTTTCTCCGGTGCTAACCAGTGTTCCAATATCTTCACCAGACAGAAGGCGCGCCAGGGCGCCCTCCTGATTGATGTTCATGACCCGCAGGGGCAAATCGTGATCCCGGCACAGGATCAACGCCGTGGCATCCATCACCCCCAGTTTTTCGGCCAGTGCCCTGTCATAGCTGAGGCGGGAATAAAATGCCGCATCGGCATCTTTCATGGGATCGGCGGAATACACGCCGTCCACTTTGGTTGCCTTGATCAACAGATCCGCCTTGATCTCTATCGCCCGCAGGCTGGCCGCGGAATCAGTGGTGAAAAACGGATTGCCCGTGCCCGCAGAAAGAACGATGACACGGCCATTGCGCAAATGCTCCAAAGCGCGGTAACGGGCATAGGGCTCGCAAACCTGAGACATGTCCAGAGAGGAAAGAACCCGGGCGTCCACGCCCGCCTGACGCAGGGCGTCGCCCATGGCCAGGGAGTTGATCACCGTCGCCAACATGCCCATGTGATCGCCGGTGACCCGGTCCATGCCGCCTCCCGCCAGGCCGGCGCCACGAAAAATATTTCCTCCGCCAATCACCAGCGCCAGTTCATAGCCGGCTCGGGACAGAGCAGCGATCTCTTTCGCCAAGCGTTCCATAACCGCGGGATCGATACCGAAATCCCCCTCCCCCATCAGGGCTTCGCCGCTGAGTTTCAACAGCACTCTGCGGGTTGTTCGCTCACCATCAGGCATGGTTGTAGTTTCTCTCAGATTCGTAGGCATGGACGGAATTTCAGGACACGAATAGTATCAACAGCCATGGCCATTGTGTAGCAAAAAAAAGGCGTGGAGCAATCCACGCCTTTTTCCCGGGCCTGAAATCCCGGGGCGCTCGACCCAGGGCAACGACTCAGTCGCCGCGAACCTGCGCCATAACCTCTTCTGCAAAATTCTCCTGCTTCTTCTCGATGCCCTCGCCCACTTCGAAACGCACGAACTGGTTGACACTGGCGTTGGAAGCGTCCAGCAGCTTGCCGACAGTGGTGTCCGGGTCTTTCACAAAAGCCTGTCCGACGAGGGTGATCTCAGCCAGATACTTGCGAATACGCCCTTCCACCATCTTTTCGATGATATTGTCCGGCTTGCCGCTTTCCTTCGCTTGAGCTTCGATAATTTCCTTTTCCTTCTCCAGCAGCGCCTGGGGCACGTCTTTCTCCTCCACACACACGGGATTGCTCGCTGCCACATGCATGGCCAGATCCCGGCCCAGACCGGCATCGCCTCCAGCCAGATCCACCAGTACGCCAATGCGTACGCCATGGCGGTAGCTGGCGATGTGGCCATCGCTTTCCAGGCGTACAAAGCGGCGCACGTTCATGTTCTCGCCAATCTTCGATACCAGGGCCTGACGGGCTTCTTCAACAGTAGTATCCTCGCCTTCGTGCAGAGGCAGCGCGCTCAGCGCTTCCACATCGGCCACATCGCTGTTCAATACCCTTTCGGCAACGGCATTGGCGAAGGAGAGGAAATTGTCGTCTTTGGCCACGAAGTCGGTTTCGCAATTGACTTCCGCCATCGCCACCTTTTTTCCGTCCTCGCTGGCCTGAATGACGATTACGCCCTCAGCGGCAATCCGCCCGGCCTTTTTCGCCGCTTTCGCCTGGCCGGATTTGCGCATGTTTTCAATCGCCAGTTCAATATCGCCATCGGTTTCCACCAATGCCTTTTTGCATTCCATCATGCCAGCGCCGGTGCGCTCGCGCAGTTCTTTTACCAAAGCTGCTGTAATTGCCATGGTGTTCCTCACTATCTGATAAATTGCGTACATGCGCAATATTGCATGCACAAAAACAGGGCCTCCCTGCCGGGTCTGCTGGCAGGGGGTGTCTTCATTTCATCACTCAGCCTTCGGAAGCTTCCGCCCCGGGCTTTTCTTCAGCTTCGGGAGCAACTTCGGCAGCAACGGCCTGGGCGGCGACAGCGCGGCCTTCCAGGATTGCTGCAGAAGCGCCTTGCACATATAGCTGAATGGCGCGAATGGCATCGTCATTGCCAGGGATCACATAGTCCACCAGCTCCGGGTCGTTGTTGGTATCGACCACGCCGATGACCGGGATGCCCAGCTTGCGCGCTTCCGCAACTGCAATGTCTTCATGGCCGGTATCGACGACAAACATGGCGTCGGGGATTCCACGCATGTTCTTGATGCCGCCGACGCTTCTTTCCAGCTTCTCCAGCTGGCGCTTCAGGCCCAGCGCTTCCTTTTTGTTGAATTTCTGCTCCATGGAACCGTCCGCGGCCATTGCCTCCAGCTCTTTCAGACGGTTGATGGAAAGTTTGATGGTCTTGTAGTTGGTGAGCATGCCACCCAGCCAGCGATGATTGACATAGGGCATGCCACAACGCTCCGCCTCTTCCTTGATGGCATTGCTGGCGGCGCGCTTGGTGCCGACAAAAAGCACGCGACCGCCATTGGACGCCAGCTTTCCGATGAAATTCATGGCGTCGTTGTACAGGGGAAGGGTCTTCTCCAGGTTGACGATGTGAATCTTGTTCCGTTGTCCGAAAATATAAGGAGCCATTTTCGGATTCCAGTAGCGGGTCTGATGCCCGAAGTGCACGCCAGCTTCCAGCATCTGGCGCATGGATACGTTACTCATGATTTAAGCCTCGATTAACAGGGTTAAGCCTCCGCAAACTCTGGCACACTAAACTCCGTTTTCCAGGAGCACCCATAGATATGCGTAATGATGAGAATGCGTGTGTATTTGCCGTTTGGCGGCGCGTTTTATACCATAAACGGCTTGATCCGACAAATTCCAGCCATATTATTCAGGTAACAGGATGCCGATAATCATAAAAACCCCCGAAGAAATCCAGAAAATGCGCGTTGCAGGACGCCTCGCCGCTGAAGTGCTGGAGATGATCGAGCCTCATGTAAAACCGGGGATAAGCACCAACGAGCTGGACCGGATCTGCCACGACTATATCGTCAACGAGCAGAATGCCATCCCCGCCCCGCTGAACTATCACGGTTTTCCAAAATCCATCTGCACCTCGGTCAATCATCAGGTCTGTCATGGCATCCCCAGCGACAAGGTGCTGAAAAGCGGAGATATTGTCAATATCGACATCACCGTCATCAAGGATGGCTGGCACGGAGACACCAGCAAGATGTTCTGCGTGGGCAAGCCCAGCATTCTGGCCAGCCGTTTGTGCAACATCACCCAGCAGGCCATGTGGAAAGGCATCGCCGTGGTCAGACCGGGAGCGCATTTTGGCGACATCGGCCATGCGATTCAGCGTTTCGTGGAAAGCCAACACTATTCCGTGGTGCGGGAATACTGCGGCCACGGCATTGGCCAGGGATTTCATGAAGAGCCACAGGTATTGCACTTCGGCAAACCAGGCACCGGCGCCCAGATGCAGCCTGGAATGGTCTTCACCATCGAGCCGATGATCAACGCCGGGAAAAAAGAGGTAAAACAACTGGGCGACGGCTGGACCGTGGTCACCCGCGACCGCAAGCTTTCCGCCCAATGGGAACACACCGTCCTGGTCACGGAAAGCGGCCACGAAGTGCTTACCCTGCGCAAAGAAGAACAGGCCACGCAATAATGCCCACCTCACTCCTTCCGCAACTGGATCAGGAACTGGCCCAGGCTGCAGACCCCCTTGCTGCCTTCCGCGGCATTATCGCCCGCAGCAAAACCATTCTGGCCGACCGCTTCCACGCCGGCGACTCCGTGGAAGACCTGGTGCATGCGCGCTCCAACTTTATGGATCAAATGCTGCAGCGCGCCTGGCGGCATTTTCTTTCCTCCGACGACAATGCCTGCCTGATCGCCGTGGGCGGCTACGGGCGTGGTGAGCTGCACCCGGCCTCGGATGTGGATGTACTCATTCTGGTTAGGCATATCCCGGAAGGCAGGCAAGCAGAGAGCATCGAGCAGCTGATCACCTTTCTCTGGGACATGGGCCTGGAAATCGGCCATAGCGTACGCACCCTGGAGCAGTGCGTGGAAGCCGCCATCGCGGACGTGACCATCGTTACCAACTTGATGGAATCCCGCTACCTGGCCGGAAACGAAACCCTTTTCCGGAAAATGAAAAAAGCCACGGCTTCGGACAAAATCTGGCCCAGCGATGCTTTTTTCTCCGCCAAATGGAAGGAGCAGAAAGCCAGGCACGCACGTTTTGGCGATACCGCCTACAACCTGGAGCCCAACATCAAGTCCAATCCGGGCGGCCTGCGCGATATCCAAATGATCGGCTGGGTGGTAAAACGCCATTTCCATGCGGAACGCCTGTCGGAACTGCTGCACCGGGGCTTCCTCACCGAAACGGAATATCACGCCCTGAAGGCCGGCCAGTTCAAATTATGGAAAATCCGCTTCGCCCTGCACCTGCTTACCGGCCGCCACGACGACCGTCTACTGTTCGAGCATCAGCGCAGCATCGCCCGCCAGTTCGGCTACTGTGACGCCGACAGCAATCTGGCGGTGGAACAATTCATGCAGGATTATTACCGCACGGTGATGGAGCTGAACCGTCTGAACGAAATGTTGCTGCAGTTGTTTCAGGAAGCCATCCTGTATGAGAACACGCCTTGCGCCACGATCAAGATCAACAATCGCTTCCAGTCCTGCAATGGCTATCTGGAAGTGCGCAACAACGCCATTTTCGCCCGCTACCCCATCGCCATTCTGGAGCTGTTCCTGGTTCTGCAGGAGCATCCGGAGCTGCAAGGCGTACGCGCCAGCACCATCCGCCTGGTGCGCGCCCACCTGCATCTGATCGATGACCGCTACCGCAAGGACATTCGCGCCCGCAGCCTGTTCCTGGAGATTCTGCGCCAACCCCAGGGCATTACCCAGGTGCTGCGCCGCATGCACAGCTATGGCGTTCTCGCCGCCTACATTCCGGCATTCGCCAATATTACCGGACGCATGCAGTTCGATCTTTTTCATGTCTTCACCGTGGATGAACACACGCTGATGCTGCTGCGCAACCTGCGACGCTTCTCGGTGGCGGAATTCGAAGACGAGTTTCCCCTGTGCTCGAAAGTATTCAAACAGCTGATCAAGCCGGAGTTGCTCTACATAGCCGGGCTGTTTCATGATATCGCCAAGGGGCGCGGCGGCAGCCATGCCGTTCTCGGCGCGGAAGATGCCAAGGCTTTTTGCAAGCTGCACGATTTGTCCGACTATGATGCGGAAATGGTGGCCTGGATCGTGCGCAGTCATCTGCTCATGTCCGGCACCGCCCAACGCCAGGATATCGAGGATCCCCTGGTGGTGCAGGGCTTCGCCAGCCAGGTCGGAGACCGCTCCCGCCTGGATTATCTGTTCCTGTTGACCGTCGCTGATATCCGCGCCACCAACCCCAAGCGCTGGACATCCTGGAAATCCTCTCTGCTCAACCGCCTCTACCACAGCACCCGGCAAACCCTGATCAGGGGGCTGGAATCCCCTCTGGGGCAGGACGAGCTGATTCAGGCCAAACAAACCGAGGCACGGCGTCTGCTCATGGATCAGGGTTTTGACAGCCAACACATCAATCGCCTGTGGATGGGACTCAGCCTGGAATATTTTCTGCAAAACGATCCGGAGGAAATCGCCTGGCACGGCGATAGAATTCTGTCAGAGAGCGATTTCAGCAAGCCACTGGTTGCCCTGCGGAAATCCGTCAGCCGTGGCTGTGACGAGATTTTCATCGCGCAGAACGACCGCAAGAATCTCTTTGCCCAATGCACGGCGCTCATCGACCAATTACATTTGAACGTGCTCGAGGCGCGCATCCAGACCACGGACAGCCGCATCGCCCTCAACAGCTTTTTCGTACTGGAAATGGATGGCCAGCATATGACGCCGGAGCGCGCAAAGGACGTTCAGGATATTCTGCAAGCAGACCTGCAGAATGCCAGCGCCACAGCGCCCAGGGCGCGCCCCCTGCCCCGCCGGCTGCAACAGTTTTCCAGCAACAGCGAAATCAGCATCAGCCAGGACCTGCACAAACACCATACCCGGTTGCACATCAAGAGCATGGATCGCCCGGGCCTGCTCTCCCTGATCGCCTGGGTGCTGGCGGAACAGGGATTGCGCCTGCTGAACGCAAAGATCACCACCCTGGGGGCCATGGCGGACGACGTGTTTACGCTTACCGACGCCAATGGCCAACCCCTGGAAGACGAGGCGCGGGTCAGGCAACTGGTTGAGGCCTTACTGGCGCGGCTCGACTCCGGATAGGGAGGATGCAAACGCCTTCAGCACCTGCTCATAGCCGGGCTGACTCTTGAGGAAAGCGCCATTGTGGCCGCCATTCATTCTGGCAAAATATTTGGGTTCATTGGCTGCGGCGAACAGCTTTTCTCCAAGGCGGAAGGGAATCATTTCATCATCAGGACTGTGCAGCACCAGCAGCGGAGAGCTTACCCGCCCAACCTGCGCCAGGGTATCAAACTCAAAACGCAAAAAATGCACGCGGGAAAGCAGCGGAAAAATCACTTCCGCCATATCCCTTGCGGAACTGAAGGTGGACTCAAGGATCAGCCCGCCGGGCTGAACCCTGGCGGCCAGCTCCGCCGCCACCGCGCCACCCAGGGAGCGCCCGAACAGGATGACCTGATTTCGATCCAGACCCCGTTCTTCCACCAGGTACCGCCAGGCGGCCCGGGCATCCTGCTTCAGTCCCTGTTCATCCGGCCGGCCCTGGCTGTTCCCGTAACCCCGGTAATCGAAGATAAAGACATTCAGGCCCAGGCGGTGAAAAATCTCCACCGATGCGCGCCGGTGAGAGATGTTGCCCGCATTGCCGTGAAAAAACAGCAGGGTCTGCTTCGCGCCCGAATACGGGATATACCAGCCATGCAGACGCAGCCCATCCCCGGTTTGCAGATAGACATCTTCATATTCCAGCCCCCAGGCATCCGGCGTCTGCGCAAGCGCCGTATAGGGAAAAAAGACCATGGAAGGCTGCTGCAAGTACATAAGCCCATTCAACAATCCCCAGCCAAGCAATAGCAACAGGATGCTTTTCATCACCCTGCTCTTCATGCCGCCGCCCCAACCATCATCTGTCATGGCTAATCACCCGGCCAAGCTTGCGGGCCTGGGACATCAGGCCTTCCACCCGAATGCTGCGCAGGGAACGGATGGGAAGACCGGCCCTGCGCAGCCGCCGGGCAGTCCAGGCATTGCAGGTGTTGAACAGATGATAGCGTTCCCGGGACAAGTAGAAGCGGCTGTCTCCATAGAGTCCCGGCCCCAGGTAGTCGGCTTTGCCCGATCCATCCCTGGCAAAGCTTTCCCCGATGCCCTGAATGAGCGCATGAAAACCTGCAGCAGGCAGATCGATGCGAATGATTTCGCTGCGGGAAAAATACCGCGGCACCGCATCACTAAAGCCGACAACATGCAGGACGCTGGCGCTGGGCAGCAGCGCGGCTTTGAGCACGATCCCCGCATGGGGATCCGGCGTTTCGTAGAAATCCTTGTCTCCCCAGCCAATTTCCAGGTATTTTGCATCAGGGAAGTCCGCAAGGATGGGCCAGGCATCCTCAGGAACATCATCGCGGGACACCACGATCCCCGCATGCCAGCCGTGGCTGACCAGATAAACGGTTTTTCTCGGCTTGGCGTCATCAGAGACAGGCGCCTCCCCCACCGGCGCCGCACAGGCCGCACAAGCGGTCAGGAGAAAAAGAAAACACAGACGAATCCATGCCTTGCCAGCGCCATCCGGTCTGGCGGCTTCAGGAGTGCAGCGGTTTTTCCGCCACATTGTCCCGGACATAGACGGGCAGCGCCTTTTCCGCGGCGACCGTCTGCCCGGCCAGCAATGCCGCCAAGCCCAGGCTGGCGACATCCCTGGCGTGAATACGCTGCCCGCCGAGCACCCGTGGCGCGGCAATTCCCGTGGATCGCCCCAACAGATCGCCATACACCGCCCAGCCGCTGCCAACTCCCCAGCAAGCTCCACCAGAGGATCCCGGGGTGAGATCCGCCTTGCCCACCCGTTCCTCTCCCTCCACCGCCATGACACCGTGTTGCAACCGGCAGTTGGCCCAGTAGATTTCCCCCATACGCGCATCCAGCGCACTGAGCACATCTGGCGCACCATGGGTGCGCCAGGCTCCCTGGGCCAGGGCGGCGAGAGTGGAAACCGGCGCCACAGGCAAATCGGCACCCAGGGCGATTCCCTGTGTTACGCCGGTGGCAATCCTCACCCCGGTAAAGGAACCCGGCCCCCGGCTGAACGCCAGGGCGTCCAGTTGCTGCACGGCCAATCCCGCTTCCGCCAGCACTGCATCCACCATGGGCAGTACCAGTTCACTGTGTCTGCGCGGCGCGATCTCGAAGCGCCAAAGCATTTCATCATCGACACCAAGAGCGACGGAGCAACTGTCTTCAGTGGTATCGATAGCCAGTAATTTCATGATTTATCGGAACAGCCGGCGATCAGGCGGTGAGTTTCTGGGCGCGTTCATGCGCTTCTTTCCGCGCAATCTCCAGACGGCGGTTCAATTCGGTTTCCAGTGATTTATATACCTGGATCTCCGCGCGCTGATATACGGTTTCAGGAATCTGCCCGGCAAAGGTAATCAGTGCATCACAAAATGCAAGATCCGCCTCCAGTGCAGAAATCTTTACCTTGAAGCGCGCCGGCAATGGGATTTTTCTGGCTTCCATGCTTGCATTCTAGCAGTGCAACGCCTTTTGCCAAGTAGATTTCCACACCCACCGGAGAAAACCGGGTAGCATTTCCAATTATCCCAACCGAGGCGGAGAAAGCATCTCTCCATGCAGCGCCGCAAGCAGGTCACCGGGCGTCACCATGCCTGCCAGACGCCCATTGGCATCCACTACCGGCAAATGGCGTACGCCTTTTTCGGAAAACACCAGGAACAAATCCAGAACATGCTGGTTCTCCTGGATGGTCACCACCGGCGCCGTCATGATGTGGCCGGCGTATTCGGGCTTGTCTGTGGATGTGCCAGAAGACGGCTTGAGAAATGCCCGCAGACGCACAACCAGCGGCCGGCCGTCTTCCGCTTTCACCTGGTTGAGAAAATCGGCGATGGTGACAATGCCGATAACATGACGCCTGGAATCCACAACAGGAATGGCGTGAATCTTGTGCTGTCCCATCCATTTCCAGAGATCTTCCACCTTGTCCCCGTACTCGGCGCAAATTACCTCTCTGGTCATGATGTCGCCGCAAAGCAATTCACCCATACGCCGCCGCTTTGCATGGATGGCGGCCAAGCTGAAAATGCGCGACAAATCCTCACAGGAAACATCCACATACTCGTTCATTTCCTGAAGGGCATATTCCAGATCTTCCTGGCCAATGCCAAGTTGCGCCTCCAGCTTGCCGGTTCGTCCTTTGTCCGCCGCAGTTTCTTTCAGACGCTGCAGGGTGTTTGGGTAATAGCGATTCGGTAAAACATTGTTGATCAACAGCGCCCAGCCCAGCATGACTGCTATATTGAGCAACACCGGCGTCAGCAGGTATTCATAGCCCATGGCGCGGATGGCGTCTCCCCCCGCCACCACCGTCAGGGCAGTGGCCCCGCCCGGGGGATGCAGGCATCCCGTCAGATACATGAAGAAAACCGCCAGGGCCACCGCCAGGGCCGCTGCCAACACGGGATCCGGAATCAGGCCGGCAACTGTCACACCGACCACCCCGGACACCAGGTGCCCGCCGGCAAAGGGCCAGGGCTGGGACAAAGGTCCAAGGGGAACGGCGAACAGCAGCACTGCAGACGCCCCCATGGACGCCACCACCCAGGGCAGGTCTTTTCCCTCGAGGAAGAAGCTGCTGGCCAGCATCACCAGGCCAATGCCGCCAAGGGCAGCCAGGCCGGATAAAGCCTTCTCCCACAGAGACACACTGTCCTTCGGTAGAAAAAACAGGGCTTTTAGAAAATCCTGTTGCAACATGTGGATTCCATCATATTTAAGACAACCATATTATTCCAACATTTTTATTTGACAACCAATATCTTGTGCTAGACTTTTGAAAACGCGGTCAATTGATTTTCCTTCCTCTCATGAGAAAATTAGGGCGAATATCCTAAAAATGTCTGAACTGTTGAAACTGTTACGCGAATCCTCGCCATTCTACGATGGAAACGCGGCTTTTATCGAAAGTTTGTATGAATCCTGGCTGCAAGATCCCGGCAGTGTAGCGGAAAACTGGCGTCAGCAGTTTGAGAAGCTTCCCAAAGTCAATGGACATGGTGGCGAAGACTTCTCCCACCAGCGCATTCAGCAGAATTTCCGGCGCATGGCGAAAGAAAAACGCTCAGGAACGGCAAGTTACGACGATACCCTGGCTGCACAGGCAGCCGCCAAGCAAGCTTCCGTATTGCGCTTGATCAATGCCTACCGGGTGCGCGGACATCAATTGGCCGATGTGGATCCCTTGCGTCTGCACGACAAACCAATATTGCCGGAACTGACCCTCGGCTACCACAACCTGACCAAAGACGACCTGGAGCGGGTTTTCAACACCGGCTCCCTGTTTGCTCCCGAACGACTGCCCTTGAAAGAGATTCTGGAACTGGTGCAGATCGTCTATACCGGCACCGTGGGCTCGGAATACATGCACATTACCGACACGGTGGAAAAACGCTGGATCCAGCAACGCCTGGAAACCTACCGCACCCGCCCGGAGTTGTCCGCAGGCGACAAGCGCTGGATACTGCGCATGCTCACCGCCGCCGAAGGCCTGGAAAAATATTTGCATACCCGTTATGTGGGGCAGAAACGCTTCTCCCTGGAGGGCGGGGA